>Ga0208937_1000850_pt1 | contig 16968 bp, 9 predicted proteins | sample June2015DPH_11_5_FD_184705 | JGI IMG/M metagenome (GOLD analysis project Ga0208937, IMG submission 184705) | Peatland microbial communities from SPRUCE experiment site at the Marcell Experimental Forest, Minnesota, USA - June2015DPH_11_40... | ecosystem: Environmental > Terrestrial > Soil >...
TGACCAAGGGGGCGTTCACCCGAATGGAATAGTCCGGCATGCCTTCGACCTTCTTCGGGGAGACGGGCGGTGGCGGCGGGGGAGCTTCCTCGGGAGTTTTCTTGGGAATGGCGTAGGGACCGATGTCGCCGCCGGGGCCACCAGCTTCGGGCGGAACGTCCTGCTTGGGCTTGCCGTTGTCGTCGGTCTGAGCAGGAGTCTGGGTCTGGTCTTGGGCGGAGGCGGGAGTAACTGCGAAGAGCAGGGTCAGCGAGACTGCCATCGCCAGCATCCATATAGTGAAATGCTGCGAGCGTAAGCAGCGGTTTATAACGGAGCAATTGGCGAACATATAAACTCCAAGGAGGAAAATACACCATTGGGAGCGAAAAGGCCCCTGTGCTAGTATAGACGCAGGGATTCGCGATTGGGATGGTTTGCCCGGCTCCCGTTATTCCCCTCCTGGCAACGACTTACAATCTGGCGAAGCTAACCTAGTAAGGTGAGGGCTGATGCAGTCCTGCCGGGCTCAGTTCATGAAAAAATTAGCTTTTGCTTTCTTCGTTGCCTGCCTGTCTTTCCCCTCGATTGTCTCTGCGCAGAAGTCTGGTTCCGCGCAAAATCCGCCAATCATCCCCGTCAACCAGATTCATGCGGGCATGCGCGGCGTGGCCTACACAGTTTTTGAAGGGGTGAAGCCGGAGGCCATGGAAGTTGAAGTGCTGGGCGTGCTGCACAACGTGAATGGGCCCAAGGGAGACGTGATCCTAGTACGGCTGCACGGGCAAAAGGTGGAGTATACGGGCGTCGTCGCGGGCATGAGTGGCAGTCCGGTTTACCTCGACGGCAAGTTGGCCGGGGCGCTTGCCTTCCGCATTGGAGAATTCTCGAAAGAGCCGATTGCTGGGGTTACGCCCATCGCCGATATGCTGGAGATCAATGCGCTTGACCGTTCGCCTGCGGAAGAGAGCGCCGCGGTTAAGCCGACTGTGAATGCGGTCGCCGGAAAGACTAGCGCGCCGGGCGAAATTTCCGCGCTGCCGCGTGCGGCGCAGGATTCCGGCGGAAGCGGGTTCGCGAATTATTTGAAGCCGATCGAGACGCCGCTGGTGTTCAACGGATTCTCCGAACAAGCCATTCAGCTTTTTGCGGGGCAGCTTGGATCGGCTGGAATCGTGCCGGTGATGGGAGCGGGGTCGGTCAGCAACGACAAGCAGCCTGAACCGGTCGAAGCCGGCTCTGCCATCAGCGCCATTCTGGTGCGCGGCGACATGGATATTGAGGCCACCTGCACCGTGACTTACGTGGATCCTCAGAGACTGCTGGCTTGCGGACATCCGCTGTTGCAGTTTGGCTCCGTAGATCTGCCCATGAATAAGGCCGAGGTGTTGGCGACGCTGCCCTCGCCGCTGAACGCTTTCAAGATCGTGAATACTACCGAGCCGGTGGGAACGTTCGTCCAGGATCGACATACCGGCATCATGGGCGTGTTCAACCGGCAGCCGGAGATGATTCCGGTTACTTTGAGCATCCACAGCAGCACGGGAGTGAAACAGTTCCATTACGAGGTGCTGAACAATCCGAAGCTGACGCCGGTCGCGCTGATGGTGACGGTGTTCAACGCGCTGCACGGAGTGAACGAGTTCGGAGAAGAGATTACTTACCGGCTGGCGGGCAGCATTGGCGTCAAGGGATTTCCTGAGGTCACGATGCGCAACATGTTCGCCCCGTCCGAAGGAGCGCAGCCGGCGGCGATGCAGGCTGCGATTTCTCTGGGCGAGCGCTTCGGGCGCATCTATGACAATCCTTATGATGCCGCGGCCGTGGCGGGCGTGAAGCTGGACTTCGACCTGGTCCGCGAGCGGCGCTGGGCACGGCTGGAGAGCGCTCGCACGGATGTGACGGAAGCTCGTCCTGGGGAAGAAATTATGCTGGAAACCGTGCTGGCGCCTTACCGCGGAGAGCGCATTGTGCAGCAGATTCCAGTAAAGATTCCGACTTCAGCGAGTAAGGGAACGCTGCGCATTCTGGTGAGCGACGGCGATACGCTTGACCACATCGGGCGTTCGAATCCTGCGTTCGGGCGAAAGCTCGATCTCGCGTCTACGATTTCGCTGCTGAATAAGGAGCACTCCAACAACCGCGTTTACGTCTCGCTGCTGGAGGCCGACCCTGAAGCCCGCGTCGCTGACAAAGTGATGCCGACGCTGCCCATCTCGATCATGAATGTGATGGATGGCATGCGAGGCAATCAAGAGATGATTGTCAGTGGCGAATCGAATGTGGATGAAACGGCAACGGCTCCGCTGGATTATGTGGTATCGGGAGCGCAGTTACTGACGGTTACGGTGAAGTAGAGTGGTACCGAGTACGTTGTTGCGAGTATCTAGATCTACTTCTCGTCCTCGTTCTCGCCCATCTGCTGCGTGAGGTAGCGTTCGTAGCCCAGTTCCCTGATCTGGTGCATCTGCGCTTCGAGGAAGTCGACGTGGTCTTCTTCGTCCTTGAGCAGTGTCACGAATAAGTCGCGCGAGCCGTTATCGCCTTCACGGGTAGCGAAGGCGATGGCATCGTTATACTGCTTGACCGCACCGACCTCGAGGGCCAAATCGCTTTCGAGCATACCCTTTACCGTCCCGCCGACTTTCAACTCCAGCGGCATCATGGACGGGCTGCCATCGAGAAACAGGATCCGTTCGATCAGCGCTTCGGCATGCTTCATTTCGCCGATGGACTGTTTCTTGATGAAGTCGGAGAGCCGATGATATCCCCAGTTTTCGCACATCTCGGCGTGCAGAAAATATTGGTTGATCGCAGTCAGCTCTTCACGGAGCGCCTTATTCAGTTCAGCGAGGACTTTAGAATTACCTTTCATGGCGAAGCGAGTATGCCAGAAGGAAAGGCTCACCGGCAAGCCTCTGTGAGGCCATACCAGAGAGGCGCACAATCAAAACAACAGGACGCCGGCTTTTTCCATGTGCCGAAAGCCGTCGGTGGCCCATGCGGCTAACAGCATAAGCGTTCCGTTATAGCCCACGTGCACCAGAAAGCTTGACGCGACTGACTTGGTCACTGCCCGCACCGTGGTGAGCACCACGCCGACGAGAACGACGATCAGCACGGCCGACCAGGAGCGATATTGCGCGTAGTGCATCAGGCCGAAAGGCAGGGCGGTGAGAATGATTCCCCAGACAGCTCCCATGCGGCGCGCCAGCACTGGATAGAGGAATCCGCGGAAGAAAAGTTCTTCCATCAGCGGTCCGAGAGTGATGGCGAAGGCGGCGGTGAGATAGGCATCCAGGGGCCGGTCGAAGAATTGATCGAAGGGCGTGGTCTTGGGCATAGGCAGGAATCGCCCTAATGCGTCGAAACTGAGCATAAACACGCCTACGCCTAATAGACTCAGTCCGGCCACACCCGGCCAATTCCAGCGAATGGCTTGCCAGAATCGTGTGTGGTATTTGCCCTCGACCAGCAGGAACATGTAGAGCGCCAGGGGGATGTAGGCTAGAAATTGGGAGAGCAGCGCGAGGGTGGGCATTTGCGCGAGTTCGATCCAGCTGCGGTGCGGATGGGTGAACTGGCGTACGGCGAGGACGATGACAAGTTGCGTGATGAAGAGAATGCCGAGCGTGAGGATGGCGATGACGAGGACGTCCCAGCCGCTCCAGACGGGGTTCTCGCCGCCTTTGGGGGCGGGAGCTGTCGGCGCGACCGCGGGCGGCGGAAATGAGTCGGTAGCAATGGGAGCGGGCGGCTGCGGGTCAATGCTCAGCGGGTCGAACTGCGGCTTTTCGGGAGCTGACAAAAAGATCCTTTTGTGACCGAGAACCGGGAAAGTGAAGGTTCCCCAGGGCTAAAGCGCGCTTTCATTTTAGAGCTCAGTGGCACGGCTAAAGCCGTGCCCTTTCACGACTCATTTTGATACTCGTTCATCTTATGGCCTTCTCTTGACGGCCTCCGCTCTCAGCGCTCCGCTTCCCGTTCCCTGCAAAATACCCCGTGAGGGCCTGGCCTGTATACGACTTCTTCACCCGCGCCACCTGCTCCGGCGTGCCTTGGGCTACGATACGGCCGCCTTCTTCGCCGCCTTCGGGGCCGAGGTCGATAATCCAATCGGCGTTGCGGATTACATCCAGATTGTGTTCGATGATGACGATCGAATTGCCCAGGTCGGTCAACCGGTGCAGCACGTCGAGCAACTTTTTTACGTCGTCGAAGTGGAGGCCGGTGGTGGGCTCATCCAGCAGGTAAAGCGTTTTGCCGGTTTGGCGCTTGCTCAGTTCGCGCGCGAGCTTAATGCGCTGCGCTTCGCCGCCGGAGAGCGTGACCGCAGATTGACCAAGATGAATGTAGCCGAGGCCGACGTCGACCAGGGTTTGCAGCTTTTGTTTCACCTGCGGGATGTTTTCGAGAATGGGCAGAGCGTCGGAGACCGGCATTTCGAGCAGGTCAGCGATGGAATTTCCGTTGTACTTCACGGCGAGTGTCTCGTGATTGTAGCGGCGTCCGCCACAGACTTCGCAGAGGACGTAGACATCGGGCAGGAAGTTCATCTCGATGCGGCGCTGGCCCTCGCCCTGGCAGGCTTCGCAGCGGCCGCCGGAAACGTTGAAGGAAAAGCGTCCGGCTTTGTAGCCGCGCTCGCGCGATTCTGGCAGCATGGCGTAGAGATCGCGGATCGCCGTGAATACGCCGGTATAGGTTGCGGGATTCGAGCGCGGCGTGCGGCCGATCGGGGATTGGTCGATGCGAATGACTTTGTCGATGTTCTCCGCGCCGACGATCGCCTTGTGCTCGCCGGATTTTTCGCGTGAGCGGTAAAGTTGGCGGGCCAGGGCGCGGTAAAGAATGTCGTTGACCAACGTGGACTTGCCAGAACCGGAAACTCCGGTGACCACCGTCATCACGCCGAGCGGGAAAGTTACGTCGAGATTTTTGAGATTGTTTTCCTTCGCGCCGAGAATCGTGAGCGCGGCGCCGTTCTTTTGACGGCGTTCGGGACGCATCTCGATCTGCACTTTGCCGGAGATGTAAGCGCCGGTCAGCGAGTTGGGCTCGCGCATGATTTCTTCCGGCGTTCCGTGCGCCACCAGGCTTCCGCCATGACGCCCTGCGCCCGGACCGAGATCGATCACGTAGTCGGCGCGGCGGATGGTCTCTTCGTCGTGTTCCACCACCAGAACTGTGTTGCCGAGATCGCGGAGATTTTCGAGCGCGGTCAGGAGGCGGCCGTTGTCGCGATGATGAAGGCCGATGGAAGGCTCGTCCAGAACGTAGAGGACACCGCGCAGCTTGGAACCGATCTGCGTGGCCAGACGGATGCGCTGGCCTTCGCCGCCGGAAAGCGTGGCCGCCGAGCGGTCGAGGGAGATGTAGTTCAATCCGACCGCATTCAGGAATTGCAGACGCTCGACTACTTCGTGCATGACGCGGCCAGCGATCTTCTCTTCGCGGCCCGCAAGTTTGATGCTCTGTGCGACTTCGAGAGCTCCCGAAATTGGCAGCGCGGTGAAATCGGCAATGGACATGCCATTCACTTTCACGGCAAGACTTTCTGGCCGCAGCCGCTTGCCGTGGCAGGCGGGACATTCGCTCGCAGACATGTGGTCCATCAGCCAGTCGCGGTAGCCTTCCGACGTGGACTCTTCGAGATTCTGCTTCAGATATCCGAAGATTCCGCGGAAGCCGGTCTTTCCGCGGCCGGACTCGCCATTCAGCAGCAGATCCTGAATTTTCTCAGGAAACTTTTCGAATGGCATATTCAGATCGATACCGTGCGCTGCGGCCATCACTTGTAGACTGTGGATCAATCCCTGCGACGCCGAACCCGGGCCAAGTCCGCCATCGAGCAACGGCTTCGACCAGTCGGTGATTACCTTCGCGGGATCGAAATCGTAGCGGCTGCCGAGGCCGTGGCATTCGGGGCAAGCTCCATACATGCTGTTGAAGGAAAAGGAGCGAGGCTCGAGTTGAGGGACGCTGATGCCGCAATCGGGGCAGGCGAGCTTTTCTGAATAGAGTTGCTCATCGCCGCCGACGACGGCCACCTGCACCAGGCCGCCGGCCAGCTTCATGGCAAGTCCTACCGACATTTCCAGGCGGTGCTCGATGCCCGGCTTGACGAGCAGGCGGTCGATCATCACTTCGATGGTGTGGTTCTTGCGTTTATCGAGATTGAGATCGTCTTCGAGGTTGACGAGTTCGCCGTCGACGCGGGCGCGAGTGTAGCCGTGCTTGAGCAGGGTCTCCATCTCTTTCTTGAATTCGCCTTTGCGGCCGCGCACGATAGGCGCCAGCACCATCACGCGGTCTTCAGGCGTGAGAGCCATGACGCGCTGCACGATCTGCTCCGCGGACTGGCGGCTGATGGGGCGTCCGCATTTGGGGCAATGCGGGACGCCGATGGAAGCGAACAACAGGCGAAGATAGTCGTAGATCTCGGTAATGGTGCCGACGGTGGAACGGGGACTGCGGCTGGTGGTCTTCTGCTCGATGGAGATGGACGGGCTAAGTCCATCGATTGCATCGACATCCGGACGCTCCATCTGGTCGAGAAACTGCCGAGCATAGGTGGAGAGAGTTTCTACGTAGCGGCGCTGGCCCTCGGCATAAATCGTGTCGAAGGCGAGAGAAGACTTGCCGGAGCCGCTCAGTCCGGTCACCACGGTGAGGGTGTTGCGCGGAATCTCAACGTCGATATTTTTGAGGTTGTGCTGGCGCGCCCCGCGCACCGAAATCTTGGTGATGGCCATTAGTTTGGGCTGGATAGCCCTTCCGTAATATCGACAGGTCTCCAGATTTGTCCGACATTAGGAGTGCGCAGCTCTACTCCGTATCTTAGTCGTCAATAGCGGCGGGCGTCAACGAAGGTAGATTGAGGATGCCGCATAGACGAAAGTTGATCCGGCAGCATCTAAATACCGCAATTTCTAACTGCGTACAGACAGGGGTGGTTGATTGTGATTTCGCTCTTCATGCCTCTCATTCTCTGCGTTACGGTAGTCGCCTCCGTTGGCATTGGCGTCATCGCGGCTTACGCCGCCGTCATCGGCATCCTGCAGGCGTGCGGCCGGGCATCGCAGCAACGGCCCACGGAAGCAAAAGCGAGGCTGGTTCTCGTGCCTACGCAGAACCACGCCAGCGGGGACTAAGCACCGCGCCCTCAGAACCCCGTGTTAGCATTTTGTTTGTGCTGTTCTCCGGCGGAATGCCCATGGCCCGCACTCGTCCTATCCCGGTTTCATTGATTCTCCCAATACTTCTCGGCGTTCTGCTATCGACATCCGCACCTGCGGCGGAGCAGTCGCTGTGGCTCGAAATTCACTCCACGCACTTCACTGTGATCACTGACGCGGGGGAGAAAAAAGGGAAAGAAGTTGCGCTGCGGTTTGAGCAGATGCGGGCTATGTTCGCCATCCTGTTGATGAAGGACCGGCTCAACGAACCCCTGCCGCTAACTATTCTTGCTTTCAAGAACGACAAGAATTATTACCAGAGCGCGCCGCTGCGGCAGGGGCAGCCGATCAGCGTCCCGGGATTCTTCGTGCCCGGCGAAGACCAGAACTTTATCGTGCTCAACTTATTCGAAGAGGAGTCATGGCGCGCCGTGGCGCACGACTTCGCGCACCTGCTGATGAACTACAACTATCCTCCAGTGGAGGGATGGTTCGACGAAGGGCTGGCGGAATATTTCAGTTCCATTCGCATCGACAACAAACAAGTCGAAATCGGGGGCGACCCGGAAATGAATCCCGTCTTCACCCAGGACCTGCTGGAGAATCAGCATGAGGTTCACAATCCTCCGAAGTCGCTGACCGAACTGCTCGGGGGGCAAGTGTGGCTCGCGCTGCCCGACCTGCTCACCATGAAGCATGACACTTCCAGATACGTTGAAGGCACGCACCACACTCTGTTTTACGCGCAGTCGTGGATGATGGTGCATTACCTCCTTCACGAGAAGAAGCTGCCGGAGACAGGAACGTATTTTGATCTGGTCGAGAACCAGCGTGTGCCGGTAGAAGAAGCCGTTCAGAAAGCGTACGGTGTTACGCCCGCACAATTCGACCAGGCGGTGAAGGACTACTTCCACTCGCTCACGCCACTGTTCACAGCGCTCGATGCGTCGAAGCAGCCAGATTCTCTGGCCAATCCGCCGCAGGTGTACCAGTTTCCCACGCCGGTTGGGCCGAATGACAGCGCGATCATGGCCAAGCCGATGCGCGAAGTTGATGCTCGGGCTTTAGTGGCTGAGGTAAAGATAAGAATTCCGGAACGTCGCAACGTCGGCCTGCAGGAATTGCAGGCGCTGGCCACCACTCCTGAACCAACTGCCTCCGGTAAAGCCAACGCCAGGAAAGTTAATAAAGAGAACAACGAAGATGCTCCGCTGGTGGAGGCCACTGGCAATGAGATCGCGCATCGGGCGCTGGCATGGGACCATCTCCAGCGCGGCGAGTTCGATGCGGCGGCGGAAGAATTGAGCGATGCAGCCGCCCTCGACCAGCGCGACATGTGGATTCGCTACTACATGGCCGTGCTGAAGTACCGCGTAGCACAAGCGAAGCATACCGATATTCAGGGACTGCCCAACATGATGCAGGATCTGCGGGCAGTGCTGGAGTGGTATCCGGAATTTGCCGACGCCTATGACCTGATGGCGATGGCACGCTTGGTTGGCGGCGGTCCAGTCGCGGCCAGGCAGGCGGAACTCGCCGCCATGCAACTCAGCCCGCGCAACCAGGAGTACGTCTACCATATGGCGGAAATCTACATTGAGGCCAAGAAGTGGGAAGCAGCGCGAGCCTTGCTGGAACACTTGAAGACAAACGGCAATGCACAAGTTGCGGCGGAAGCGCGCGGGCAGCTAGAGCGACTGGCGAACGAGCAGAAATACGGCCTTTCGGCAGCCTCCACGGCTCCGAAACTTTCTCCGCAGAGTTCTCCCTTTGACGTGCTGGAACAAGATGCCGCCAAGCGCGCGGCGGCGGAACAGGCAGCACAAAACGCTGGCACCGGGGATAAGCGGGCGGCCAAATTTCTTCAGGGCCGGCTGGTGGGCGTCGATTGCTCGCAGTCTCCAACCGCCGTTCTCACCGTCGCCTCGGCCGGAGTCGTTCTGAAACTGCGCACTGCCGATTACAAATCGCTGCTGCTCATCGGGGCCGACACGTTCTCGTGCGCGTGGAATGATCGCCCTGTGTCGGTGAACTACAAGCCGGGCGGCATTTCGGATGGGGATCTGGTGTCGGTCGAGCTGCGGTGAAGGCGGCCGTTCGTTCGCGCTACCGGCAGCGATCCACGCGAAGCGACCGCAAGTTGTTGGGTGAAACCTAAAATGTAAAACCCTCTCGTTCGGAACGGGAGGGTCGGCAATCAACCATGATTGCGGTTAGGCGCGGACGACGTTGCCCGCCTGAAAGCCTTTGGGGCCTTTCAGCAGATCGAACTCCACGGTCTCACCCTCATTGAGCGAGCGGTAGCCGTTCTCCTGAATCGCGGAGAAATGTACGAAAACGTCCTCCCCCGTGGAGCGCTGGATGAATCCATATCCCTTCGCCCCGTTGAACCACTTCACTGTTCCCTTCTCTCTCACGGAAAAACTCCTTTCGCCATCGATAAGAATTGTTCCCCCGGATCTCCAGTATTGTTGTCCCGGCGAACCAGGACGCCCCCTCAAGAAAAACGGTGGAACTCGGTCGCTGCCACTTAGTGCCGAAGAAGTCGCCGCAAAGCAAAAGACCCCTCGGTTCAGCACCGCGCAAACTGCGGCGAGAACTTCTGGAGCCTTGGACCATCGACGCTGATTTCTACGACCCTACTCAAGACGTCAACCTGCCTTACAAACTCATCACGCGGCATTCACCGGCAATGAGCACACGCGATAATAAGCACTACTAAATCGTTTCGCAAGAAGAATTAGAGGATTAGCCTGAAAAATAACCTTCGGTCATATTTAAAACTTTAACACGGTATAAGAAAAAGACCCGTTCCTGGGCTCTAAACTTTAGTTTCCGGAGAGGTTGCCGACACGGAGCCAAACCCTTGGTAGGATTAGGGTATAGCCTCGTGCCGGATCCAATTACGACTACGGTTACTAGACCAGCGGACATCGCCCCAAGCCGCCCGCCGCGCCCCCGTCGCGGGCGGTCCTCAGGGGTAATGGTCTCGACTGTGAAATACCTGCTGCGGACCGATGTGCACACGTTTGCGTTTTCTGTCGCCGCCAATTCGATCCTCTCGTTTTTCCCTTTTGTAGTGCTGCTGATGACGCTTATCCGACGCGTTTTTCATTCGCGCGTGATGTACGACGTGGTGGTGGAACTGCTGCGGGACTACCTGCCCGCCGGCCAGGAGTTCGTCATCCGCAACCTGAACGCCATGGTGAACAGCCGCCACCGCGTGCAAGTGGTTTCGCTCATCATCCTGTTAGTGACGTCCTCCGGCGTGTTCATGCCACTTGAAGTCGCACTCAACCGGATCTGGCGCTTTCCAAATAATCGCTCGTACGTCGGCAATCAGTTGATCTCACTTGGCCTGGCTTTTGGTTGCGGCGTGCTGACTCTGCTGTCAGTCGCCATGACGGCGGGCAACGTGGCCTTGCTGGAATTTCTGCTGCGCGGCCACGGCACTGGATTTATTCGCCTGGTGGGATTTGTGGTGATGAAGCTGTTCGCTATCGCCGCCAGCATCGCCATATTCTTCCTCATTTACTGGGTATTGCCCAACGGAAAGGTTCCGGCGCGTGCGGTGCTGCCAACGGCCATGATCATGGGATTGCTGTCGGAAGCTTTGAAGTATGGCTACATTCTGGCGCTGCCCTGGCTGAATTTTGGCGAAGTCTATGGCCCTTTTGCTCTGTCGGTGAGCATGATGTTCTGGGCATTCCTGTCAGGATTGCTGCTGCTAGCCGGTGCGAATCTCAGCGCGGAGGAGCATCAGCGGCACACGCTCTGACGAATGGCTAGGCGACTCGCCGAAGGGTCCGGCTCAGACTTGCCGCAGCTCTGCTTTTGCTTTCTTTATTAATTCTTCGACGTTGCCGTCAGCGCGGACAGTTCGCGTCGCGCTTCCTGTGCAGGGATGAAGTCGGGGTCGGCGTTCTTCCAGATGTCGAGCAGTTGTTGGTAACTGCGGGTCGCTGCCGCGCGGTCGAACAGCGCCTCTGCGCGGGCCGTTCCGAGCAGGCAGAGAACATAGTCGGGCGCCTGAGGGTTACCCGTCGACCCTTCTTGGAGGGCCAGACCGCGATAGCGAACGCCCGGCTCGAAGTCGGTGACGGCCTGCTGCCCATGCTTCATCTCTAAGGATGCACGGCCCAGAAGGTGAGGAATTTTCGTGACCAGCACGTAAGGAACAGCCGAGGTCAGCAACGCCGCGACCTGCTCCGGATGGTGCGCGGCCAGGGCTGCGGCGGCCTTTACTTCGGGCAGATAGATATCGTTGACCAGCGTGTTCGTTGGCGCTTCCGCGGCCACGCGCTCGGTTTCTTTCAGGGCCGCACTTTCCTCGCCGCACAGGGCAAGGGCCAAAGCAGCATTGGGAACAGTCGCCACCGAACGGTCGAGCGTGAGCCCATGGTGGGCAGATTCCCGGGCAGCAGAACAGTTCGATACCAGCGCATCATGGAGGGCCTTGACCGCGTAGAGTCCGCCCGCCGCATCCGACAGATGTTGTTGCTCGGCTTTTTGTCCCGCCTGCTCCCACTGGCGGTCCGCCTCGTGCATTTTACCCAGATAGAGATAAACGGCTGCCGCGCCCGCCTGTACGATAAAACCGTCGGGGCGCCCGGCTGCCCATTGCACATGTTTCTCCCAGTCTGGCCGGCCAGAGATAAGATCGTCCACCATCGCGTTGGCTTGATAACTGGTGCTGTCAGCGCCGCCCTGCTCCAGCGCCTCTTTCAGATAATGCTCGCCTTCCTGCATCCGGTCGATTCCCATCAGCGTGCCCGCGGCATTGTTGGCCGCGACATCGTTCCAGCGGGCGATCTCCCAGGCCTTCTCGAAACCCACGGAGGCCTGCTCGTAGTCGCCGATCGTCTGGTAGGAGGATGCGAGGTTGTTCCATGCGGCGGCGTCGCGCGGGTAGGTCGCCACGAACAGCTTGTAGGACTCCAGTGCCTTGGGTAGGTCGTACTGCTGCAAAGCGTATTGCGCCTCGATGTACATGCGCTCGCGCTCGGTCACCCGTTCTCGCAATTCGTAGGCCTTTTTCACGTTCTCGACGGCCTTGGCCACTGCGCCCTGGTTCCCATAGGCCACACCCAGACGCGCATAGGCCATGGCGAAGCTCGGGTCCAGCCGGATCGCCTCCTGGTAAAAAGAAGCCGCCTGGGGAAAGTCGCGCCCCACGCGGTGTTCATCTTCTCCCAGGGAAAATGCATGGAATGCCTGCAGCGAAGCAGTCGTGACGTTAGTAAACGGCGTGGTGAGCTTCTGGATGGACGCCATGGACTCGCCCAGCCTAGCCCGCATCGCCGTGGCAGCATTGGAAACGGCTTGCAGCACTCCAGCTTTGTCGTTGGCCGTGACCTGTTCGCGGGCAAACACATCTCCCGTGCCGCAATTCACCGCATTAATCTGAATCACATATGCTGGTCCCAGATTGGCGATTGTCCCCGCCAGATACGCCTTCACTCCCAGCCGCTGGCCCAACTGCTGCGCCAGTTCCGGCGTAATCCTCTGCTCGCGTGGCTGGCTCAGATATTGCAGGTTATTGTGCAGTTCGGCATCGCTGACCAGTTGCAGCAACGGCGACTGCTCGAGCTGGATGGCCAGCGCTTCTTTCAATGTCGAGTCGAATACCGGGTCGCCGGTTTGGTTGGTAAAGTCGGCCAGAATGAGTTGATCTTTGTCGGTCAATTTCGGCGCCTGATGCTTGCGCCAGTAGAGGCCCCCGGCAACCGCTGCCAGGATCAACACTACGGCCGTTGAAACCACGAGCTTCCACTTCGCCTGCGAGGGAGGAGTCAGCGGTACTGCCTCCACGCCCCCTGGAACCGAGGCCGAGGAACCGGAGGAAACCGCCACAGAGCGACCACTGGTCTTCGTCCCAGGCCCAGCCGCAGCCGGCGGCTGAGATTCTGTCTGCGTGTTCCCACCCGCCACCGGCATGGAAGGAGAAGAACCCACCGCTGAAGAGCGCCCTGACTCGAGGTCCCGCTTGAGGCGGAGCAACTCCGACTTGATATCCACGGCGTGCTGGTACCGCAGATCGCGGTCTTTTTCGAGGGCGCGGTTGATCACGTCTTCCAGCTTGGCCGGAAGTTCGGGATTCAGCCGCACCGGCGCGACCGGCGCACGATTCATGATGGCGTCAAAGATGACTCCGGAAGTTTCTCCGCGAAACGGCACCGCCCCAGTCGCCATTTCATAGAGCACGATGCCAAACGAGAATAGATCGGTGCGCGCATCCAGGGGCTTGCCCCGCACCTGCTCCGGCGACATGTACGCGACCGTCCCCAGCGCCGAGCCCGGGCTGGTTAAGTGCTGAGCGCTCGTTCCCTCGGTTCTGGTAACTTCGGCCGGGTCCAGCACGCGGCTACTATCGTGCGATACTTTGGCCAGGCCAAAATCGAGGATTTTGGCCGTTCCCCGGGCGGTTACGAAGATATTCGCGGGTTTGATGTCGCGGTGCACGATGCCTTTGGAGTGGGCCGCGTCCAGCGCATCCGCCACATCGATTGAGATGGCAAACAGCTTTTCGAGTTCCAGAGGACGGTCGCCGATGAGGTGCTTCAGCGTCTCGCCATCCAAGAATTCCATGACGATGAAAGCGAGCCCGCCCTCTTCACCGATGTCGTAGATGGTACAGATATTGGGATGATTCAGCGCAGAAGCAGCCTGAGCCTCGCGGCGAAAACGGCTGAGTGCGGCCGCGTCACGGGTGACATCTTCGGGAAGGAACTTCAGAGCGACGAAACGGTGCAGCCGCGTGTCCTCGGCCTTGTACACCACTCCCATCCCGCCACCGCCGAGTTTCTCGATCACTCTGTAGTGAGAGATGGTTTGTCCAATCATATTTTCGTAAGCGTAGCCCGTGACATCGGGGCCGAGTCCGGTGAACCATCTTAGGAGCCGGGCAGACGCAAGTCAACGCGAACTACTGCGATACGTCACGCGTACCGAATATGCACAGGGTCATGGTGACATCCGTCACTGCGCGATTCCTTGGACACCGACTAGGATGTGCCTGGTTTCGCAGTGTGCGCTGCAGTCTTCGCAACTCACGGACGTGGAATGTCGACTGGTGCGGGTGCTGGGTAGTGTGCTGGGCCTGGGTTGGTCGCAGTTAAACCTGAACGTAATCACCGGCAATCCTTCTGCTACGCCCGATGACTTCGCCGGTCTCCCTGTGATGCGCTACATGGATTCAGTGAATTGCATTCCGATCACTCTCTGCTACAAAAACCCTTACCAGCTCGCGCCCGATGATGTGGCTGCGCTCTCGCGCCTGTATCCTGCTGGCACATCCGGTAAATCGGATCCCACTGCCCGCATTCGCGGTTCGGTGTATTTTGTGAATCATTTCGGAGGCCCGGGCCAGCCCATGCAGGGCGTGAACGTGTTCGCGCGTTGGAAGACTTCGATGGGCGCTCGGTTGGGCTAAAGCCGACGACCAGCCAGTTGTAGTTGTCATAGACCATCTCGACGGCGCCGGGGACGAGCTTCCGCATTTTGGCAAGAGCGCGGCGGGCGAAGGCGGCAACCTCTGGGTCGTATTTCGCGAGGAAGGAGTCGAGTTGTTGCTCGGCGTCGGCTTGGCGCGCAGCAGCAGGGGACTCCTTCGGAGGTTTGCGGTTCGTCGATTTCCGAGCCGGCATGAAATGACTCCTGACGCATGCGTACTGATGTCAGCCGTCAAGCCGACTATTTCTTCGTCCACTGATCCACCCAGTCGTTGACCGTTTTGTACCAGAGCTGCGAATTTTGCGGCTTCAGCACCCAGTGGCCTTCGTCGGGGAAATACAGCATCTTTGATGGGACGCCTTCCATCTGCAATGTCGTGAAGAGCTGCAAACCTTCGCTTACGTCTAGGCGGTAGTCGCGCTGGCCGTGGACGACCAGCGTCGGCGTCTTGAAATTTTTCGCGTACTGGTGTGGCGACCACTTCTGGTACATGGCGCGGTTGTCGTAGGGAGTGCCTTTGAACTCCCAGTTGTTGAACCACAGCTCTTCGGTGGTGCCCCAGGCGGATTCGGCGTTGAACATGCCGTCGTGCGAGACCAGGCACTTGAAGCGGTCGGTGTGGCCGAGGATCCAGTTGATCGCGTATCCGCCGTAGCTGGCGCCCAGCGCGCATTCGCGGTCTTTATCAATAAACCCGTAATGCGCCTCTGCGTAGTCGAGGCCCTTCATCAGATCTTCAAACGGAGCGCCGCCCCAGTCGCCGTCGATGGCGTCGATAAACTTCTGCCCGTATCCGGTCGAGCCGTGGAAGTTGATCATAATGACGACGTATCCGTTAGCGGCGAAGAGTTCGGGATTCCAGCGATAGCTCCAGTCGTCTCCCCAGGCGCCCTCCGGCCCGCCGTGGATGAGGAACTTCACGGGATATTTCCTGCCGACATCGAAGTTCGGCGGCTTGACTAGGAAGCCTTCGACCTTGTCGTTGTGAGCGTCGGGGAACCAGAAGGATTCGAGCGGGGACATGGAGACTTTTGAAAGTTCGGCCTCATTGGTGTGGGTTAACTGACGTTGCTCGTCGTTATCTGAAAAAGGCCGAGCCTCGCAAACCTCAGTCGGAGCATGCAGTGACATGCATGTAAAGAGCAGATTTCCGTTAGGCGCGAGGATCAGATCATCCGCGTAGCCCCACGAATCTGGGAGTATGTCCGTTGTCGTCCTACCACTCGACAGGTTCATGGGCGAGCCGCTATGCGATCTTACAATCGGCGCTGGAGCAGTCTCGTTATATCCGGTTGTTCCAATAATGTAGATAGAAGATTGCCCTTCCCGCTCCGCAGAAAAATAAAGTCCATCGAGCGCCACCCCGCTCCCAAGCTTGTGCCAAGCCCATGTGAAGCTTCCCACCCAAGCGTCGAAACTCTCCGTCAGATTCTTCTTCTCTCCTGTCTTGCGGTCGTACAGCATCAGGCGGAAGCGGTCGCTCTCGTGTCCGGGACGCTGCTGGGCGCGGTAGGCGATGTAGCGGCCATCGGGCGAATAGAGCGGCGTCGAGTCGCTGGCGGGATTGTCGGCGGTGATGTTCTTCGTCTGGGCCAATACCTGCGCGGAGGTTGCGTCGTGCGGAAAAACAGCGGGAACCGTCCAGAGATCGTTGTTGGTGGAAGCGGCTGGATTCTTATCGTGATTCGAGGTGTAGCAAACCTCTTTCCCGTCGGGCGAGAAGGCATAGTCGTCCTGCCCACCGAGTGAGAAAACAGGCGCATCGTAATCGCCGGGGGTGAGGTCGCGGTAGCGGTGATGATAAGGCGGATCGGAATTACCGCCGGGGACAATAGCAAAAAGGGAGACACAAAAGATGTGGCTCCGCTTACCTTCCTTGTAGGCGTTCCAGTGGCGATAGAGCAGATGATCGAAGACAAGGGCCTTGACCTTCGAGTTCTCATGCTCGTGAACTTTGTTGGCATTGCAAGCAAGTTCGTCGGGCTGCTCGTCGCACTCGGGATAGACATCGGAGGTGAAAATAAGAAACTTGCCGTTGGGAGACCATGTTTCGCCGCTGGCTTCGGTGGCAATGTCCGTGAGCCTGTCTTTCTTAGTGACAGTTCCGGTTGCGCTATCAAACTCGGCGATCCAGATTTGCGATCCTCCTTCTTTCGTCGAGATAAAGGCGAAGCTTGTTCCATCAGGCCTCCAGCGCGGACGGTCGGCGTCCTGATCGGCGATGATCTCGCGCTCCTGACCTCCCGCCGTGGGCACGATCCAGATGTGCGGCGTCTTGGTGTTGGCTTCAAGATCCACATCGACCACGCTGAAGATCACCCACTTGCCGTCCGGCGAAACCACAGGTTCCCCCACGCGC
>Ga0208937_1000852_pt1 | contig 16954 bp, 11 predicted proteins | sample June2015DPH_11_5_FD_184705 | JGI IMG/M metagenome (GOLD analysis project Ga0208937, IMG submission 184705) | Peatland microbial communities from SPRUCE experiment site at the Marcell Experimental Forest, Minnesota, USA - June2015DPH_11_40... | ecosystem: Environmental > Terrestrial > Soil >...
CTCACATGTGCGGGGTTACCTTCGCAGACGTCAGATGCAACCCCAAGTGGTACAAAGATATTTTCTGGAAAAACATGTGCGGTACGCTGCCGCTTGAAATGCATCAAAATTTATGCTCTGAGTAGTAAATGTTGCATTCCACGTATCGTGAAAGCTTAAACAGGTTTCGGTCAAGAGTTTCCGGCGGCGTTCCAGCAGCGTGACCGTGAAGAAGAACGTGCCGGCAGGAACAAAGGCGCGAATATATTGCGGCATACGTTAGGCCTTACCCAATTGCTCAAGGCGGGATGCGTTTCACTTTCCCGCCCTACGGCTAATCAATCGCTCGCTAAAGAAATGGTCAATGCGCAAATACAAGAGGTTGCGGGGTTGCCAGAGGCGGGCAGCTTGTTGGCTCAGGCGCATCAGAAGCCAACAGCGATCGCTGTTTTCTCACTGGCAACTGGCCTCGCACCTTGTGGCCGGTCGATAGGAGCCGGATGAACCGAGAGGTTCGCGTCCGGAATTGTGAGGGCGTGGGGGTGAGATTCCCCCACGCTTCTAGACACAACACGAAGCTCTTATCTCTACCTTATCGTCTATACTGAAGCTTACCAAAAAGTCATGCATGGATAATATGAGTCAGTTAAATTTGCTTTAAAAGCAATTTTATTACATAAAACCATTGAATAAAATGTTCCCAGGCTATTTTTCTTGGCTTATTTATAAATTTAATAGATATTGGCACTTCGACCACTCTTGCACCTAAAAGATAATATTCTAATACTGATGTTCCACATATACATTTCCCAGGAATAATTAATTTTAAAGCAATATCTCTTTTAATCGACCTAAATCCTGTCCCTGTATCATGTAAAGGTATCCGGAAAGCAGTAATCAAATTAATGAATCTTTCTGATAGTCTTGGAATATAATTTCTTCTGCCAAGAACAATATCTGCTTCATCTTCTAAAATTGGTTTTATTATACCTGGAATGTCATCAGGATCATGCTCTCCATCTGCATCCATAGTTACAACAATATCCCCGGTGGCATGTTTAAAGCCATTCTTTATTGCATTAATATAACCTAATTTATTTTGACGGATTACTATAGCTCCAATCTGTTCAGAGACTTCAACAGTATTATCTTTGCTATCATCGTCAATGACTATTACTTCATAGTTTTGCCGTATTAATTTATTCAATACGTGGGATATCCTATTGCCCTCATTATAAGCCGGAATGATAACTGATACTTTGTATGACATCGGTTTGCCTTCAGCTAAATCAGCCAACCTAATCCTTACCATTCCGAAGTATCTTCTGCAAGTTTTTTAGCTTCATAGTTGGTGGCACAGATTGATAGGGAATTATCTAAATTCCAACTCACTGGTATTTATGTGCCGTCAAAATCAAAATCATCGATATTCGATACAGGAATCATAGTTGTATCCTGGACCTTGCCGGATTTTAAATTTTATCTTTCAGGTCAAATTTAATCTGATTTGGTTTGATGATGGTCATTCCTATCTTTAAGGCTGAGGTTCATCAAAAATCGTAGTTAAGCAGCACATCGCCACCGGTGTTGCGCAGGCCCATGGTGGACTCCGCGCTCAGGTATTTGTTTACCTTGTATTCCAGCCGCATCTGTTCGGTATTGTCCCGGTAGAGGGGATTGGTTTTGTGTTCAAAGGTGACGCTGAGCTGCTTGGTCAGGGGCTTGTTCACCCCCACCGTTTGTTCCCCGCAGCGCATGCTGAGGTCACACACCAGGGGAGAATCTTCCCCAAAAATCTCTTTGAGCTTCTGGGTGGTGACCCCGCCAAAGGCCCCCAGGGCCTGCTGGCCCACGGTGTTGTACTCCTCCCGGCTGAGGGCAGCGGCCGGGCGTCCGTAAACCAGGTAAGAGAGCACATCCGCGGGAGGCAGTCCCGGGTTGCTGGAAAAGTGCAGTGCCGGTTTGTTGACGGGGCCGGAGACATCCAGCATCAAGGTGACCTCGCCCATCTCGCTGGTGGCGCGGCCCGCCAGGGTCCCGGGCACCCCGGGTTTGCCGGAAAGGCTCACCGTCCCCTCGGCTACCTTAAAGGCATGCCCCTGGATGTCAATGCTGCCTTTTACGGCCCGCATCACCCCCGCCACCCTCAGCCGCTCCTGCCCCGGCGCCTTGCTGACTTTGAGGCTGCCTGCCAGGTCCACCTGGATATCCTTGTTTTTCACCCATACCTCTCCCGCGGATTGCAGGGTGAAGTCAACCTGCATGTTTCTCCAAAAAGCCAGGGTGCCGGCAGCTTGGTCCTCGGGCTCCGGCGGGGATGGTTGCACCAGGCGGATATCTGGATTGGGACCGGTCTGGAAAAAGTTGGTGGCAAAGGTGGCCTCGGGGACCAGGACCTGACCGGTAAGGCGGGCGTTGTTAAAGGGACCGCTGAGGGTCAGGGCGCCGTTCGCTTCCGCCTGGGAACCCTCCCGGCGTAGGGCCAGAAAATTAAGTAACTGGCCTCGCATTTCCAGGTGACCCGGGGTGAATCCCTGCAGGGTGAGATCCCCGCTGAGGCGCAAGGTGCCGCCGCTTTGCAGGAGGACCTCCGGGATGGTGATTCTGCTCCCCTGGAGCTGGGCAGCGCCAGGCAGCAGCCGGTAAGGCAGGCCGGCATGGCGGAATTTGATCGACCCTTCCCCCCAGCGCACCTGGCCGGAAACCTGGGGGTGGTGGGGGTTGCCCTGCACCTGGGCCATGATGTCCAGGGAACCCTCGGCGGCCTGCACCTGGTGGCTGATGGCGGTGAGCATCGCCAGGTTGGTCTTTTCCCCCTTCACCGTGATGGACAGGTTCTGCTCCCCCCAAGAGCAGCGCCGGGGGCTGAGGGAGAGGTGCAAAGGAATCTGCCCGCTCCAAACCAGCCGCGCTCCTCCGGTCTTTTCCTCCAAGCTGCCATTCAGATATAGCAGGCCGGCCCGGTAATCGAAGGTGGTCTGCAAAGATTGAAAGGCGAATTCCCGCACCTGCCCCGGGCCCCAGTTGACCTTCCCCTGGATCAGGGGGGCTCCGGGCTCCCCGCCGATGGAGACCTGGCCGTCGATTTTCCCTTGCAAGGGAGGCCCCTTCATACTGAGGAGCCTGGCGGGGAAATGCCGCAGGTTCAGCAGGCCGGTCAGCCGCGTCCCCTGAGCCTCCAGCCTGGCGGTAAGCTCCCCGTCGTTGATTTTGAAGGCGGCAGCAGCCAGTTGCAGCCCCGGGAAGAGCCGCAACTGTACCGGGCCGGTGTTAGCGATGGTGTATTCGGGGGAGCTGAACCAAAGTCTCTGCAGCACCAGGGAAACGGGGCGGGTCCGCAAGTCGGCGGCGCCCAAAACTTCCGCCTGGGCCGCTCCGGGAACGCCGGCGGTGAAGTTGAACCGCCAAAGGTTGGCCTCTCCGCGGGCGGAAAAGTTGGCCTGGGAGAAGACCGCCGCCGGGGTGCTCAGGTCAGCGCCCCGGAGTTCCAGGTCTCCCGTAGCGATGGGCCAGCCGGCGCCGCTGGCCTTGAAGCTGAAGGTTTTCAGGGAAAACTCTCCCAGAGCCAGGCTGCTGCCGCGGCCCTGCAGGGAGAAATGGGGGTCCTGCAGGGTGCCGCTGAGGGCGCCGGCCAATTCCAGGGGCCCCCCAACTGTCACCGGCAGGTAAGGCCGGGTAGCCCCGGGGGCCAGGTTCCCCTTGAACTGGCAGGCGAGCCGGTCCCCCTCCTGGGAGCCGGAGAGCTGGGCGGCCAGCGGCCCCAGGCGAAAAGAGGCCTGGGGAATCTCCAGCCGCGGCTGCTGCCAGATGAGCCTGACCCGCAAATCTTCCAGGGGCTCGGAGCCCAAACGACCGCGGGCCTCCAGGTCGCCGGCCAGATTGAGGCCGGCCAGGGCTCGCCCCTGGGTCCAGTGGAAGGCGCCGCGGAACTTGCCGTTGAGGGCAGTCTCACCGGCCCTTTCCAGACCCAGGCGGGCCGGTTGCCAATTCTCCGCCTCGATTTGCAGGTTGCCTTTAAGATCGGAGAGCAACGGGCCGTCGGCGGCCAGGGTCAGCTTGCCGAAATTCCCCCGGACCAGCCCTTTCAGGTTCTGCTCCCGGGCGTTGCCGGCCAGGCTGATTTGCAACTGCTCTACGCTGATCCCATGACTCCGGAAGGCAGAGAGGTCCAGGGTCCCCTCCAGCCGCGCCGGGGGCCAGGAAGGACCGCGGCCTTTGAGAGCCAGCCCGGCGGCCACGGGGGAAAGGTCTTTGAGCTTTTCAGCCCACTGCCGGCTGAATGGTGAAAGCATCTCGGCCCCCAACCTCCCCAGTTTGGCATCCAGGTCATAGGACCACTCCCCGGCCTCAAGGCTAAGGTTGGCTTTCAGATCAAAGGAAGCCTGCCGCACCTGGCCGACGCCGGTCAATTGATACCTGGTCAGGCCCAGGAGGGCGAGGCGGAAGTTTCCCTTGATTTCCCAGTCTTGGGGCCATCCGGGCTGGAGCAGTTGTAGCAACGCCCCGGAACCGGGACCGAGATCAAAGGAGAACAGGCCTTCGTGCCGGGGGCCCAGGGCGCCTTCCCTCAGGCTGGCCAGGGACTGGCCCCCGCGCAGGACCTCCATGGAGCCGATGACCAAGTGATCATGGGCGTAGGTGAAGCCCCCCCGGAGGGCGAAGCGGCCCAGGGGGGTGGCGGCGGCCAGGTCCAACCGGCGCACCCGGAACTCCTGCTCGGGCCTCTTGGGGTGAAGCACGGTAAGGCCCAGGCTCAGGTCCAGGTCCTCAAAACGCTGGCTGACGCCGGACCGGATCACCACCACCTGGCCGTGCTCCAGCAGAATCGCCGGGAATTCCAGGGACTGGAAAGGCGGTGGTGGGCGCTTCTTCAAGATGGAGGCCAGCTCCCAACCGCCCCCCCGATCCTGCCGCAGGGTGAGCCGGGGCTGGTGAATAATCAGGCTGCCGATCACTGGTTGCAACCGGAGTAAGGACCAGAGGGAGAAGCGCATCTCCACCTTGGGGGTGTGGAGGATCTCACCTTGGGGGCCGGTAAGGGTCACCTCGGTGAAGGTGAAGCCGGTGAGGGCGTGGCCCTGCACCGCCGCCACCTGGAGTTCGCCGTTGAGGCGGTCCCGGACCAGGTTCACCAATTCCCAGCCACCCCAACGCCAGAAGGCCTGGGACTTGAGGACCCCCCAGCCGGCCACACCCAGGAGCAGGATGACCGACAGGCCGATAAGCAAGACCCGTCGCATGATATAATTATATCATAGTTATTTTGTCTTGGGTGTCTGCCTGCGGCAGTCTGCCGCTAGCCTCTTCCGAAAACAGAAAACCGACCTTAAAAAGTCTGGCCGATGGAGAAATTGATATGGTAGTTATCCTTGTGACCCGAGATGGGGTTCAGGGGAATCCCAATATCGACCCCCACCGGGCCGACGGGAGTCATGTAACGCAATCCCACCCCTGCGGCATATTTTAGCTGCCCCAGGTTGAAGTCGGGGATATTAAAAAAGACGTTGCCGAAATCCATGAAGGTCACCCCCCGGATTTCCTTGTAAATGGGAATGCGGGCCTCCAGGCTCCCCTCCATCAGGGCCTCGCCCCCCAGGGGTTGTCCGGTGGCGTTCCGGGGCCCCAGGTAATCCAGGCGATACCCCCGGACGCTATCGTAGCCGCCGGCAAAGAAGCGGTAGAAGATGGGAATCTGCTCGGTACTCTGGATGGGCTGGATGAAACCGAATCTGAGGCGCCCCGCCAGGATGAAGTCGGTGCCGTCCCACGGGGCATAGTAGTGGCGAGCCTCCACCACATTGCGGATAAACTCCAGGTTGGATCCCAGGAAATTCGGGGCAAACTCCCCGGCCCAGGCCAGCAGTCCCCCCCGGTGCGGGTCCACCGGATTATCCAAGGTCTCCCGGCGCAGGCCCAGGAGAAGCATGGAGGACCGGTAGAGCTCTTCGGTGCTGGTCTTGGTGAGGATGGCCAGGGTCTCATCGGGGATATCGAAGGGCCGGGCGAATTCCAAGCTGTGGCCCACATAGGCCCGGAGATTCCAGGGCAGGTCTCGTTCCAGGCGCTCCTGGGTAAAAAAGGACTTGTCGTTATACCCCGGGAGATAACGGAGGACATAGCCGGCCTGCAAGACCAAGTCGTTGCGGCTGGCCCAGAGTTGGGGATTGGTAAAGGTAGTCACCACCCGATCTTCGATGCTGGAGTACTTGCCTTCCAGGTCCAGAGTGCGGCCGCCTCCGTCGAGATTACGGAAGCGCAGGCCCAACTTGGCCCGGAACTGGTCTTCATCGCCGTACCCCACGCCCACTTTGAAGGAGTGCCGCTTCTTTTCCTTGACTACCACCTCCATGGGAATCCGGCGTTCCTTTTCCTTGCCGGTCTCCGGGTTGATGCTGACGGTTTGAAACAGGTCCAGACTGTAAAGCTTCCGCTGGCTTTCGTAAATCTCTTTGAAGGAAAAGACATCTCCGGGCTTGAAGGTGAGTTGCCGCAGGATCAGGTAGTCGGGGGTCTCGCCGTTGCCGGTGATCCTGATGTCGCCGAAATAGCCCAGGGTGCCGGCATTAACCGTGACCTCGATGCTGGCGGTATTTTTCTCTGGGTCCAGCAGGATCTTGCCCTCCACCGCGGTGTGGGGATAGCCGTGGTCCAGCAGATAGTCCAGGTACAGGCGCTTCAGGGCCTCGTAACCTTCTGCCGAGAAGCGGTCTCCGGGCTTCAGGGGCCATTGCTTTTTTAAGGAGGAGAGGTCCACCGGAGGGGTGGCGGGGGCCACCTGGACCTCCTCCGCGACTACCCGGACGTAGGGGCCTTCGGTGATATGCAGCGTAACCGTCACCTGGTGGTCTTTGCTTTCGATTTTGGGGACGATCTCGGTGTGGTAAAAACCCTGGCCCTGGTAGTAGGCCTTTAAGCGCAGCAGGTCTCCTTCCAGTTCCTCCTCTTTAAAGGCAGGAGGAGGCTTCTTCCATGCTAATAAGCGGATCAGAGGAGGGCGTGGCATGGTCATTTCGGCCAGGAGCTTTTTCTTGGGGACAATGTTGGCCCCGATGATCTTCAGGGAGCGCAGCACTCGTCCTTGGGGCTCGGCGGCAGGCGGGGCCTCGGCTGCCCCGGCGCCCTTCTGGGGCGCCAGGAGCAGGACCAGACAAATCACGGCCAGCAGAGGCCTTCCCAGCCGCGACCACCGGGTTTCGGGCCCCGGAGGCTGGGCCGGCGCCTGCCCCTGGTAATTTACCATGCCTCGATGCACCGTTCCGTCTCCGGGGTTAAATCCAGATATCGGCGGCGGTGGCCCCTGGAATTGCCGGTGGGGAGCAGGTGAGATCGCCGGCCCCTCATCCCGACTTGGTTCCCCGGGGTGGGGCCATTTCCGGAAAGAGCGGCCGCGGTCGCGGCGGCCGGCGTAGGTCCGGAGCGGCTGCCGGCCGCGTCAGCAAGTCCGCCGGCAGCAGCCGCACCCAGGGAGAAAGCTCGCTGGGGCGTTGCCGGCCCCATAGGGTCCGCTGCCGGGCCCAGGTCAGGAAAATCTGGCGGGAGGCCCGGGTGAGACCCACGTAGAAGAGGCGGCGTTCCTCGTCCGGGTCGGCGGCCAGCTCCCCTGGCGGTTCCCAAGGAATGAGGCCCTCTTCGCAGCCGGCGATGAAGACGTAAGGGAACTCCAGCCCCTTGGCGGCGTGCAGGCTGAGGAGCTTCACCCGTTCCGCGGCCAAATCCAGGCCGTCCCAATCCGGGCCCACCCCCTCCCGGGGCTGCTGGCAGGGGATGCCGGCCTCCTGAAGGGTGCGCTCCAACTCCGGCCCCAAGGCATGGAGGCGATATAAGACCGCGATGTCCTTGAAGCCCGCCTTGCCTCCCGGGTCCTGATGCCGCAGACCCCGGTCCTCCAGGGCCAGATGGCTCATGCCGCCCACCAGGTTTTCGATTTCCCGGGCGATGGCCCGGGCCTCGGCCTCGGGATTGGCCGCCTCTATCAAGATCAAGGGACAGGTCCCGGACTGATGGGTGGTCATGGGCTGCGGGGGCTCGGGGCCGCTGGCCTTAAGCCGTTGCGCCGCCTGCAGGATGGGCTCCGGCAGGCGGTAGGTTTCCTCAAACCGGCATATCTGCGCCTGGGGCCAATCCTCCAAGAACCTGGAAAAATACCTGGGGGAAGCGCCCCGAAAGCCGTAAATCGCCTGGTCCGGATCGCCGATCACCATGATTTCGGCGCCGGGGCCGGCCAGCCACCGAAACATGCGGTACTGGGCTTCGTTGAGATCCTGGTATTCATCCACCAGCAGGTGGCGGAAGCGGCGTTGCTGGGATTCCCGGACTCCCGGCTGCCGCTCCAGGAGCAGGGTGGGGCGGGCGATGAGGTCTTCATAGTCCCATAATTCCGCAGTTTCCAGGGCGGCTTCGTAGGAGCGGTAGGCCGCCAGATACCCGGGTTCCCTTACATCCTCCTCCCCCAGGTCCTGGGGATACTTCAGGGCCTGTTTCCAAGAGGTGATCTGCTTTTCCAGGGCGGCCAAGGGGAGATGGTGGTCCCGGGCCACCTGCCGCAAGAGGCGGCGGCGTTGCTCCTCCACCGCGACCTGACGCCCCCCGCCCCCCTCATTCAGCAAGAGTTGATGCCCCAGGGCATGAAAGGTCTTGATGGTGAGTCGCTCCAACCCCGGAAAATCCGGCAGCAGCCGCGTAAGGCGGTCCGCCATTTCCCCGGCTGCCTGCCGGGTGAAGGTAACCGCCAGGATCTCCTGGGACGGCACTCCCCGCCGGGATAACAGGTAGGCCAGGCGGTGGGTGAGGGCCCGGGTCTTGCCGCTGCCGGGGCCGGCGATCACCACCAGGGCCGGCCCCATATAAGTGACGGCATGGCGCTGGGCCCGGTTCAGGGAGCCCAGCAGGGCATCATTTAGTAGAGGGTTTTCGGTTTTCGGTTTTCGGTTTTCGGTGGGTTCGGCGGCGGCTGGCTCTCGATCATAAACCGCCGCGGGTTCCCGGGCCGCAGGGGTGGCCGTGACTGCGGCGGAGAGGCTGAAAAAGGCCCCCTGGCCCTGCAACTGCCGGCGTTCCTCCGGGGTGAACAGACGAATCTCCCCAAACTCTCCGTCGTAGCCCCCGGCAATGTGCACCTGGCCCCGGCGCATCTTGTCCACCGCCCGGGCCAGCAGAGGGCCACTCTCTCCCCCTTCCCGGGCCAGGTCCTCCAGGGGCAGCCGGCGCAGGATCCGCAGTTCCGGGCCCAGGGCCTCCAGCAGCCGGAAATAGCGCTGGCGCAGCTTCCGGCTGGCGGGGCCCACCTGCAGCACCTCGGCCAGGATCTCCGGCAGAGAGATCAGGGACTCGAATGGCCTGGCCCCGGGGTGAGAGGCTCCCGGGGGCCGGTCCGCCAGGTCCTCGACCCGGTGCAGCACCCCGAAAGTTAAAGGCTTGCCGCACCCGGGGCAGCGGCCCTGGAGGGCCACGGCCTCCTCCGGGTTGAGGCGCAGACCGCAATGACGGTGCCCATCCAGATGATATTTGCCCTGCTCTGGAAAGAACTCCAGGGTACCGGCAAAACCCTCCCGAGTCCGCAGGGCCCGGCTCAGATCCGCGTAGGTGGGGGGCACCGTCAAGAGGTTGGCCTCCCGTCCCAACTTCTGGGGCGAATGGGCGTCGGAGTTGGAAACCAGGGTGAAGCGGTCCAGGGCACCCACCCGCCAGTTCATCGCCGGGTCGGAGGACAGCCCGGTTTCCAGGGCATAGATATGGGCCAGTCCGTCTTCAAAACACTCTTCCAAGGAATCGAAGCCGCTTTTGCTCCCCAGAACGGAGAACCAGGGGGTCCAGATGTGGGCCGGGATCACCAGGGAGCGGGGATCGATTGCCAGGACCAATTCCAGGAGGTATTTGGCATCCAGCCCCAGGATGGGGCGGCCATCCGCGGCCACGTTGCCCAGGCGGGCCAGGCGCTCCGCTAGCTGCCGGGCCGCTTCCAGGCCGGGGAGCAGCAGCAGCAGATGGACCTTGCGCACCCGCCCTGCCTTTTTATAGATGGCGCTGACTTCGCCGGTGACCACGAAGCGGACCTGGGTGGCCTCCTGCCAGGCGGGGCCCCGGAGGTCTTGCTCGAGGGGCAGGGCCAGCTCCTCTTTAAGGACATAGGTCCCCTCCGCTACCGGCTCCAGCCGGGCGGCCATCTCTTTCAGCCACTGCGGATGAGTGCAGTCCCCAGTGCCCACCAGGTGCAGCCCTTTATACCGGGCCCAGAGGTCCAGATGCTCCAGGTCGGCCAGCCGGCCGGTGGCAATGGAATAGTGGGAGTGGAGGTGCAGGTCGGCGATAGTTTCCATGAATTTTTCACCTTACCATAAATCCGAGGCCGATACCACCAACCTGCTTCCACCCGAGACCAGACCCCGGGGAAATCGGGGCTAGCCTCTGGACTTAGGTGAACCTGATGCTTAATTAAATTAATATGGTCCCAGTGGGTCTCCGGGCCCTCATTGGGGGCGGCCAGGATGGGGTTCGCCCCCCCCCCTGATTCTTAGTCTTCCTGTTGACCTGATGGCCCTGGGGGCTATCTCAGGAGGCCCTGGTGTGCAGCAGCCTTTGGAATTGGCTGGAAGCCGCCGCCAAGGAGGAACGCCGCATGAAAACCGTTGACCGGAAAACTTTGAAGCTTTGGTTGGGGCAGCAGAACCTCTTCCTGATGGATGTGCGCAGCCCTGTGGCCTGGAATTTAAGCATCGCCAAGATCGAGTATGCCCGCCGCGTTGAGGAGAATAGCCTTGCCTTAGTGGTCCAGACCCTGCCCAGCCAGCAAAAATTGGTCTTGTACTGTGAGGACGGCATGGCCAATTGTCCCGCGATGGCCAAAAAGCTGGAAAAGATGGGCGTTACCAACCTTTATCTCCTCAAAGGGGGCTTTCTGGCCTGGCAGGGGAAAGAATACCCCAAGGTGCCTAAAGAAGTGGAAGAGCAAAGCGAAACCTCTGCAAACCTTTAAGGTGGAAAAGCCACGCTCGGCTGTCATACCTGATCCATCGCTTAGCCAAGGGGCGATTTTCATTCTGATAATTTTAGCGGCTACGGGCGCAGTGGATTTACCATTTTGGCAATTGTTTTCTCCGAACGAGGCGGCCTGGGAAACCTGGGAGATGGGCTGGCAGTGAATTGTTGGCGCCGGCGCCTTTCTCTAAAGTTAAGAGACCGGGGATGACAGCAGTAAGCCTGATAAAGACTGAGAGAATATTGGAAGATGACGGTGTACCACTTGTGAATTTGCGTGGACAAGAGATTTTGGAGAGGTCGGAATAAGCATTACCGGCAAAAATGGCGATCTCGGTAATTGACTGGGAAATTGCGGGGGGAGGGCGCCAAGGTCGTAGAAAAAGAAAAAAGCCCCTCCACAGAGGGGCTTCTGATATCGTACTTTTCCCCCGGATTACAGAGAAGCTTTGGACTTGGTCTCGGACCAAGCCGGTTCCACCCTCTCCTCGAAGTACGGTTTGAAGACATCCTCGTCCAGGCGGAGCATCAAGCCGCCGCACTGGGCGCACAGGGCCGTGTGATCATCAAGTCCGGCTACTCGTTGGTCCCGGCCCCCACAATCGACACACTGGTAATCGTAGATCGGCATAATTAATCCCCCCCCTTAAAGGTTAACCTTAATCTATAGCAATATCTATGCAATAATTGTACCTTATTGCTAATATAATTAACTTCATAGTTAATCAATTAATTTAAAATAACAATTTTTCAACCCCTTGAGAAGCAAAAATTCGGTCTTAATATTTTGCCAGACCGGAGAAGGGTAAATTGGCCTAATCCGTGGGTGCATTTTACCCAGGGCTCGGAGGCAGAGAGGATATGACCAATATACCAGGGCCGCGGTGCACCAGATCGTCTGCGCCCCAGTACCTCCCTTAGGGCCCGGACCGCTCACCAACCTGATTACCGCGGCCATGGTTTCCTGATTATCGGTGGCGGCCAGGGCGGGCTTGGAGCACGAGAGGCCCCTGGCTATTTTGCTCATCCCTTGCCCGCGGCGGTTTTTTTTCTGGCTTCTGGGGCTCATCTGTCCTATATTTCCTCTAAGAATTCGGCTGATCCGGCCGGATAAGAGGAGCCCCCCGAATTCACGGGGCCGCTCCAGGCTGACAGGAGGACAGCATGTCTGAACCGTTAGGATACTTCACCTTTGTGCTCCACTCCCACCTCCCGTATGTCATTGGCCACGGCCGCTGGCCCCACGGCATGGATTGGCTCAACGAAGCCACCGCGGAGTCCTACATCCCGCTGCTTCAGGTTTTCAACCGCCTGGCGGCCCAGGGTCTGGCTTCCGGGGTAACCCTGGGAATCACCCCCATTTTGGCGGAGATGCTGGCCGCGGCGACCTTCCGCCAGGAGTTCAACGAATATCTGGACCGGAAGATCCAGGCGGCCCGGGAAGACCTGGTCACCTTTGAGAAGCTGGGTGAAATCCATTTCGCCTCCCTGGCCCGGATGTGGGAAGGCCACTATCAAGGATTGCTGCGGGCCTACCAGGAGGATTTTGGTCAGGACCTCCTGAAGGCCTTTACCGGCCTCATGGACCAGGGAATCCTGGAAATTATCACCTCCGCCGCCACCCACGGGTATCTTCCCCTGCTGGGGCGGGACACTGCGGTGCAGGCCCAGGTGAAACAGGGAGTGGCCGCTCACCGCCGCCACTTTGGCCGGGACCCCAAGGGCTTCTGGCTGCCGGAATGCGCCTACCGGCCCCGCTATCGCTGGGTCCCGCCCCTATCCGATCTGGCTGTGGAGCCGGTGTTGCGCAAAGGGGTGGAGGAGTTCCTGTCGGAGAATGGCCTCGATTACTTCTTCATCGATTCCCACCTCCTCAAGGGAGGCCGGGCCATCGGGGTCTACAAGGATCGCTTCGAGGCCCTGGAGCGCCTCTGGGAGCGGTTCGCCTCCCAGTACCAGGAACGGCCGGAGGAAGAGGATAAATCCCCCTACCAGGTCTATCTGGTGAGTTCCGCCCCGGAGAGCAAGCGCCCTATGGCGGTCTTCACACGGGACCCCAAGACCGGCCTCCAGGTGTGGAGCGGCGAATGGGGCTATCCCGGCGACGGCAATTATCTGGACTTCCACAAGAAACGCTATCCGGGGGGGCTGCGTTACTGGGAGGTAACCAGCGCCAAGGCCGATCTGGCGGACAAACAGCCCTACCACCCGGAGTGGACCACCCCCCGGATTCACGAACAGGCGGATCACTTCGTCGCCATGGTGGTGGACCTCCTGACGGAGTTTCGCCAGCAGCATGGCCGGCCGGGGATGGTGGTGGCCCCCTATGACACCGAGCTCATCGGCCATTGGTGGTTCGAGGGGCCGGAGTGGGTCTACCAGGTGCTGAGCCGCTTCCAGGCCAACACCCAGGTGGGCCTCAGCCCCGGCAGTCAGCTCCTGAAAGAGGCGGCCCCTCAGCACGTCATCTCCCTGCCAGAGGGCTCCTGGGGGGAAGGGGGCTACCACTGGATCTGGCTCAATGAGATGAACGATTGGACCTGGCGCCATATCTATCTGGCCGAACAGGAGATGGAAGACCTGGCCCGGCTTTATGCCGGGGCCTCCGACCCGCGCCTTATTGACCTCTTGAAGCAGTGTGGCCGCTCCCTCTTGCTCCTGGAGTCCTCGGACTGGCAGTTCCTCATCAGCACCTTCAGCGCCCGGGATTATGCCGAGCTGCGGGTGGTGACGCACCGCGACGACTTCAAGCGCCTGGCTGCCATGGTCCGCCGCTACGCGGCGGAGGGGGACCTGCCCCAGGAGGACTGGAATTATTTCTCCCTCTGCCGGGAGCGGGACGACATCTTCCCGGACCTGGATCCCGGGTGGTGGGCCGGGTTGCAGTACCCACCGGCCGAGATCGAATGAGGCGAGAGGATTAAGAGAAGTTAACAATTCTCCTTATCCCGGGGGTGGTTTGCCGACCGCCCCCATTTTTTTTTGAGGGGATGGCCGGAAGGGGATATAATATCCCCAGCAACCAAGGGGTGTGAAGATGTGTATCTTCTGCGGAGGCCAATGCGGCGGCATCGGAGATTTTTTTATTTCCCTGGGCTTGCCGTTCCTGGCACTCTACTTTTTCAAGGTTAAACGGGCATTTTTAAAGATAACCAATCGCCTCGTCCCCCGGGGCTCCGTTATCCTGGAAAAACCGCCGGAGGCCAATAACTGTAGCTGTTGCGGGGCGCCGCCAGGCGAGTGCCGGGGGCCGGCTGCCCCGGCAGTTGTCTTTCGGGAGCCGACCGCGCCTTCCCTGGAAACCCTTGCGACCCTGAAGCTGGATGATCGGGAAATATCCCTGCAGAGGGGGAGAGAGCAGGAAGTCAGAGGCTGGCTGTTGTTTTTATGTATAAATCTGACCTTAATTATCCCATTTTCCTGTATTTACGAAGCCAGTTCCGCCTTGGGAATGTATTTTCCTGCCGCTAGCTCCATACAGGTATTCTTATTCAGACAGTCACTTTCATACCATCTGGGAGTCATTGCGGCGACGACATTTTTAGCCATATTCAGTTTCTATGCCGGGCTGAGCCTATGGCAGCTAAAACCCAAAGCCGTCAAGACTGTTAAGCTTTTCCTGATAACCCAATTGTTGCTGATGATGCTTCTCATTGCCCTCCAGCCGTTTATGGTTTTTCCTCTGGGCGCTAATCCGACAAGTTTTGGAGATACCATTCCCAGGCTGATACCCTTTCTCTCCTATTTCAGTGTTTGGTATGCATATCTCAGTTTTTCCAGAAGAGTCCATCGCACCTATCAAATCCTGCCCGCGGAGCTTCCGGTCGGGCAGCCCGCCTGACCTGCAGGTTAATCCCCAACGGAGACCTGAAGAGTCCCGGAGCTTAACCTTGGGGTCGGCTGGCCTTCCCCGGCCCGGTTCGTTTATCTTTTGTGGGGGTTTTGCAACAAAGGGGCCGGTTTTGTGGTTTGCCCCTCGTTCCCAAGCTGAGCTTGGGAACGCCCATTTACCCGCCAAGTTAAACTTGGCAATCAGTGTCGTTCCCAAGTACAACTTGGGAACGAGTTGAACGGAGACCTGAAGAGTCCCGGAGCTTAACCTTGGGGCCGGCTGGTCTTCCCCGGCCCGGCTCATTTATCCTTTGTGGGGGTTTTGCTACAAAGGGGCCGGTTTTGTGGTTTTTTTGCAACTTTTTTGGTAAAGCGCGGCGGAGGGCTCTCGCCCGCGGTTCGGTCCTTTAGGAGATAACCTTCCTAAATCCCGCAACTTGGCCGGGCGCCGCGGCCCTGATCCCCCGACCTCGGCCGCTCCGGCACGGGGATTGCACCAGGAAAGTCGAGGGGGAGTTATGATCTGGCAAAAGACCCTGGCCCAGCCTCTAAGTTTCAGCGGCATCGGCCTGCACTCCGGCAGGTGGGTGGAGGTGACCCTCTACCCGGCCTCCGCCAACCAGGGCGTGTCCTTTGTGCGCGCCGACCTGCCGGGCCGGCCGCAGATCCGGGCCCACTATTCCCGGGTGGTGGACACCACCCGGGCCACCTCCCTGGGGGAGAATGGCACCACCCTGGCCACGGTGGAGCATCTGCTGGCGGCCCTGGGAGGTCTGGGGGTGGACAATGCCCGCGTCGAAGTGCGCGGCCCGGAGGTGCCTATCATGGACGGCAGCGCCGCCCCCTTTTCCCGGCTGATCGCCAAGGCCGGCCTCCGCTCCCTCGCCTGGCCCCGCTCTTATTTGATGGTGCGGGAAACTGTGGAATTGCGCCAGGGGGAGCAGTGGATGCGAGTGAGGCCCGGGGTGCCCCGCATCACCTGCACCATCGACTTTGAGCATCCCCTCATCCGGCGGCAGCACTACACCGTGCCGCTGCGCTCCGAGAGTTTTATGAGCGAAATCGCCCCGGCCCGCACCTTCGGATTTCTCAAGGAGGTCCGGTTCCTTCAGAATCGGGGCCTGGCCCGGGGCGGCTCCCTGGATAACGCCGTAGTCCTGGATGAGGGGGAAGTCTTGAACCCTGGGGGCTTAAGGTTTCCGGAAGAGTGCGTGCGCCATAAGATCCTGGACGCGGTGGGTGACCTGGCCCTCCTGGGCCTGCCCCTCTTGGGCCACCTGGAAGTGGGCAAGGGCAGCCACGAGCTGCACCTCAGTTTCATGCAACTGCTCATGAGCCGGGAGAGCAACTGGCGCCTCTGGATTCCTTCGGGCCGCCAGGAGAGACGGCCCCCTTGGTGGCAAACGCCGCTCTGGGAAGAGGCCACGGCTTAAGAGACGGTTTTCGGTTTTTTTCAGTGGGCAGGCCAAAGGGCCTGCCTTTTTCATTCATAATGGAGAGGCAGGGGCGGTCCCGGCCGCCCTTCAGCCTGGACTGCATGGCCACGGACTGCTCCGGGCCACCAAAAACCTGCGCCTGGTCCAGGAGGCCCTGGGCCACGAGGACCTGGCCCCCACCCGGATTTAAACCCTTATCGTGAACGAGGAACTGGAAGAGGCGCTGAAAACCTTTAGGAAGAGGAGGGAGTAAAGATGTTAACAGGTCTTCTTAGATATGGCCTGGGGAACCAAGTTATGATAATCATATCAACATATTTGATAGAGAGTAGCGTGAAGAATATAGATAGCAGATACTTTCTATTCTGTTAAAAAGTTGACTTCCCCGGCCAGTAGTCCCAGCCCCAATCATCTTTTAACGGACATTATTGCACCCAATTCCTGGTTTAGAAGTTGAGGGCGAGTTTTGGTAGATCGGATTGGGAGCACAGGAGACGGTTCTCGGCGCCGAAGTACTAGACCTCGCAGCGAAGGTGCTGCTTTTTTACATGGGTGTTGGGGATCAACCCCAGAACACCTTCTTTAAACTGCTCGAAGGAAAAGTCATGCGTGATGAGCAACAATCTTCGCCCGAATGGCAGCAACCAGCCCGACCGTGGTGGGGACATCGATGCCGTAACGTTCCCCGCCGCGCACAATGGGGCCGGCAATGGCATCCAATTCGAGCTGGCGCC
>Ga0208937_1000854_pt1 | contig 16890 bp, 17 predicted proteins | sample June2015DPH_11_5_FD_184705 | JGI IMG/M metagenome (GOLD analysis project Ga0208937, IMG submission 184705) | Peatland microbial communities from SPRUCE experiment site at the Marcell Experimental Forest, Minnesota, USA - June2015DPH_11_40... | ecosystem: Environmental > Terrestrial > Soil >...
TCTGGAACTCACCCGTTTGACCCAAATCATGCTCCTGGAACGCCTTGACCTGTGGGCCATTCTTGGTCTTCGACCACCAGATATCCGACAACCTTTGCTATTCAATTAGCGTGCCGGACAGCAGTGCGCATCACCAAGATTATTATGGAAAGGTCAGAGTCACAGTGGCAACTTATCGGATTAGATGCAGACCCGGAAGAAATCTCTTTAGCAAAAGAAGTTGGCATATATGAAAAAACATACGTATCCGATGCGACTCATATTGACGAATTAGATGATTCTATTGACTTTGTCTTTAGTAATAGTGTTTTAGAACACATTGGCGACCTAAGACCGGTATTAGCTGAAGTAACCCGGGTTTTGAAACCTAATGGACAATTTATTTTTACCGTCCCCTCTTCAGCATTCCCTCATCTACTTGGGGGTCCTGGACTATTGGGTGGACTTGCCACCGGAGCCTGGAATAGGTTGCAGTATCTCAAGGCTCTTGATGAAAGGGTGGCTCATCTCCACTATTGGGATGAACATGATTGGCGTCTTATCTTAGAACCCTGTGGTCTGATTCTGACCCACGCCTCATATTACCTCACTCGGCAAGAGTTGCAGCGCTGGGAGTTATTATCCAATGCTACGGCGGGCTTGCTGGTGCGGTTTTCAGCAGGAGGCAAGGCCCCCATTAACATCCAACGCCATTTAAAGATAAGACAAACTCGGCCGCCAAGCTGGTTGGTCATGATTGCTTGTCTGACGGGTTTCCTCGCCACTATCGGCATAAGAGATGAGAAGACAACTGATGTTTCTAACCACAAAGAGAAAGCCTGCTTACTTGGGTGTGCCACGAAGTCAACATCATCAAAGTAAATGCATTTAGCGGATCATCTGACGAATAAGGGAGCAGGTATAAAGGAAGAGCCCATGAAACCTCTGAGGGTCGCCGTTATTGGGGCAGGTTGGGTGACATTGCATCGCCATATTCCCAGTCTTTTGGCGCAGCCTGGAGTGCAGATTGTTGGCATTGTGGATCGCCTGGCTGATCGGGCCCGGGAAACAAGTCAATCACTCAAAATAAAGTATTGGTCGAATAGTGCCAGCCTGTCGGACATCCCATGGTTTGCTGAGGCTGATGCTGTGACCATCGGCACCGCACCGTTCTCCCACCATGCCCTTGCCTGCGAGGCGCTGTCACTGGGGAAGCACGTGCTCACCGAGAAACCCTTCGCCATGACCCCCGATGAGGGGCGAGAAATGATTGCGGCTGCGAGGAAAGCCGAGCGCATCCTTGCGATCATCCACAACTTCCAATTTTCCCGCGCCTGTCAGCACCTGGTGCGGGACATGCAGAATGGCCTGTTGGGGGATATTGAAGCTATTGAAGCCATGCAGCTTTCCAACCCGCGGCGACGACTCCCGACCTGGTATGATCGGCTACCCGGTGGCCTCTTCTTCGATGAGAGCCCGCATTTACTCTATCTGATCCGCCATTTGGGAGGCGGGACTCCCGATCTGCTGGCGGCCTTCGCTGAAAAAGGTCGGGGTGCTTCTTCGACTCCGGCGCTCCTGAGCGCCCATTTTGCCTCACCCCGGGGAATTACGGTGCGACTGGCCCTCAATTTCGTGACCCCGGTAAGCGAGTGGCATATTTTGGTATGTGGGGAAAAGGCCTTGGGGTGCATAGATATATTCCGAGACATCTACGTGCGGCTCCCCAATGATGGACTCCATGTCACCAGTACAGTTTTCCGCACCTCCCTGTTGACCACTTGGCAACATTGGCTCGGGCACCTCATCCCTGGCTTCCAGCACCTCAGAGGTGGGGGCATGTACGGAAACCTCGAAGTCATGCGCCGCTTCGTAGCCGCCTGCCGGTCCAATGTGGTACCGGAGGGCATCAGCTCCCAAGATGGCCTTGAGGTCCTCTGCTTGCAGCACGAGATTCTCACTCGGTGCCAACTGCTATGAGGATATTGACGGTAACCCATTTTTTCTCCGGTCATGGCGGGGGCATCGAAATAGTGGCCCATAGACTCGCCTCGGAGCTGACCAAGCGAGGTCACGATCTGAAGTGGGCGGCCACCGGCCTTTCGGGTGAAAGGCCCCCCGATATGGATGTACTCCCGATGGCTGGCATTAATTTTTTTGAAGAGCACACGGGCTACCCATACCCGATTTGGAAATATAGCAGTTGGGAAAAGTTGAAGGCTGCCGTTCGTTGGGCCGATATCCTTCACCTGCATGATGGCTTTTATTTTGGCAATCAACTTGCCTTCAAGTATGCCTGCCAACAGAAAAAGCCTGTGGTTTTGACGCAGCATATAGGGCATGTTCCCATTAACAATCCGCTGTGGCAATTTTTGTTTCGGGCCGGGAACCTTTTTTGCACCCAGCGTTTACTGAAACGGGCCGACGCCGTGATTTTTATTAGCGAAGTGGTCCGCGCATTTTATGCCCAACTGCCTAAAAGGGGCCTTGTTACCACCATTTTTAATGGTTTGGACACCATCTCCTTCAATCCTGGCGAAGAACCTCGGCAGGCCATTAAGGCCAGGCTTGATCTCGACCCCCATATTTTTAATGTTCTTTTCGTGGGCCGCTTTGTGGAGAAAAAGGGATTACACTTTATTCGCAGATTGGCGATCAAACACCAAAACATCCATTGGACTTTCATCGGCCGCGGTCCCTTTGATCCCGGACGCTGGCATTTACCCAACGTGCAGGTCGCGGGATACCTCTCTCAAACCGATTTAGCAGATTGGTATCGGGCTGCCGACCTAATGGTTTTACCGAGCGTGGGAGAAGGATTCCCTTTGGTCGTGCAGGAGGCCATGGCTTGTGGCCTTCCCTGTCTGGTTTCGCAAGAAATCATTGCGGCTTGCCCGGGGACCACTCCGTGGCTTTATTCAGCAGGACCCGGGGGCAAGGATCTGGAAAATTCTTTTGGCACCATATTGAGAAAATCTAAGGAGTTGAAAAAGAGGCGGCGGGAATGCGTTAATTTTGCTTATCAAGAGTGGTCTTGGCTAAAATGCGCCGAAGAATACGAAGGTATTTTTCAAAAAGTTTTCAAAGAATAAGCGGGGACCGGGGACCATCGCTTCAAACTCAACTAACCCAAGAAATGACCAAAAGCCCCTGAGGGCTGCCCTGGCCCTGGCTCTGACCATCTTTGCCCTGGGCTTGGTTCTTAGCCTGTTCGTGTGGCTGTCCGGCCTTGCGAGCCTCGACTTCTACGGTAACTCCTTCCACGTCCTGTATGTCAGGCATGAGCCGGTGGTATTCCTGCTGCTGTTCTTGGCTTTGTGGCTGGTAAGGCCATATCTCTTGGGCGATTGGGTGCTGGCTGCTTGGCCATCTCCTCTCAGCAGCGAACGGCTGGCCAGATTTCCCTGGCTGTGGGTGATCGTCCCGGCGGTGGTGCTCTTTGCCTGGCTGGGAGACTCCCTGGTGTTGCACTGCTTTCCCTTGAGCAATGACGAGTACCTGCCCCGTTTTCAGGCGCAAATTTTTATGGCCGGCAAGATCAAGGCCCTGCTCCCTCCCGAATTGAGAGAGTTCGGCAAGGCCCTGACGCCGATTTTCGCAGTTTTTGACCCCCAGAAAGGGACCTGGATCAGTTCTTACCTGCCGATATATTCCCTGCTGCGGACCGGATTCCTGGCACTGGGAGTGGAACCCTTGACTGGTCCAGTTCTGGGAGGATTGAGCCTCGTGCTTATTGCCGCCGTGGCCCGCCGGCTATGGCCCCAAGAGGCCCTGGCGCCATTTATTGCGGTTATCCTTTTAGCTTCCTCCACGCAGTTTCTCATCACCTCCATGACCTCTTACGCTTATCCGTCCCATCTCTGCTTCAACCTGGCCTGGCTTTATTTTTATTGCCGCAACGACCGGCTGGGATACTTGGTGACTCCCTGGACCGGTTTTTTTGCCCTGGGCCTCCACAACCCATTTGTCCATGCCCTGTTTGTCACCCCTTTTCTCCTGGCCCTGGTTTGGCGGAAAAACTGGCGGCTTACCCTGTACTTCGGGGCGGTTTACGCTGCCGGCTGCGTAGTGTGGTATCTTTGGTGGTCCCACTTGGTTTTTCTTAGAAGCTCCGACATGAACGCCTTCCAGTTTCCTGGATTCTACCAATTTTTGATTCAACCGATGAACCTGGCCATGCTGTTTGCCTGGCAGTCCCTGGCGCTTACAGTCTCGGTTCTCCTGGCCTTCATTTATTGGCAGAAATTGGCCCCTTTCTTTAAGACTCTAATTTTTGGCTGTCTACTGACCTGCGGGTTTTTCTTCTTCTTCCCGGAGGATCAGGTGTTGGGCTGGGGGTACCGTTTCTTTTACGGAGTCCTGGGAAACCTGGTCCTGGTGGCAGTGGCCGGCTGGTTTTTCCTCAAAGAGAGTTTAGGTCTCAGAAAAGCCTGGGGGCTCTTGGTGCTGGGCACCGGGCTGGCGGTACTGGTCCAATTTCCCCTCCGTTGCCTGCAAGTCGAGAGCTTCATTCGGCCCTTTGCCAGGTCGGCCCAGTATATTCAGTCCTTGCCTTGCTCATTTGCTATCATTGATCCTTCTCAGGTGTGGTTTTCTCAGTTGCTGGTGCGAAACGACCCTTTCCTGCGCAATCATCCGAAGATCCTGTTCGCTCCCTATTTAAACGAGGATCAATTGGCCAAATTAAAAACACTGGGAACAGTCCATACCGTCAAGCCTGAAGAACTGGCCCACTTCGGCCTTCACCTCATCAAGACTCGCCATGACTCCCCTTAAGGCTAAGAGATCAGCCTCCGTGGGGCTCGAGCCCTCCGCGCCAGCCCCACACCGAGGGGGCTGGAGCAAAATATGGCCCTGGCTGGTGTCTCTGGCCATCCTGGCCTTCTTATTCACCCGGGTTCCGCTCCAGACCTTGGTCAACGCCTTCAAGGCAGGCCCCTGGTTCTACCTGGCAACATACACCTTCTTTCAGGTGGTTCTGGTCTTAGCAGCGGACGGCTATGCTACCCAGGTATCTCTGGCCATCACGGGCTTCCGCCGGCGATTCTCCCAAATTTTTCTGGCTCGAGGCGCATCCTACATCCTGGGTATCCTCAACTACACTTTGGGACAGGGGGCCTTTGGCCTTTATCTTCAGCGCTCAGGGGTTGCGACCATGCGGGCTGCGGGTACTATGTTCTTCTTGTTGATTGTCAACATAGGGGTACTCCTGTTAGTAGCCAGCTTTGGCTTATTGGCAGGTGGCTACCCAGGAATGGCCCACTTTAACCTCTCTCCTCTGGGCTACGGACTGTTAGTCGGAATAGTGCTGTATCTGGCCATCATCGGGCTGCGGCCTCGCTGCTTGCAGAGTTATCAACTGCTGGCACCCCTCTTGGAAGCTGGTCTTACAGGGCACTTGAAGGCGGCCTTGGGGAGGCTCCCCCATGTACTGCTCCTGGTCCTCACCTACTGGGGGGCTTTGCGTCTTTGGGGCATTCCCGTACCTCTGGCGCAGGGAGTAGCGATGGTGCCTCTAGTGCTACTCATCGGTGCCCTGCCTATCACTCCTGTGGGTTTGGGCACCACCCAGGCCGCTCTGGTCTTTCTGTTCAGCCCATATGTTCCCCTTCCCAACTCGGAAGTCCGGGCTGCGGCAGTGTTGGCCTTCAGTCTTATCTATTCTTTTTGGGGGATTGTGGTGCAGGCTCTGTTAGGCATTGGGTGCTGGCTGGGACTACGTTATAATTACTGATAATGACCTGAAAATAGCTCCACAGCAGTGAGGTATCTTGGTTCGGAGGGTTAGATATGCCCCAAAATTCAGGGAAAAAGTATTTTTTCAAGGAAACTTGTGTTACCATGGTATCAATGAGAGGAGTTGGCTTCAAGAACAGAAACTTTGGGGGATTTTTTTCCAGGTAAGAGGTCCCCAAAACCTTTTTTGGATTGCGGTGGCCAAGACTGCTGCATAATCTCGGTTAATTATTAATGGGAGCGGAAAAGAGATTAAATTCCCCCTCACCCGGTGTCGTCCCCCATCGGGGGAGAGGGGGTAAAGCTGGAACCCCTTTCATGCTCCCGTTAATATATTAATATTTAACTTTATTATGATCGATCCAGTGGTTTCCGAGAGTATTAACATTTTGCGGAAGCGATCCCTGGCCGAAGGTGGCTTTGCGAATACCGATAACGGCGATTATCGAACTGATGCCACGGCCTGGGCAATACTAGCTCTGAGTGCTTGCGGTTTAGACCCGGAAATTATTAGTCGGGCGCGCTCCCGTTTAGCTTCCGGGCAACTACCGGATGGGGGAGTCTGTATCTCTCCCTACCATCCGGAAGTCTACTGGCCGACGCCGTTGGCCATCCTCGCCTGGTCCCAATCAGCACCTCAGCAAGACAGTTTGGCCCGGGCGGTGGATTTTCTGCTGGACCACTCCGGTATGTCTCTGCAGGAACAAGAGAAGTCACCTGACGCCAGCGACGTCACTCTTAAGGGTTGGCCTTGGGTAGCGGGTACCTATTCCTGGATTGACCCCACTGCGCTGGGGATTATCGCCCTAAAAGTTACCGGCCATAGTAACCATCCACGCATTGCGGAGGCCACGCGCCTGCTTCTGAACCGACAACTGCCGCATGGGGGATGGAATTACGGTAATACCATCTTATTCGATAAGGAATTAAGACCAATGCCGGAGAATACCGGCCTGGCGCTCGATGCCCTTCAGAGTTTGACTGCGAGGTCGAACCTGGAACTGAGTTTAGATTATCTCAAAGTTGTGGTGAGAAATTTGCGGACTCCCATTGCCTTGTCGTGGGGAATCTTGGGTTTGGGCGCCTGGGGGGAGCGACCGGTGGCCGCCACAAGCTGGCTTTCCGAATGCTGGGGGTGGCAAGCGCGGTTTGGGGTTTATGACACAGCTTCCCTCTCTTTATTTATCCTGGCTTGCCGTTTATCTGGAGGAATTGAAAGTTTATACAGGCTGGCCCCATAAAGGGTTGCACCGCAGAGGATAGAAAACTCATGGGTTTTACTCGCCGCGAATTCCTGGGGGCTTGTGTCGGGGGCGCCATTCTGGCGGCTTCCGGTCATTTCCTCTGGAGAAAGTTTTTAAGAAGCAGATGGCAGGCTCAGACTTTTATTGCCAAAGTCCCAGGCTATCAGGCTGACATTGCCACAGTGATTTGCGAAGGATTAGCCCACCTGGGGATCTCTCCTCAAGAAATCAAGGGCAAACGGATTTTATTGAAACCGAATCTCGTAGAGAGCAACCCCGCCAGCATCCAGATCAATACCCATCCCCTGGTGGTCCGCGGCGCCGTCGAAGCCTTCCTCAAGTTCGGCGCCTCCCGGGTCATGGTCGCCGAGGGCCCGGGACATTGCCGAGATACCTTACGCGTGTTGGAGGAGTCCGGTTTAGCTGAAGTGCTATGGGAAGACCGGATTCCCTTTATTGATCTAAATTACCAGGATGCTTATAGCATACCGAATGTAGGAAAGTTTAGCAGTTTGACCAGTCTCACTTTCCCGGCAATTCTCCGTCAAGTGGACTTGATCGTCTCCCTGGCCAAGCTCAAAACCCATCATTGGGCGGGTATTACCCTTTCTATGAAAAATTTATTTGGTTTCATGCCCGGACTTTATTATGGGTGGCCCAAAAATGTTCTCCATTATGCCGGTATCGAGGAGGCCATCTTGGATATCACGGCGACTTTACGCCCGCACCTGGCTATCGTGGACGGGATCGTGGGCATGGAGGGTGATGGTCCCATTATGGGAGACCCTAAACCCGCGGGGGTGCTAGTCATGGGCCGCAATCTCCCGGCGGTGGACGCCACTTGTGCGCGGGTCATGAAGATCAACCCTTATAAAGTCGGTTATCTCAAGAGGGCTGAATTTGTCCTCGGTACGATTAATGAGGCCGATATTGTCCAGGTGGGAGAGCCCATTGCCGCTGTTGCTACTGAATTTAAATTATTAAATTACATTCCATCCCAAAAATCGTTACGAATGGGATTCTGGGGGAAATTCATATGACCCTAGAGCAGATTATTATTTATTGTTCATGAGTTGCACTTAAACCATTAGCCGGCGGCTTTCGTTCAAATTGGGGCCGATTAACCCACCTGTAACCCGCATGTTTACACAGTCATTAAGATGCAGCACACAGCCGCTCACTTTAGATAAGCCCATCCAAGAAAAACTCTGATCGCGGTTGCCTCCCTGGGGATGCCACTTTAGACCTGCAAATGTAAGAAAAAGTTTAAGCATTTTGGCATCCTGCTAAAATGATTGGTCAGCTATTAAAACCATTTCCTGGAAGCCATTACAAAACCTGATTTCACTGTCATCCTGAACGAAGTGAAGGATCTCAAGTCACTAAAAATACGAGATTCTTCGCTTCGCTCAGAGTGACATTTTTGGGCAGACTGGGGTTTTGCAATAGCCTCTAGTTAAGAGCTTTCATGTTTTCATGGGTTCTTGAAAGCACCGGGCAGTGGCCTTTTCCAATTTGTTATCAATGACGACCAGTAATTTAGCCCTGCCACCCTATTTTCCTTTTCCCCCAGCCCGAAAATGAATAGGATTTTAAGGAATTGGTGCGCAGTGCGCACCCTACACGGCCCACCCTACACGGGCAAGACCCCCTTCATTTCTTTATCGGATTACCGCATTCCCCTGTCCCAAATTAATGTTTATCGAAGGCAAATACCAGGGAAACCCCGATTTATCTTTTTCCTGCGCGGAGCCATATTAACATCCAGAACCGAGGAGCATCTGCCAATCCATCAGCAAAGGAGGGCCTGATCAAGCAATTCGCTAACGGAAGCCGAGGCCAGAGACCGGAACTGAATTCGCCATGCTAACCTTTCAGCCACTGCGAGACACCAAGAAGGAGAGGACTGTGGGAAAGCTCAGAAACCTCTTCAAGGACGAATCCGGTGCCGCCGCCGTGGAGGACGGCCTGCTGTTGGCCCTGATCGCGATGGTAATCCTTACCACGGTGACCACCCTGGGCAAAACCCTGAGCGCTTTGTCCCAGATGGTCGCCACCAGCGTCGAGGCCGCATAATTTAGACCTCCAGGAGTCTATACCCTGTAAGGAGGTCTGATCAGGATGGAAACCGGAACTGAATTCGCCATAACCTTTAAGCCACTTCAAAACACCAAAAAGGAGAGAACCATGGAAAAGCTCGGAAATTTCTTCAAGGACGAATCTGGCGCCACCGCGGTGGAGTACGGCCTGATGGTGGCCCTGATCGCAGTGGTGATCATCACCGCGGTGACCACCCTGGGCACCAACCTGAGCGCTAAGTTCAATACGGTCGCCACTGACGTCGCCGCCGCCAGTTAATCTAGACCTCCAGGGGCCTGAACCCTGTAAGGAGGTCTGGCCATGGAAAGGGTCACGAGGTTTTTTCGTGACGAGTCGGGGACCAGCGCCGTGGAGTATGGCCTGATGTTTGCTTTGATCACCATATTCGTCCTCACTGCGGTCTCCATGTTGGGTACGAGCCTTAACGACTTGTTCGTCAACGCTGGTAACCAGGTTTCGGTTGCTGCCAGTTAAGGCAAAGCCTTTTGGGCCGCAAAGTTAGGGGGCCTTGGGCCTCCCTAACTTTGCGGCGTTTGTTAAAAAAGTAACACTGAGCCATGATGAGGCCGGGGCCGGCCTTGCGAGCCGCCTGAGGATGGTTTGCTTGCATGAGAGGGGGCCTGAACCGAACCCTGAGGTGAGAGCCGCACAGGGCTTGCAGGAAGCGAAGGGGTAGCCGCGGTGGAGTTCGCAGTCACATCAACCATAAACAGTGAGTGAGCGTTATGGCAAACCTACCCAAGGGAATGACTTATATGGCCGTCGCGGTGGTGGCCGGTCTGTTGGCCACCTTTGGCATTCATCGTTACGTGGTCAATAAGACCCAGGTCGCCGCGGCGCCCACGGGGATGGTGGCGGTAGCCACCGGCGACATCGCTCCCGGCACCGCCCTGGCCGGCGGTTCCCTCAAGCTGGTCTCCTGGCCCAAGGAGCTGATTCCGCCCCAGTGCGCCGCGGCCCTAAACCAGGTGGAGGGCCGGGTGGTCACCTTTCCCATTTCCAGCGGGGAGCCCATCATGTTCAGCAAGCTGGCCCCGGTGGGCACCGCCGCCGGCTTGAGCAGCCTGCTGAACGAGAGCAAGAGGGCCTTGACGGTCCGGGTCGATGACGTCACCGGAGTTGCCGGCTTCCTCCATCCCCGGGACCGGGTGGACGTCCTGGCGGATATGAAGCTAAAAGGCGTGGATGAGAACTATTCCAAGGTCATCCTGCAAGACATCACGGTCCTGAGCATCGGCCAGATCTGGCAGCAAACGGAGGATGACAAGCCCAAGGTGGTGAATGCCGTCACCCTGGAATTGACCCCGGAGCAGACCGAGATCGTGAATCTGGCCAGCAACGAAGGGAAGATTCGTCTGGCCCTGCGAGGCGGCGGCAATAAGGCCACCGTGGAAACCAGCGGGGTGGCCATCTCGAATCTGTTCGCGGGCATGATGAAACCGCCGCCAGCGACCACGCCTCAGAAGGAGGCGAAACCGGAGAAGTGCGTGGAGGTGATCAAGGGGTGTGAGCGCAGCAAGGCCACCCTTTAGCTGGATGTCGGTCAAGACGCGGCAATGAAGGAATTGGTGGGCAGTGCCCACCCTTGGCAAAGCGCGGCGGCCAACGCCGTGGGAGTGACCGGTGAAGTCTGATAGCTTGACCATTTCAGTGCTGTTCGGGACCGGAGTCCAACATCCGGAAATCCAGGAGGCTGTGGAAAGCCTTCCCCAACTGAAATTGTTGGATCAGACTTGCGACCCGGAGGATTATTGCCGCCATCTCAACGGCAACGCCAGACCGGATGTGGTGCTGGTGGAGATGGATGGGCAGAGTCAGGTGCCGCCGTGGCTGGAGCGCCTGCCCCAGGAGATGCCGCAGACCCCGGTGTTGTTGTGTTCCCATACCCTGGAACCGGAATTTCTGATCCGTATCATGCAGGTAGGGATCAGGGAGTTTCTGCCGATGCCCCTGACCCCCGACGATCTGGAAGCCGCGATCAGCCGGGTGTGGCAAACCAAAAAGCGGCAAAGCCCCGGGGATCGCCGCCTGGGGAAGGTGATCGTGGTCACCGGGCACAAGGGCGGGGCGGGGGCCACCACGGTGGCCGTCAACCTGGCGGTGGCCATGACCGAGCTGGCTCCGGAGCCTCTGGCCCTGGTGGACCTGGGCCGGCCCTTCCCGGACGTGGCGAATTTCCTGGACCTGGAGCCCTCCTATACCATTCTGGATTTGTGTCAGAATCTGGATGAACTGGATCAGTCTTTCATCCAGCGGGTGATGCAGCCTTTTGGGGATAACCTGTCCGTGCTCCATGGTTGTCCGGATTTTCGGGAGCAGGAAAACATCGAGATCGAGTCCCTGGGGAAAATCTTCTCGGTCTTGCGCCATCATTACAAATACACCATAGTCGATCTGAGCCACTGGCTGGATGAGTTCTTTCTCAAGGTGATCCTGGAGGCGGACCTGGTGCTGATGCTCACCGGTCTCACCGTTCCGGATTTGCGCAACCTGAAGCGGTTGTGGCCGGCGCTTCTGGAAGATCAGCGGGAGCGGCGAAAAATCAAGCTGGTGATAAACCGTTTTGATCGGAGCAGCGGTTTGGTGCTGCGGGATGTGGAACAGGTAGTGCAGCAGGAGGTTTTCGCCACCCTGTCCAGCGATTATCCGTCAATGATGGAGGCCTTGAACCGGGGAGCGCCTTTAGGGGTCAGCGGGCCGCGCTCCAAGCTGTGGCGCGACCTGAAGGCCCTGGCCGGACAGGTGAAGCTGGAGATGCCGGCGGAGATGGAACAGGCCGCGGTGAGCGCCGTCGCCGAGCCCAAGCGCAAGTTCTGGTTGTTTTAGTAGAGGTGAATCTGCATGAGTTGGCTGGGTTACAAGAGGGAAAACAGGGGTCTGGGGACGGCTAAGGCGAAGGGGCTGAGTGCGGTTTCGCCGCGGCCGGTCCAGGAAGATCGAGTACCACAGGCGGCGCCCCTCTCCAAGAAGGATGAGGTTCGGGAAATCCGGCTTTACCAGGTGAAGAAGCGGATTCACCACCTGCTGTTGGAGCGTCTGGACCTGAGCGCCCTGGAGGAATTGGAGGAAAGCGTTCGGGCCCGGGAAATCGGGCAAGCCCTGGCGGTCCTTTTGGAGGAGGAGGAAGAGCCCCTAAACCTGGGGGAAAAGACCCGCTTGAACCGGGAGCTGGAGTTCGAGATCCTGGGTCTGGGCCCCCTGGAACCTCTGTTGGACGACCCGACCATTTCGGATATCCTGGTAAACCGCCACAATCAGGTGTACGTCGAAAGGCGTGGCCGTCTGGAAATGGCGGATATCCGGTTCCAGGATGATGAGCACCTCTTGAAAATCATCAATAAGATCGTCAGTAACGTGGGGCGCCGCATCGATGAGTCCACCCCCATGGTGGATGCCCGGTTGCCCGACGGCTCCCGGGTCAACGCCATCATCCCGCCCCTGGCCCTGGACGGGCCCATGCTTTGTATCCGGCGGTTTTCCGTGCAGCGCCCCACCCTGGAGGACCTGATAGAGAAAGGCAGCCTCACCGCGCCAATCGGGGAGGTCCTGAAGGCCGGGGCGGTGGCCAAACTGAACGTCCTCATCTCCGGCGGCACCGGGGCTGGCAAGACCACCTTGTTGAACATCCTCTCCGGCTTCATCCCGGCCAATGAGCGCATCATCACCATCGAAGACTCTGCCGAACTCCAGTTGCAGCAGGAACACGTGTGCCGCCTGGAGACCCGTCCGCCTAACGTGGAGGGCAAAGGGGAGATCACCGCTCGGGACCTGGTGCGCAACTGCCTGCGGATGCGGCCGGATCGGGTGGTGGTCGGCGAGGTGCGGGGTCCCGAGGTTATCGACATGCTCCAGGCCATGAACACCGGCCACGAGGGGTCCATGACCACCATTCACGCCAATACTTCCCGGGATGCCCTGATGCGGCTGGAGACCATGATTTCCCTCTCGGGCATCACCATCCAGGAAAGGGCCATGCGACAGATGGTCTCTTCCTCCATCAACGTGGTCGTCCAGTTGGTGCGCCACACCGACGGCTGCCGCCGCATGGTGTCCTTCTCGGAAATCACCGGGATGGAGAGTGGGGTGATCAGCATGCAGGATATCTTCGTCTTCGAACGCCACGGCATGAACCTGGAGGGGATGATCACGGGGCGTTATGTGGCCACCGGGGTGCGTCCCCGCTTCGCCGACCGTTGCCGGCTCTTCGGCGTGCCGCTCATGGATGGCATCTTCAAACCCCCCAGCGGGGGCCTGGCTTAAAGATATGACGACTCCAACGGGAGAAGAGCGATGGATCGTTTGAGCCATTTGAACATGAACGGCATGGATTTCATGTACGCCCTGGGACTCCTGGGGGTCTTTGTGGCGGCTTGTCTGCTGATTACCGTCATCAATCAGATGGTGATGGAGCCCTACCTGAAGCGGAGCCAGCTCAAGAAGCGGATGCGCAGCCAGAAGCGGGAGCAGGAGTTCCGGGCCAAGATCTTCAAGGCCTACCAGGAGTCCCGGAATAGTCCGGTGGTTTCATTGATGGGGCGGCTGACGGGCTGGGGCAGGGTGGACAACCTGGAGCGCCAGCTCATTCAGGCGGATATCTATATCCCCCCCGGGGTCTTTATCCTGGTGGTGGCCCTCATGGGGTCCGTGGGCTTGTTCTTGGGCGCCAGGTTTCTGTATGGTATCTGGTTCTGGGTCGTGGGAGCGGCCATGGGTTGCCTGCCCATCTTTATCCTGCGCTGGAAAAAGCGGCGTAAGACCGCGCGATTCGAAAAGCAGATGCCGGAGGCCATGGAACTCCTGGCCCGCTCTCTCCATGCCGGCCACACCCTGCCGGCCACCATGGAGCTGGTGGCCCAGGAGATTAAGGCGCCCCTGGGGACGGAGATGCGCATCACCTACGAAGAGCAGCGTTTGGGACTGAGCGTCTCCCAGGCGCTGCGCCGCATGGGGGAACGGGTGGCCAGCCAGGACCTGCGCTACTTCGTCACCGCGGTCCTGGTCCAAAACGAGAGCGGGGGCAATCTGGCGGAGATTTTAGAAAACATCGGCTCCCTGATCCGGGAGCGCATGCAATTGAAGGGCAAGGTTCAAACCCTTACCGCCGAAGGCCGGTTTTCGGCGCTGATCCTGATGGGCTTGCCCGTGTTAACCTTCCTGGCTCTTTACGTCATGAGCCGGGATTATATCATGCCCTTGTTCTCTGACCCCTTAGGCAAAAAAATGTTGGGCGCGGCGATCGGCAGCATGGCTATCGGGGCGTGGGTGATGAAAAAGATGGTATCCATCAAGGTTTAGAGGAGGGGGCTCATGGAAGGGCTTGATTGGCTCATCTGGGGCGCCTGTTTTCTCACCGGGACGTTTTTGGTTTATGGCATCCTGCAATACACCGGGAGCCGCCGGGTGGTGCGGAACAGGTTCAAAAAGACCCCCGCCACCACGGCCATGTCCCTTTATCAGGGTGGCGGCGGCAGCAGCCTGAAGAAACGTTTCCTGGATTGGATCTCCTCCTTCGGCAAGTATGCCATGAAAGATAAGGAGGATGCCTCCAAACTCCGGTTCTCCTTGATCCAGGCCGGTTATCGTCATCCCAAGGGTCCTACCATCTTTTTTGGGATCCGGGTCCTGGCCCCCTTTCTCCTGGCCTTGCCGTATCTCTTGGCCAATGTCATGGACGGCGTGATGACTTCCGGCAATCTTATGGTTTGCCTGATGCTGGCCGGGACCGGTTTCTATTTACCGCTCTATGTCCTGAAGGCCATGATCGGCCGGCGCCAGGAGCGCCTCAACCTGGCTTTGCCGGACATCCTGGATCTGCTCATTGTCTGCGTGGAGGCCGGACTGTCGTTGCAGCCCGCCCTCAATCGGGTATCCGATGAGGTCCGCAACGTCTCCGTGGATATGTACCACGAACTGCACCTCACCAACGCCGAGCTGCGCACCGGGATTTCCCGGGAAATGGCGTTGAGGAACCTTGGGGAGCGTACCGGGGCCCAAGCCGTCAAGTCCCTGGTGGGCATCATGATCCAATCGGATAAGATGGGGACCAGCATTGCCCAGGCGCTGCGGGTCCATTCCGGTTTTCTCCGGGTACAGCGGGCCCAGAAAGCCGAGGAAAAAGCTGGCAAGTTGCCGGTGAAGATCATGGTCCCCATGATCCTGTTCATTTTCCCCGCGATCTTTGTCATAATCATGGGTCCGGCGGCCATTAACATTATGCACGCTTTCAAGACTTGATTCCTAAAGAGCCTGACGGGCCAGGGGAAACTTGTTGACTTGAAGGCAATTTGCAGATTAGCCGCGGAAAAAGGAAGATACCAGGTCCCTACCGTGGGGACCTTTTTTTTTGGGATTATGTAGGTTACAATTGTTACGTAAATAATTGAGTTTTTTTCCAGGGAAACCATGGCCATCAGAATCCTCCTTGCCGATGATCACCAGATCGTCCGCCAGGAATTGAGGGCCCTTTTGGACCAGGAACCGGACTTCCAGGTAGCGGCGGAAGTCGGCACCGGGGAAGCGGCGCTGGGTTTGGCGAAGGAGGTTAATCCGGACGTGGTCATCCTGGACCTGGCCGGCGCCGGTTTGCCCGGCCTGGAGGCGGTGCGGCGGATGGCGGCCGCCGCCCCCCTGGCCAAGGTGATCGGCCTGTCCCTGCACGGCGACCGCAGATTCGTAGCGGAGGTTCTCAAGGCCGGGGCCTTCGGCTACCTCCTCAAAGAGCGGGTCTTTGAAGAGTTGGCCGTGGCCATCCGGGTGGTCCAGGCCCGGAAGATTTTTCTCAGCCAAGGCATTCCCGACCTGGCCATTCAGGACTATTTATACCTGATACGGGATAGTGAAGCCCGTTTTCGCACGATTTTTGAGAAGTCTCCCCTGGGTATCGCCCTGTTGGACGAAAATTGGCGGCTAGTGGCGAGCAATCCCGCCTTGCAGGAACTGCTGGGGTATGGTCACGAGGAACTGCGCCATCAAGAGTTTAGCGAATTCATCCTGACCGGAGAGGCCAGCAGCTGCCGCGAGCTTTTCAAAGGACTGGCTGACGGGGTTCGCCAGGCCTGTCAAATAGAGGGTCACTATCGGCGGAAAAACGGCCAGTTGTCCTGGGGCCGCCTGTGGCTCTCGTTTTCCGCTGCCAGCGAGGTGCCGCTGGTCATCGCCATTCTGGAGGATATCAGCGAGTGGAAACAAGCGGAAGCCGAGATTCGCGACTACCGGGGGAAGCTCCGCTCCGTGGCCTTGCAGTTATCCCTGGCTGAAGAGCAGGAACGGCGGCGCCTGGCCACCGAGCTCCACGACCAGGTGGGACAGATCCTGGCCCTGGCGCAAATCAAACTGGGAGCCTTCCGGGAAGCGCCCCCCGCCAGCCTGAGCGGGGCCATGGAGGAGATCCGCCAACTCCTCGATCAGACTATCCGGTACACCAGATCCCTGACCTTCGAACTCAGCCCGCCCATCCTTTACGACCTGGGTTTTGAGGCTGCAGTGGAGTGGCTGGCGGAGCTAATCCAGGAGCGAAGCGGCATTCGCCTGCAGGTGACCGCGGATCGAAGCCCCAAGCCCCTGAACGATGATAGCCATATTCTCCTCTTTCATCTGGTGCGCGAACTGCTGCTGAAGGTGGTCAAGGAGGGCAAGGCCAAAAATATTTTGGTTCTCATCAGGCGGAGCCTTGCGGAGGTGCAGGTAAGCATCGAAAATGACGGGGTCGGATGGGACCCGAGGGCCGGGTCGCCTCTGCTTTCTCCCAACGGCCTGGGGCTCTTCGGCATCCGGGAGCGTTTGCAGTATCTGGGCGGGCGTCTGGAGGTGGAATTTGAGCCGGGCCAGGGGA
>Ga0208937_1000856_pt1 | contig 16752 bp, 13 predicted proteins | sample June2015DPH_11_5_FD_184705 | JGI IMG/M metagenome (GOLD analysis project Ga0208937, IMG submission 184705) | Peatland microbial communities from SPRUCE experiment site at the Marcell Experimental Forest, Minnesota, USA - June2015DPH_11_40... | ecosystem: Environmental > Terrestrial > Soil >...
TGGACGATGCCGGTGTCGGGAGGAACGATGGCGAGGTTGTGGAATCCGGTCTGGCCCCAGCGGAGGAACGAGTATCGTTCTTTGTTGCGTTGGAATTCGAGGAGGGCATTCATGTCGAAGGCGCTGGCGGTGCCGAATTCGTCGACTTGGACAGAATGATCGATTACGAGTTCGACGGGCTGCAGGGGATTGATCAGCGCGGGGTCGCCGCCGAGGTGCTGCATGGCGTCGCGCATGGCGGCGAGATCGACGACGCAGGGGACGCCGGTGAAATCCTGGAGTAGGACGCGGCTGGGAGTGAAGGCGATTTCCTTGTCGGGCTTGGAGCTCCTATTCCATGCGGCGAGAGCGCGCACGTCTTCCTTCTTGACGTTGCGTCCGTCTTCGGTGCGGAGAAGGTTCTCGAGGAGGATGCGAAGAGAGTACGGGAGATGTTTGGTGGAGACGCCTTGCTGGTCGAGAGCGTCGAGGCGGTAGATATCGTATTCCTTGTTGCCGACCTGGAGAGGAGAACGGGCTTTGAAGCTGTTTAAGGACATGATGGCCTTCCTGATGAAAGATGCCGCGAGACGGCTGGCGCCGCATGGCGGGCTGGAGCGAATACCGGAACCAATAAGTTTAGTCGTTTTGGCGCGGATTGCGTAGGGGGGAGAATTCCGTGCAAATGAGATCAAAAGCAAAAGTCTGATATTGAACAAGACAGAAGGCGCGCTTTAGTGCGCGGCGATCCAGACTTGATAGGCGACCACCGCCATCATGAATAGGAGATAGATTCGGAGGGACCAGAGGACAAGGAGTTCGGGGCCTTTGAGGTGGCGGCGGGGGATATGGTGCTTCTTGACCCCGACGAGTTGATCGTGTTCGAGGGAAGATAGGACGAGGGTTTGGTCGGCGGTGGAGATGGAGGGCGTGGTGGGTTGTGTTTTAGTCATAGGGCTAAGGTCTCGACAGAATCGAAGTTCATGGATGAGGACAAGAAACCGTCGCGCTTCTCTCGACTGGACAGCCGACGGCGGTTGTCCCTACATGGATATTTGCGTGGGCTGAGATTCATGCCTACTTTCCTCCAAGGGCGGCGAAGATGTTGGGGGCGATGATGCTGATGCCGAAAAGGATGCCGGCTGCGGTCAAGACGAATACGACTCCGGTGGACAGGATGTTTGCCCAGAGCGGACTGACCAGGTCGCCCATAATTTCTTTATCGTTCACCAGCATGAACAGAAAGACCAGTGCCGGGGGCATGGCGAGAACCGCGACGACGTTTACGACCAGAACCACATAGACCAGAGGCAGACCTGGGATCAGGACGATGGCCGCGGCAGCCATGGCGCATAGAGTGAGCACGGCGTAGAACGATTTGCCTTCTCCCATGGGGAGATTGAGGCTGTGCGGTTTGTGCGTGACCTCTCCGAAGGCGTATGCCGAAGATGTGGAGATGGTGATGGCGGCGACGATGCCGGCTTCGACCATGCCGAGGGCGAAGAGGGACGCGCCGAAGCGGCCAATCAGCGGTTGAAGAGCCTGGGCGAATTCGGCGGCCTGAAAATTGTCGGCGGTCATTTGATGAGCGAACAACGGGGCGGTCGCCAAAATGGTTGCGATGGCAGCGGCGGTCGCCAATGTAGCTCCGATCACGGTGTCGGCGCGGCCGAAGCGGATGTCTTTGGTAGTCATGCCCTTGTCGACGGTGGCGCTCTGCTGGAAGAAAAGCATCCAGGGAGTGACGGTGGCGCCGATGTCGGCGAGGACGATCAGGAGAGTGTCTTTGTTGAAGCCGGGGAGCGGCTGCCAGGTGATGAATGCGCGGCCCACCGAGTGCCAATCGGGGTGGGTCATGAGCGCGACTGGAATGAAGACCAGGTTGAATGCCGCGGCGGCGAGAGTGATGCGCTCCCAGGTCCAATAGCGGTGACTCATCAGGGCGGCGTAGAGGATGACGAGCGCGATTAGGATTGCGATCCAGGGACGCACTCCGAAGAAACCGAGGCCGGCGCGGATGGCGATGAACTCGGTGATGAGAGTGAGGAAGTTGCCGATGCCGAGGTCGATCATGGAGAACCATCCCCAAAAGGGACCGAAGCGGTCGAAGATGAGTTCGGCGTGGCCGCGATGGGTTGCGGCGCCGAGGCGCACGGTCATTTCCTGGACGACGATTGCCATGCAGAAGGTGAGGGCTACGAAGGGGATGAAAAAACCGATGCCGAACTTGGCGCCGGTGGCGGCGTAGGAGAGCATGCTGGGTCCGTCGTTCTCTCCGAGCATGACGAGGACGCCGGGACCGGCGAGTAACCACAGCAGGCGCGCTCTGGATGAAAAGCCGTGCTGGGCGCGGGCGGCCGAGACACGGACGCGATCATGGGCACGATCGACATCTTCGTGGGTGATTACTACTACTTCGTCTCCGTTTTGGGTGGCGACCGGCTTCATCGGTTGGGGTGCTTGCGGTGTGCAGCTAATCTCCGCCGACAGGTTCGGCGGGAAACCCTCCCCCAGCAGAGATTAGCGCAAGTATACACGAAGAAATAAACTATAGTTAAGTAGTTTGCGCAGGTCCGATAGGGATCAGGCGCGGGCCGCAGGGTGTGAAGCCCACGATCTCTTATGTGAATCTGACGCGGCCCTGAAGGGCCGCTTTTCCACGGTGGCGCTAACCGGGGTGGTACATCCCTTCGCTTCGCGCGTGATGATTTGCTAACGGGTGGGGCGCGGGTCGGCGGGGGAAAGCCAGACGCGTTCGGCTGCCGCACGGCCGAGGGACACGCTGCCGGAGGTGGTGGAGAGAGTGAGGGTCTGGTCATAGTTGCGTTCCAGGATGCGCAGCTTTGCGGCGGGACGGATGCCGCGGGCTTCGAGGAACTCGAGCAGGCGGCGGTCGCGCTCATAGATTCCGCTGACGGTATAGGCGGCTCCAGGTTGAGCATCGGCGAGCAGGAGCAGTCCGCGGTGACGGCGACTGGCGGGGCTTTCCATCTCGCTCATATTGCCATGAGGGCAGACGCCTCCCTTGCCGAGTTTGGCGAGGAGCTTGGCTTCGAAGTCGGGGGAGACGGCGTGCTCAAGGCGCTCGGCTTCGTCGTGTACCTTCCACCATTCCATGCCAAAAAGCTCGGCCAGCATGCGTTCGATGAGGTGATGACGGAGTGTCAGTTTCCGCGCGATCTTGCGGCCAGCGGCGGTGAGGCCGACGTGGCCGTCGCTCTGGACGCGAACGAGGGCGTCTTTCTTCAAGCGGCGCACCGCCATGGTGACAGCGGGGGCTGAAACCTTCAGCCAGTCGGCGAGGCGGGCGGAGATGACGGATTCTCCTTCGCTTTCGGCCTCGAGGATGGCTTTGAGATAGTCTTCCTTAGAGACGGTGATCATTGGGGAGATTATACGACGAGGTTAAGCGCGGTTAACGGCATGATGGGAGTTCTTCTCTGTTCTCCATGGTGACATGAGGTGCGTTTGACAGCATTCCTGGTCTACCCTAACCTTGACTTTCTCCGGCTATGAGAATTCTGGTTCTGGGTAACGGTGGACGCGAGCACGCGCTGGTATGGAAGCTGCGGCAGTCGCCGCGCGTTTCGAAGCTGTACTGCGCACCGGGTAATGGAGGGATTGCGGACGAGGCAGAGTGCCTGCCGGTCGACTTGAAGAGTCTCGATTCGATCTTGACTTTGGGGCAGCAAGTGCGGCCCGATCTTACGGTGGTTGGTCCTGAGTTGCCGCTTATGTTGGGCGTGGTGGACGAATTCACACGACGAGGGTGGCCGGTGTTTGGGCCGACGAAGGCGGCGGCGCAGCTGGAATCGAGCAAGAGCTTCGCGAAAGAATTCCTGCAGCGGCATCGGATACCGACAGCTGCGTATGCGATCTGCGATTCGGTGGATGAGGTTCGCGAAGCATTATCCCATTTTCACTTGCCGGTGGTGGTGAAGGCTGATGGATTGGCGGCGGGCAAGGGTGTGGTGATCGCGGCGAGCAAAGAGGAAGCTGCAAGCGTTGCGGCCGAGATGTTCAGTGGCAAGATGGTGGGCGACGCTGGCGCGCGGGTGGTGCTGGAAGAATGTTTGAAAGGCGACGAACTTTCTTTTCTGGTGTTGAGCGATGGGGAGTGGGTTGCGCCGCTGGTGGCAGCGCAGGATCACAAGCGCGTAGGCGACGGCGACACCGGGCCGAATACGGGCGGCATGGGCGCTTATTCGACTGCCGATATTGTCGATGACACGATGCGAGATTGGCTGGTGCATCACATTGCGAAGCCGGTGGTGGAGGGCATGAAGGCGGAGGGCGCGGAATATAAGGGCGTTCTTTATTGCGGGCTGATGATGACGGCGCGCGGTCCGATGGTGCTGGAGTTTAATTGCAGATTTGGGGATCCGGAGACGCAACCGATTCTGATGCGGCTGGAGAGCGATCTGGTGGACGCGCTGGAGGCGTCGATTGAGGGGCGCGTGAGCGAAGGCGACTTCAAGTGGTCAACGGATGCGTCGGTGTGCGTGGTGATGGCTTCGGGAGGATATCCGGGGACGTTTGAGATGGGGAAGAAAATTTCGGGACTTGACGAGGCTGCGGCGGTTGATGGAGTGAAGGTGTTTCACGCGGGGACGTCGAAGCGAGACGGGGAATTTTATACCGCTGGCGGGCGAGTGCTCGGGGTGTCGGCGCGAGCGACGGAGTTGGAGACGGCGCTGCAGCGGGTGTACCAGGCCTGTGGGAAGATCGGGTTCGACGGGGCGCATTATCGCAGGGACATTGCGGGTAGGGCGATGAAGAGGTAGTGTTTGCGGGAGTGCGGGATATTGCATCTGAGGGATCGCGGTAAAAAATTCCTATCAGGGCCGTAGCTTACGTTGAGCGAATAGGGATCCTGCGACTGCGGTTATGCTTCGTTTCACGAAGCACAACCTCCGCTCAGGATGACAAGTGACACGGAAATTGTCTCTAAGGGGGTACATGAGTAAGGTGCAGGTTTCCATCGTGATGGGGAGTGATTCTGATCTCGAGATCATGCGCGAGGCCGGGAAAGCGCTGGATGAATTTGGGATTGCTTATGAGATCGACGTTACTTCGGCGCACCGGTCGCCGGAGCGTACAGCAGATTTCGCGCGGAAGGCTGCGGGGCGCGGGATTCGGGTGATCATTGCGGGAGCTGGAGGGGCGGCGCATCTGGCGGGCGCGATTGCGGCGCACACTACGCTGCCGGTGATCGGAGTGCCGATCCCTTCGACGTCGTTGCAGGGGATGGATTCGTTGCTGGCAACGGTGCAGATGCCGGCGGGTATTCCGGTGGCGACGGTGGCCATCGGAAAGCCCGGGGCGATCAATGCCGGCATTCTGGCGACGCAGATTATTGCGTTGGGTGATGCGGCGATCGCGAAGAAGTTGGAGGTTCACAAGGAAAAGCTGGCACGGGGTGTGGAGGAGAAGTCGAAGAAGTTGAGGACTTCAGTGGGTGGCTAGGTTTTTATTTGGGGCGAACGGACCGACCGCATGGGTTTTCTCGCGAAAGGTGAGAGATTTTCAAGGAATCGCCGAATCTGATCACGGTCCGGCTCAGAAATCTCGAGGAAGTGCAATCCGATTCCCATGCCCGGCGTTTGATGTGCAACCTGGGCAGTGGCCCAAGCCTTGGTTTGTCCGAGCCAGATGCCAACCTTTAGCTTCGTTCCTGGTTCCAGAGGGATCGGCATCTCAACGTAGCAGCCGGTAAGGCTGAGATCCGCTACGGTACCCCAAAAAGAGGCACCCCCGTTCACATGGACCTCGATCGAATTTTGGCAACGGAAGCGGGGACTCTTGCGGAGTTCGATACTTGCCAGCTGGTAGTCATCGACGGCGTCCGGGGGCAGAGGGAAGTCCCAGAGTGATTTTTCCGGGGCGATGTTGAGCAAGCCTACGTGGCGGGCTTTTGGAGTTCCGGGTCGACCGATCCACTTCACCCGGAAGTGCACTCGATTCTTGCCGTAAGTGAGACCGATAATCTCGTCGAGGGGAAGTTCGGGGCGAACGTCGGCCAAGTCTGTCCCGTTCCGGCTGATGTTGGCAGTGAGGACCTTCTCTGAAAAGACCTGACCGCGGTTGTCGGTGCCGAAAATGCGTACCGGGACTGCGATTTGCTTTCGGGGCTGGCTACGCCTGCCCATCAGTACCAGCAACCTCCGTTATGTTCATGGTAAGAGGAGGTTTGAGGATCAACCGGTTGAATACAGAATAGCGAGTGTTGGAAAACTTCTCAACAATCCAAAGTTTGCGTGCATAAGGTACGCAAGGGTGCTAAAGAGGCGCGGCCATTTAAAGCTGGAGTCCCTTTAGATACTCGCGAAATGGTTCCCCTAAATCTTCCCGCTTGAGGGCGAACTCTACGGTGGCTTTCAGGAAGCCCAGTTTGTCTCCGGTGTCGTGGCGGCGGCCTTCGTAGACGTAGGCGTACATTTTTTCTTTCTGCAGGAGCAGGCGCATGCCGTCGGTGAGTTGGAGTTCTCCGCCCGCGCCGGTGGGGGTGTTGGCGAGGCAGTCGAAAATTCCCGGAGTGAGGATGTAGCGGCCGATGATGGCTAGATTTGAGGGCGCCTCTTCGGGCTTGGGCTTCTCCACCATGTTCTTGATTTCGAACAGGCGATCGCCGAAGCGGCTGTCTACGGGCTTCACGTCGAGGACGCCGTAGGAAGAAATCATTTTGCCTTCGATGATCTGAGTCGCGAGTACCGAGCACTGGGTCTGATCGAAGACTTCGACCATCTGCTTGAGGCATGGGACCTTGGCGTCGATGACGTCATCGGCGAGGAGCACGGCGAAGGGTTCGTTGCCGACGAGTTCGCGGGCCATCAGGACGGCGTGGCCGAGGCCGAGAGCTTCCTTCTGGCGGACATAGGCAACGTGAATCATGTCGGAGATGGAACGCACGATCTTGAGCAGGTCAGTTTTCTTGCGCTGCTCGAGCATTGTCTCCAACTCGTAGCTGACGTCGAAATGGTCTTCGATCGCCTGCTTGCCGCGGCCGGTGATGATGAGAATCTGGTCGCAGCCGGAGGCCATGGCTTCTTCGACTCCGTACTGGATGATGGGCTTATCGACCAGAGGGAGCATCTCTTTGGGCTGGGCTTTGGTTGCGGGCAGGAAGCGAGTGCCGAGGCCAGCGGCGGGGAATACGGCTTTGCGGACTTTCATGGTCATAGAGGCGGTCGTGCGCTGTCAGTTGTTCTGTAACGAACTGCTGATTCTATCTTACGGTTCGGAGATCGACATAGGTGGAACTTGAACCTAGGCTGAAGCCCACATTAGTTCTGTGCGCGTTACGCGGCGCTGAAGCGCCGCTCTTCCACGTTACTGCCGGCATTCCCGAATTTTGCAACAGCCAGTAAAGGCATGTCTTCGTTTGCAAATGAAGCACTTAATCGGATCGTACTTCTGATGCGGTTTCGGTGCTCGCCAATTCCTCTAATACTGACCGAAGTGCGCGCAGTACTTCTTCCGCGGCCGCGGCTTTCAAGACAAATTTCAGCATGCCGTCGGGGGTGAACTGTGTGCCGCGCTGGGCGGAGACGAAGCGGGCCAACTGCTCCGGGTCCACAGCGGCGTTTTGCAGGAATTTTAGCGTGATGAAGTCACGTTTGCGCTCGATGGCATTGACGCCGACCTTCATGCACAAAAGTTTGAGGGAAGCGTAGTCGAGCAGGTTGCGTACTGCGGCCGGCGGCGGGCCGTAACGGTCTTGCAACTCGGCGGCTACTTCGGTTAACTGCGATTCAGTTTCGACACGGGCGACGCGTTTATACATCTGCAGGCGCTGGTTTTCTTCGGGAACATAGTCTGCGGGAATGCGAATGTTGAGGCCGAGATTGAGTTGGGTTTCGGCTTCTTCGGGCGCGGCTTCGCCTTTCATCTCACGGACAGCACGCTCGAGCATCTGAGTGTAGAGTTCGAAGCCGACGGCTTCGATGTGTCCGCTTTGCTCGCCGCCCAGCATGTTGCCTGCGCCGCGGAGTTCGAGGTCGAGGGCAGCGATTTTGAATCCGGCGCCGAGGTCGGAAAATTCCTTGAGGGCGGCGAGACGGCGGCGCGCGATGGGCGTGAGTTCGATTTCTGGCGGGAGCATGAGATAGGCGTAGGCACGACGGCTGGATCGTCCTACGCGACCGCGTAGTTGATAAAGCTCTGAAAGGCCAAGGCGGTCGGCGCGGTTGATGAGAATCGTGTTGCAGAGCGGGATGTCGAGACCGTTTTCGATGATTGTGGTGGAAACCAGAATGTCGGCTTCGTGATGCATAAACTTCAGCATCACTTTTTCGAGTTCACCTTCCGACATTTGACCGTGGCCGACTGTGATTCGTGCCGTAGGAACGAGCGCCTGAATTTTGGCGGCGATTTCCCAGATTGTGTCGACGCGGTTATGGACGAAATAGACTTGGCCCCCGCGCTCGAGTTCCTGCTCAATGGCGGACTGGATCAGCTTCTCGTCCCAACTGGCTACGACGGTTTGGATCGCCAAACGATCTTTCGGGGGCGTTTCGATCACGCTCATGTCGCGCAGGCCGACGAGCGACATGTGCAGAGTGCGCGGGATGGGCGTGGCCGACATAGTGAGAACGTCCACTTGCTTGCGCATTTGCTTGATGCGCTCTTTGTGGCGGACGCCGAAGCGCTGCTCCTCGTCGACGATGAGCAGGCCGAGATCGGAGAATTTGATGTCTTTGGAAAGGATACGGTGCGTTCCGATGAGGACGTCGATCTTGCCGGCTTCGGTTTTCTGCAGGATTTCTTTCTGCTGCTTTGAGGTGCGGAAGCGGCTGATCATTTCGATGGTGATGGGGAACGGGGCGAAGCGCTGTTTGAAAGTTTCGAAGTGCTGGAAGGCGAGCACGGTGGTCGGCGCCAGAACGGCTACTTGTTTGTTATCGGCGATGGCTTTGAAGGCGGCGCGCATGGCGACTTCGGTTTTTCCATAGCCGACATCGCCGCAGAGCAGGCGATCCATGGGCTGAGAGGATTCCATGTCGCGAATGACGTCTTTGATGGCTTGGGCCTGGTCTTCAGTTTCGTTGAACTCGAAGGCGTCTTCGAACTCGCGGAACCATTCGTTGCCCGGCGGGAAGGCGTGTCCAACAGCAGTTTTGCGCTCGGCGTAGAGTTTGAGGAGTTCGTCGGCCATGTCTTTCATGGCTTTGCGCACGCGGGCTTTTGTCTTCGTCCAGGCTGCGGTGCCGAGATGGCTCAACACCGGCTTGGCGCCTTCCGAGGAGCGGTACTTCTGCACCAGATCGAGGCGGGTCAGCGGGACGTAGAGGCGAGCGCCTTCGGCGAATTCGAGCAGCATGAATTCGGCGGGTCCATCGCCGTGGTTGATTTCTTTCAAGCCTTGATACTGGCCGATGCCATGTTCGACGTGGACGACGTAATCTCCGACTTGGAGGTCGCGGAAGTCGGAGAGGAAGGCGGAAACTTTTGACTTGGATCGCTGAGGACGCGAGGTTACTGTGTCGGATTCGTCGAAGAGATCGCGCGAGCCGAAGACGGCGAGATTCGCTTCAGGCAGCAGGACTCCATCGGGGACGTAAGCCGTGGCGAGCGTGGTGGTGAGGACTTCGCCGGCGAAGTAGCTGGTCTCGTCGGCGTAGCTCTCGCCGCCACGGGTGCGGCTTCCCAGGCGAAATGAGACGTTGTACTCGGTGAAGACATCGGCAAGGCGCTCGACTTCGCCAGTATTGGGGACGGCGAAGAGGACGCGCTTGCCTTCGGCGTTGAGCTTCTGCACTTCTTCCAGCATGGCGGGAACTGCGCCATGGAAGCGAGGCGAGGGCTGAGTGAGGAATGAAATTTCGGAAGCATCTTCTTCAGGCAAGCCGCGACTGATGCCGAGGTGTTCGATGTCGGCGCCGGGAAGCGACGATGTTTTCTGCCACCAAGCATCGGGCTGCAGGTAGAGATCCTCGGGGCGGACAAGATTGCCGACGCCGCTGCGCTCGTGGACTTCGGCGACGCGGGTCCAGAAGCGGTCGAATTCCTGCTTGAGTTGATCGGTTTCGTCGAGGAGAACCGCGGCTTGCGGGATGAGATCGAAGATGCTGCTGTTGGCTCCGGCGACGGGAGTGTAGAACTCCCAGCCGGGGAAGACGTTGAGGCCACCGGCGCGAACAGCAGCTTCGACGATCTCTTCGGAACCGGAAATGCGCTTGCCGCTGAGGCGCGTATGAATTGCGGCGAGAAGATGTTCGTTGACTGGTGTTTCGGTGAGCGGAAGCAGCAGTGCCTCGTCGACGGGATTCGAAGAACGTTGCGAAGCGGGATCGAACTTGCGAATGGAGTCGGCTTCATCGCCGAAGAACTCGATGCGCAGGGGGCGGTCGGCTTCGGGCGAGTAAACGTCGAGAATGCCGCCGCGGACAGCATATTGGCCGGGCATTTCGACCACGTCGGTGGAGGTATAGCCGACGGTGTTGAGGTGCGCGAGAAGGGAATCAAGATCGAAGGATTCGCCTCGGCGGATGGTGCGGGCCAGATCGGCGTAATAATCGCTGGAGCGCAGGCGGATGGCGGTGGCCGCGACCGGGGAAACCACAATCGACACCGCGCCGGTGGCGATCTTCCACAAAGCGGTGGCGCGTTCTTCCTGGAGTTCAGGATGCGGAGACAGATTCTGGAAGGGAAGGACGTCGCGTGCGGGGAGGGAGATGATCGACTGCGGATCGCAGGCGGAAGTGAGTTCACAGAAACCGCGGAGGACAGGAAGAAAGTCTTCGACAGTGCGGTTATCGTTGACGACAAAGATGAGCGGGCGTCCGGCGGCGCGTTGAAACAGCACGAGCAGCAAGGCCTTTGAGGTGGGGGTGAGGCCGGAGACACGAATGCGCCCCGTGCCCTCCTTGAGGTGGGAGGCTACACGCGCGAAGGCGGGAAGCTTTTCTACGTCCACGAAGAGTTCGCGGACGAAGGGAAGAAGCATGCATGGTTATTTTAGCAGGAGCGGTAAGAACGGCGGGCCACGAGGCCGGAGGGAAGACCGGCGAGCTTCGCTCTGCCGGGACAGCCGAGGTGGCTGTCTCCACATGAGACGTGCTGATTACTGACGCAGCAGAGGGCGGGTGAGGCAGGTGGGGCCGCCGCTGCCGTTGATGCAGAGTTCGCTGCCGGGGAAGGTGCGGACGTCGAATCCGGCTTGGCGCAGGCGGGCGTTCGTGTTGCGATTGTCTTCGATCGCCAGCAGGCGATTACTTCCTAGCGCGAGGACGTTGCAGGCGAGCGTGTCGCGCTCGGAGGGGTCGATTTCGATGAACTGGAATCCGCGAGACTGGAGCAGTTCGACGGTCTCGACCGCGAGCCAGGGCAGATCGACCAATGCCGTGTGGTCGTCGAGCAGGCTGATCAGAGACATCAGATGCAGACAAGCGGACGGGCCTGGGCCGTAGGGCAGAGGAGCGGAAAGAACCTCTACGCCTTTGGCTGCGACCAGGGCGCGGATCTGCTGAATGCCTGCGGCGTTGGTGCGGTAGCCGTGGCCGATGAGGAGGGTTTTTGTGTCAAGCCAGACGATGTCTCCGGCTTCGGTGGTGCCGGGAGGGGTGATGGTGCCGAGCGTGGGGATATCGAGAGTTTTGCAGAACGAGCGGTGGTGAGGGCCTTCGGTCACGCGGTTCGGCTTGCCGGGACGCATAACGATTAAACCGTGGTCGGTGGGAAGAGAGGCGTCGTGGGCGTAGACGGCGTCGAGGGATAGATCGGGCGCGGGGAGCATTTCGACGACCTCGGCTCCCGCTTCACGCAACTCGCGGCAGATAGCTTCATGTTGGGATTGGGCTTTGGCGAAATCGGGTGCGTGGTGAAAGCCTAGCGCTTGCCAACGAGTTGCACGGTCGGGCTGGTTCCAACCTGCGGTGTGCGGGGAACAGACCATGACGCGCTTCAGGGTGCTGACCATCGAGTGTCCGTTGAAGAGCGCTTTCGTTATCGCCTCTAGCATCTGTCCCTCATAACGTTCTGAAGCGCTTGTGGCAGTTAGGAATCTATATGGGCATTATGGCAAAAGCAATGTGGGAAGGCGTGGTGCTGGCCGAAAGCGGTGCGACAGTCGAGGTGGAGGGGAATCAGTATTTTCCGCCGGATGCGATTCGCAAGGAATATTTCAATCCGAGTGACGCGCGCACGGTGTGTCCGTGGAAGGGGACGGCGAGTTATTACGATGTTGAAGTGAACGGCAAACGCAATGCGGGAGCGGCGTGGTATTACCCCGAGCCGAAAGATGCGGCGAAGCAAATTAAGGGGTACGTGGCGTTCTGGAAGGGAGTGAAGGTGGAGAAGTAGGCGGAGCGATCCAGTTGGATAAGCCCAGTTCATTGGGGCCGCTCTTCCACGGTTCTGCTTGCGGTTGTGGGATTGCTGACTGGAACCGCTGCGCCACGCAGAATTCGCCATTCAAAGATCTCGCGGCCCAGAGTTAGATCAGACTCTACCATCTGTCAGAACTCTACGTGGGCGCGGAACGAGGGGACGAGGACGGGGCCGCGGTCGCGGTTGTAGCCGGGATCATTGATGTGTTGCAGGCCGGGCGCGAGGTAGATGCCGCGCCAGACGTGGGCTGTGTAGTATGTCTCCACGATATTCTCACGGCCGTAGTTGAGCGCGCCGTCCCCGAGAAGGAAGCCTAGACCGCCATCGGCGAGGTAGATCTGGTGATCCTTTTTGATTGCGTTCGATACCAGAGCCACGCCAGCGCGATCCTGCTTGCGACGCCACCAGGCGCCGTTTGCTCCTAGTCCTCCGGCGAAAGTTTGATCGACTTCGGTGTAGGCGAAGGATTCGGTCTTGCCGTTATCCCAGCCGAAGCGAGAGAATGCGGTCAGGTAGCGCGTGAGGTTCTGCTCGAAGTTGATGCCGAATCCATATTTGCGAGTGATATGCCAGGGATGGTTGGTGATCTCCGGAATAGGAGTAAGGGCGTCTTCGAAGTTGGCGATGGCATCGCGGTAGATGCCCATGTTCGCATAGTTGGTGTAGGCCAGTAGACGAACGACTCCCGCTTTCTTCGGGATCACGCCGTGCCGTAATTCGTATTCGAAGTTCTCCGCGTGGGCCTGCCAGGGCCTCCACACCAGATCAATTCCGTTGGCGACCTTGGGCATGAGGGCTTCGGCGAAACGGAAACCCCAGTTGCGGTCTTCGTAGTCGGCGGTAGCCCCGACGGTGTAGCCGCGGGTGTCAGCGGCATAGTCGTAGGCGCCGTTATTGTCTGTGGTCCAATTGATGAACTGAAAGTGCGTGTCGGAGCCGACCGAGTTTACGTCGAAGAAATCCGGCATGCTGAATTTGCCGAAGCGGAGTTCGAGGCGGCGGCGCGGCAGTTCGCTGAAGAGCGAGAAGGCATTGCGCTGGTTTTCGACTTTGTCTTTGCTTAGCGCAAAGACCTTGTGAATCATGCCTCGGCCCAGATAAGGCGCCTTGCTCAAAAGAGGATTGCGCACGATATCGAGATCGGTGTTGCCGGCGAGGCCGAGGCCTTGGGTGAGAGCCGCTCCGCCGGCCTCTTCGATGTCGACGAGAAGCTCGGTGGAATTATTGAGGCGCACGCCGGTGTAGAGCGTCAGCACGCGGGACGTAGCTTTCTCGTAGTTGGCGCTGAGACTGTTTTTTCCGCTATAGTCGGCGTGGAATGGAGGATGCGTCTGGAAGATGAAATTTGCCTGGCCGGAGAGCCAGAAGCGGGAGTCCTTGAAATGAGGGAACATCGCTTCGGTACCCTCTTCTGGTGGCGGATCGGGCACATTGGCCACGGCGGCCGCGTCCCTCTGCGGCGCGGGATCGGAATTCGAGGCCGAGGGTCCGTCCGATTGCTGGGCCAGCGCCGGCAGAGCACAGGCGACCGCGATGATCAAGAGTAGAGCCAGGCCCGCTCGGGCGGCACGCGGAATCCCTGCGGCATCAAGTTTCGGGCTCGTGCCAGAACCTGTCTGGTGCGACAAGATGGGATGTTCAATATTGAAAATGAATTTCAATTTCATAATCACACGTTAGACAGGAGGAAGGAATCAGCTCAGTGCTTGATGTCACCCCCAGCTGTGACTGTAATCACGCTGGCACATCGTGAGGGTCCCACGTCCCTCATCGAGATACTTAACGCACCTATTACCAGGGCTGGTTAACTATAGTTAATACAAAACTTGCTCGGCTCCAGCGATGGCGAACTGTCCAAATGCTAAAACGAACGGTTCAGCCAATCCACTGAGCCTACGCAGAACTCGTTAAAGGAATGTTACAGCCCGAGCGTCAGCGTCTTAGCAGTTCTCAGAAGTCGCCCACTGCATGCGGAGCCGCCGGCTGCCGTTTTTGCCGGTGACCACGACCCAGTTCATACGCAGAGGTTGCTGTTCGATGTTTTGTTCCGACTGCAACGGAAGGGAAACTTCGTAACGGATTACTCGCGGGAACTGCGTCGTCGCCATCGCCACTGGTAGCGCAAAGAAAGTGATGCAAGCCATTGGTTTTGCCCTCCTTTCTGTAAATTTGAGGCATTCGGTTTGATGTCATACTGTGAACCAAAGCGGTAAAAAGTTCATAAGGATTTGCGAAAAACGGCAAAGATCGCCTCTACGTCCGAAACACCCGCCAGCACTTGAGATCCTGCGCCGGCTGCCGCTGATCACCCTCGGAGGCTAGGGTCCATACTCTGTGTACCCAATCGGCCGGGCACTCTGGATTTCCCGCCAACTATTTTATAGCATACCCCCCTAGGGTACATGCAAGTGAAAAAATGCAAGATAAAATGCCGATTATTTCAAGAGGGAACAGAAACTGCTGTTTCGCATCAAGCGGATTCGCCGCCAGTTCGCTGCCGCGGAGCGTGCTCAGAGCTGGAGACGAATGCGCAGATATTCTCATGTTGCTGAGTGCGATTCGCGGGGGCGTGAATGGGGTGATGGCGGAGGTTTTGGAAGATCCTATCCGGCTGCACATGATGAATCCGGATTAAGAGATGTAGTCGCTGGAAGAGTTGGGCGAGACTTGATCGTCTTGGTCCGCGTTCACTTAAAATGATCAGCAGGCAGGCGAATGTCAAAAAATAAAATAAAGGACAGCCCGGAGCCCCCGAAGCCGTCCTTAAACCCTCCCGGTTAGAAGGGCAACTTGATGACCTGAAGTTACCGGAGCCATGTTGCAAAATGATGGCTGCCCGATGAATATCTGGTTAATTCGTTCTAATTCGTTCAGCATCGCGCTGGTATAGTAATCGGTTGCGCGCAGTCCCGTGTGTTGACATCCTTTTCGTGTGGGAGCCTTGATGCCGTCCACAACGTCTCGAAAGGTCGAGCAGTCGCGCCGTCTGCAGCAGCGTGCCGAAAGCATGATTCCTGGGGGAGTGAACTCGCCGGTGCGGGCGTTCGGCTCTGTGGGAGGGGATCCGCTCTTTATCGTGCGCGGGAAAGGTTCGCGCATTTGGGACGCTGACGAAAACGAGTTCATCGACTACGTGGGATCGTGGGGGCCGTTGATTCTTGGCCATGCTGCGCCCGATGTGCTGGATGCCATTGTGAGCGCTGCGTGTAACGGCACGAGCTTCGGAGCGTCGACGCCCGCCGAGGCGGATCTCGCGGAATTGGTGATTTCGGCATTTCCGCAGATGCAGAAGGTGCGCTTCGTGAGTTCTGGAACTGAAGCCACCATGTCGGCCATTCGCTTGGCGCGGGCTTATACCAAGCGCAAATACATTGTGAAATTCGAGGGCTGCTACCACGGGCATTCCGATGCGTTGTTGGTGAAGGCCGGGTCGGGCGTAGCGACGCTAGGAATCCCAGGATCGGCGGGGGTTCCCGAGGAGTTCACGCAATTCACGCTGGCGCTACCTTTCAATGACATCAAAGCGGTGGAATACGCGTTTCAGAAATTCAAACATCAGATTGCCTGCGTGATCGTGGAACCGGTGGTGGGGAACATGGGATGCGTTCCAGCGGCGGACGATTATCTGGTGGCGCTCAGGCTGATCACGGAACGGGAAAAATCTGTGCTGATTTTCGATGAAGTGATGACCGGATTCCGAGTGGCGTTCGGGGGGGCACAGGAACTCTACAACATTCGTCCTGATCTGACGACCATGGGCAAGATTATTGGCGGAGGCTTGCCCGTGGGAGCGTATGGCGGTCCGAGCGAAATTATGAATCTGGTAGCGCCGCTGGGGCCGATGTATCAGGCGGGGACGCTCTCGGGGAATCCGCTGGCGATGGCGGCGGGATGCGCGATGTTAAAGCACTTGCGCGATCATAAGCAGGAGATTTATTCCCGGATCGATAAATTGAGTGGAGAACTGGTGGAGGGGGTGGCCGCAGCCGCCAAAGATGCCGGCGTGCCGCTATGCTACAACCGCGTCGGTTCGATGTTCACATGGTTCTTTACGACGGGGCCGGTGACGGATTGGGATTCGGCGTCAAAGTCGGACACGGAAGCGTTTGGGCGATTCTTCCGAGCCATGCTCGATAGCGGAGTGTATCTGCCGCCGTCACAGTACGAGGCGGCGTTCCTGGGTGCGACACACACGCCTGAAGATATTCAGCAGACGATTGCAGCGGCGAAGCAGGCGTTTGCGGCGGTACGGAGGTAAGAAAGGATTGCGCCACCCTTCGGCTTCGCTCAGGGCAGGCTGCGACACAGAGGCGCGGAGAAATCCTAAATACGAATTGTCTAGCTGACGGCTGATGGCCGACCGCTGAGAGTTGACTCTGCCATCATCTGCGGAATGGTTACGAAGTCATATTTTTCAGCTTTGTAGCGCATGATCAGATGATCTGT
>Ga0208937_1000859_pt1 | contig 16672 bp, 14 predicted proteins | sample June2015DPH_11_5_FD_184705 | JGI IMG/M metagenome (GOLD analysis project Ga0208937, IMG submission 184705) | Peatland microbial communities from SPRUCE experiment site at the Marcell Experimental Forest, Minnesota, USA - June2015DPH_11_40... | ecosystem: Environmental > Terrestrial > Soil >...
GCTTTTTGCCGGACAATACGGCCTTCACAGCCAATTGACGGATATGGCCTGTTTTTGCATCGGAACCTGAATGAGTGCTCGTTTTCATGCATAATTATTTACACTATTCCGGCAAAAATGCACCATACTTATTGCACTGAGTAGTATATAACGTAAGAATGGGCGGCAGATGATAACGTTGGAAATCTAGAGATGAGATAATGCTAAAGGCGGGATGCGCTTCGCTTTCCCGCCCTACGAGCTGATGCGCCTGAGCCAACAAGCTGCCCGCCTCTGGCGACCCCGCAACCTCTTCTTGTATTTGCGCATTGCCCATTTCTTTAGCGAGCGATTGAGTAGCCGTAGGGCGGGAAAGTGAAACGCATCCCGCCTTGAGCAATTGGGTAAGGCTTAACGTATGCCGCAATATATTCGCGCCTTTGTTCCTGGCGGCACGTTCTTCTTCACGGTCACTCTGCTGGAACACCGCCGGAAACTCCTGACCGAAACCTGTTTAAGCTTTCACCGATACGTGGAATGCGACATTTATATAACGTAAGAATGGGCGGCAGATGATAACGTTGGAAATCTAGAGATGAGATATTGCTAAAGGCGGGATGCGCTGCGCTTTCCCGCCCTACGGGCTTTAGCACCTGCCGGTTCTCCTTAAGGAACAGATTAATTATTTAGCCATCGCCGAGCTCTTGGGAATTATTTGGTTATAGTTTATTATTTGGCATCTCCCAGTCGCAGTGCACAGGCGCGGCCGGTCCCGCTCCCTGCGCCGCCCACGACGAAGGCTAATCATTCCCCAAGTGTTATGGCGTGACGATGTTGAACCAGGGATCGAAGTTATCCATCAGGGATAGCAGCTCTCCCAGCTTCTCCTTCTGTCCTTCGACCTTGAGGTCACCGGAGGCCATCATGGCCTCGAGCTCAGGCTTGCCGCCCAGGATAAACTCGTCGAACGCCGCCCGTGTCAGGGTAAAGGTGGCCTCCGCGTCCTTAACCTGCTTGTGGGCCGTGTGGTTCAGGGCGCCGTTTTCCAGGGCCAGGACATATTGTTCCCTGGTGTCGGTGAAGTTCCAGTTGAGGGTGATGGTTTTCCCTTCCGCCTTGGGGCCGTTGAGCCGGACGCCCAGGTAGTCGAATAATAGCCCCAGAGGCATAGCTCGGATGGTGTCCGGGGACGCCGTCGTGCCGGTTTCCAACTTGTTCACCCCGGCGCGCAGCTCCTGCGCCCCACTCAAATAAAAATTGCGCCAGGGGCCCGATTCCGCCTGGTAGCCCAACTGCTCCAGGGCCTTGGCCTGGAGCTCCCGGGCCGCGGCATTCTTCGGCTCGGCAAAGACCACGTGGTTCACCACCTCGGCCACCCAGCGGTACTCGCCCTTGTCGTAATATTTTTGAGCCTTCTTGATGACCGCGGCGGCGCCGCCCATGAACTCCACATACCTTTTGCTGGCCTCCACCGGCGGCAGGGGGTGGAGGTTGGCGGGGTTGCCGTCAAACCAGCCCAGATACTTGACGTACACTCCCTTGACGTTATGGTTTACGGTACCGTAATAGCCCCGGGCGTACCACTCCTTGGCCAGGCCCTGGGGCAGTCGGATCATCTCGGCGATCTCCACCATGGTGTAGCCCTGGTTGGCCAGCCGCAGGGTCTGATCGTGGAGGTAGCGGTACATGTCCCTTTGCTTCTGGAGGCGGTCGACGATGCGCTCCCGGCCCCAGATGGGCCAGTGATGGACGTTCAGCATGACCTCTGACTCATTCCCCCAGCGCTCCAGGGTCTCGTTGAGGGCCTTGGACCAGGCCAGGGCGTCGCGAGTTTTGGCTCCCCGCAGGGAATAGACATTGTGCAGGTTGTGGCTGCAGTTTTCCGCCGGGCAGAGCAGTTGGAGTTGCGGCAGATAGAAGTGCATCTCGGCCGGCGCTTCGGTGTCCGGGGCCAGTTGGAAGACGAATTTGAGGCCATCGAGGACCATTTCCTGGCCGGTCTTGGTGATGACGTCCGTGGGCGGGATCAGGGTGACAGTGCCGGTGGACACAGTCGGGCCCAGGCCCATGGCCACCTTCCCCCGGGGCCCCGGCGGCAGGATGAGGCCGTACATGTAACCGGCCCGGCGGCTCATGGCCGTGCCGGCCATGACGTTTTCATCCACGGCAGCCTTAAGAAAGCCGTCCGGAGCAACGATCTTGACCTTGCCGGCCTTGACGTCGTCCTCGGAGACCACGCCCTTGACGCCGCCGTAGTGGTCCACGTGGCTGTGGCTATAGATCACCGCCACCACCGGCTTCTGGGGCCGGTGCTGGTAGTAGAGGTTCAGGGCGGCTCGGGCGCATTCCGCCGAGATGAGGGGATCGACCACAATTATACCGGTATCGCCTGTGATGAAACTGATGTTGGAGCCATCGGCGCCCCGGACCTGATAGACCCGGTCGGTTACCTGGAACAGGCCTGCGTACATCAGGAGCTGGGACTGGCGCCAGAGGCTGGGGTTGACGGTTTCGGGGGCGGCGGCGCCTTCCTTGATAAACGAAAAACCGCTCATATCCCAGACCGGCTTGCCTTCCTTATCGCGGATCACCCCGTTGTCCGGCAGCGGGGCGATGAAGCCCCTCCGGGCGTCCTCAAAATCCTGTTTGTGGGCAAAAGGGAGTTGCTGCAAAACCGCGGCATTGATTTTTTGGGTGGCTGCGGTGGCCCCGCCGCCCTGCTGCGCCCCGGCGGCCACCGCCAGGCCATGCAGCAAACCGAGAACCCCAATGGGAAGGATAAAGTCGATCTTGAACATACGCAGTTCTCCTTTCCGAACGGTTAAGGCGGCCAGAGACGGCCGACCTGCGTGTCCGCTTTAGGGTGGGCGCACACCTGGGTGCGCCCCTACAAAAGATTCTTCTGCTTTTGACGGCAACTTCGTATTAAACCTTCATGCAAAGGTTGCCAGGTCAGGTCTTGACCATTACCTTCCGGCCAATGGGGTGATCGCCTGCTCCAACAGGGGAAATTTACCGGGGCGTTCCGCCAATCGCCGGCGAAGTCCGGCCAAGGCCGGGGGAATATAGCGGGAGAAATCGGCCTTCCGCCTCACCCGGGTGAGGTATCCGAAGGCTCCCAGAATTTGCAAGTTGCGGCACAGGGCCAGGTGCCAATACTGCTCGCTGAAGGCCTGGCGGTCAAGGGCTGGGAGCCGTTTCTGGAGCAGGTCCAGATAAGCGGCCAGCAGTTCTTCCTGCCAGAGTGGCTTCAGGTTCACATAGGGGTCAATAAGGAGGGCCGCCAGGTCATAGCCCAGGGGTCCGAGACGCCCGCCCTGGAAATCGATGACCCGGATACGGCCGTTCTTGATCATCAGGTTGCGGGATTGGAAGTCCCGGTGCAGAAAGAAGTTGGGGGTCGGAGTGAGGGCCCGGGTGAGGAGGCGCTCAAAGTCCGGAGCCAGATCGTTCATTTCCAGCTTCAGGCCCGCGTAGCCTTGCAAAAAAGCCCGGACGAAATAGCCGCATTCCCGTTCCCACAAGAAAGGCCGGTGCATCATCGCAGTATCGAAGCACCAGGCCGGATCGAAGCCCTCCTTGCCGCGCACCTGCAAGTTCACCAGGGTCTCCAGGGCCTGAGGGTACCAGTACTCCAACTGCTCTCCCCCCCTTTCCCGGGGGACGGCCGCCGCCAGATGGATGTCTCCCAGGTCCTCCAGCAGCATCCAGCCCTCTTCTCGGCAGTATTCATAAATCTCCGGCACCGGCACCCCTTGCCTCCTGAGGTGCCGACCCAGGTGGAAGTAGGAATCGTTTTCATTTAACTTCAGGCCCGGTGGCTGGGGATGGTGCAAGAGGATCACCGTGGGGGAGCCCAGCAGCCGGAAAAAGCGGCGGTCGGAGCCGTCTCCGGCCAGGGGTTGGGCCCCCCGCAGGGAGGCGCCCAAGCCGGCCGCCGCGGCTTGCAGCCTGGGGGTCCAAAGAATATCCGCCATGGGCTCCCTTTCTCCCGGGGTCAGGGGGTTTCATAATCCACGGTAACGCTGGACCGGCGGTTTCCTTGCAAATATTTGACCACCTCTACATGGAGCGGATGGTTCTGGTAGCTCTGCAAATCGTCCAGGGAGTCGAACTTGGCCACCAGGGCCAAATCGTACGAGCGGTCTGTGTGGACGATATTGACCCCTATCTCAAGATGGCGCACTTGTGGAATCTGCCCCTTAAGCCCGGCCAGGGCCGTCTTGGCCACTTCAATAGTTTCCTCATTAGAATGCACCAGTTTAATCAGGACAATGTGGGTGATCATCAGGAAACATCTCCTTAACTGTAGTTCTCCCTCAAGAAATGGGAAACCGGGGGACTTTCAAACCAGCACCTCCCCCCGGGCGCCGCGATGCACCCGCACCCCGGAGGCCACGATGCAATCCTCCAGCGCCACCCCCGGGTCAATGGTGGCCCAATCCCACACCACCGTGTTCCGCAGGGCGGCGCCAGCTCCTATTCTAACCCGGGTTCCCAAACAGACGCCAGCGCCGAATTGGGCGCCCGCCTCGATAACCCCGCCGGGCCCGAGAAAGGGATCGGCCAGGGGCCCGAAATAAAGGCCCAATTTGGGGGCTTCCCCCTGGAGGAGTCGGCGGTGAGCCGTGAGATAGGCAGCCGGGGTGCCCAAATCCTGCCAAAAGTGGCCGGCCATCACCAGCGCCGCCAGCCTCTCACCCGCGGCCAACGCCGCCCGCCAGGCGTCCACCAGGTTGCCCGGTCTGCCGGCGGGAAGATAGCGCAGCATCCCCGGGCCTACCACCTGGACCCCGGTATAGGCCAGGGGGGGCCCGGCGGCGCCGCCCGGAGGCGGCTCCCCCACGCCGACCACCGACCCCTCAGCCACCCAAACATTATTATAAGGGGGGCAGTCATGCAACACCAGGGTGGCCACCGCCTCCTGCCGGTGACTGTGGTAAACGGTTTTCAAGTCCAGGTCGGTGAGGATGTCGCCGTTGACCGCCAGAAACGGCGCACCCCGCAAAATTTCCGCCAATCTTTGCAGGCCGCCGCCGGTTCCCAATAGCTCCGACTCCCGGCTGACGCTGAGGTGAAACCCCCAAGGCCGGGCCAGAAACTGCAGCACCTGCTCCGCCAGATGATGAGCATTCACCGCCACCTGCAAGAAGCCGTCATCTTCCATCCGTGCCAGTAACAGTCCCAACAGGGGCCGGTTCAGGACGGAGACCAGGGTCTTGGGTACTGAGTCGGTGAGCGGCCTAAGCCTGGTCCCCCCCCCCGCCGCTAAAATGGCTGCTTTCACTGGCAATTCCGGTATTCACTTTTCATCAGTGGCCCAGGCTTCCATGCCGGGGGCCCTGGGTTACCCTTGATCTAAAAACGCTCACTTCTTATACCCGAATTCCCTCAAGATCTTATAGCGCCAGGCACGGCCGTCGTCGTCCTCCAACCCCTTGGGGGAGAGGCCGTCCACCACCCCCAGAATGCCCCGGCCCTGGGCGGTTTCCACCAGGATGACTTCCAGCGGGTTGGCGGTGGCGCAAAAGATGCGGCAGACTTCCGGGCACATCTTGACGGCGTTGAGAACGTTGATGGGAAAGGCGCCCTGCAGGAGGATGTTGAAGGTGTGGCCCGCGGCCAGAAGGCCGGCGTTTCTGGTGGCCGCCGCGGTCAGGATGGGTTCGTTGCCCTCGGCCCGGATGAGGCATTCTCCGGAAGATTCGCAAAAGGCCAGGCCGAACTTGGCCCCCGGCACGGCGCCCACCAGGATCTCATAGAGGTCCTCCACGGTTTTGATGAAGTGGCTCTGTCCCAGGATAATATTGGCCCCTTCGGGGATAATCAGCTTGACCAGCTTCAATTCCATGACCCACCTCGCGGTCCCCAACCGGAAATCCTTTCCGATCAGGGGATTTTTATGGTATTATACATCTGTTAAGGATTGGGGACAATATTATCGGGGGAGAATGGCCGAAAGGGGCTAAGGTTTATGGCTGCCGCTCCATTTTCGGGTTGTTTCTTTTTTTCCCCTGGCCTATTCCTTCCCCCCAGCGTCTCAGTTAGCAGGAGTCCCGGCCATAAAGAAGGTTTTCTTAATATTCCAGCTATTGCTGCTGCTGGCGCGGCCCGCAGGGGCGGCGGTGAAGATTGGCCTCTATTTACCCATGACCGGGGCGGCGGCGGCCATGGGCCAGATGGTCTGGGAAGGGGTGCAGACGGCGCACCAGATGCAGCCCCAACTGCTGGGCCAGCCGGTGGAGCTGGTGCTGCTGGACACCCGCAGCGACCGCATCGAAGCGGCCAACGCCGTGAGCCGCCTCATCGAAAGAGACAAGGTGGCGGCCATCCTCGGTGAAGTCATCAGCAGCGACACCCTGGCCGGGGTCCCCATCGCCGAGCGGGCTGGCATCCCCGACCTCAGCCCCACGGCCACCAGCCCCCTGGTGACCCAGGGCAAACACTTCGCCTTCCGGGCCGCCTACGTGGACGACCTCCAGGGCAAGGTGGCGGCCCGCTTCGCCTGGGAGAATCTGCAAGCCCGGCGGGTGGCGGTGCTCATCGACCAGGCCCAGGATTATTGCGTGGGCCTGGCCAATTTTTTCATCCAGGAGTTTAAACGCCGGGGGGGCGAAATCGTCTCCACCAGTTACATACAAACCGGCGACCAGGATTTCAGCGCCCAGATTTCCGCCCTGAAGGGCCAGAATCCGGATCTGATCTACGCCCCCAACTACTATGCCGAAGACGCCTTGTTGGCCGAGCAGCTCAAGGACCTGGGGGTCCAGACCCCGGTGCTCACCGGCGACGGGGCCCAGGTTCCGGAACTCATCAGCATCGGCGGCCAGGCGGTTAACGGCATGTATTTCACCGCCCTGTTCCACCGCCAGGGGATCAGCAGCGAGCTGGGGCGCCGTTTCCTGGCGGCCTATGAACAGACCTACCATAAGCAACTGGACGGCTTTGCCGCCTTGGGCGGCGAGAGCTACTTCCTGCTGGCCGCGGCCATCAATAAGGCGGGGGACCTGGACGGCGCCAAGATCGCCCAGGCCCTGGCGGATACCAAGAATTTCCCGGGGGTCACCGGCTCCATCACCATGGGCCCGGACCACAACCCCATCAAGGGGGTGACGGTGATCAAGGTGGAGAACGGGAAGTTTGTTTATCAGACGACGATTAATCCATAAACCGCCGATGAACGCCGATGAACGCTGATGAAATCCACAAACGCCGACAGGAGTTGGATGGCGTCACGGAAAGAATCATCGGCTGCATTTATAGAGTTAGCAACACCCTGGGAAGCGGCTTTTTGGAAAAAGTCTATGAAAATGCCCTGGCCATCGAACTCAGAAAAAGTGGATTGAAGGCACAACAGCAGTAGGGCATACAAGTTAAATACGATGGTGCCATAATAGGAGAATCTGCTGCTGATTTGTTAATTGAAGAGAAAGTTATTATTGAACTGAAGGCAGCGAAAGCTCTTGATGAAGTCCATATGAGTCAATGTTTAAATTACTTGAAGGCAACCGGTCTTTGCGTATGCTTGCTGGTAAACTTCGGCAAGCCCAAGACTGAAATCAGGCGCATTGTGAATAACTTTTAATCTGCGTCCATCGGCGTTCATCAGCGGTGGAAAATAATGGATAATAAACAACCACCCCTATTCGCTATGGAAACCCGCGCCGTACCCATCAATATCGAGGATGAGATACGCAAATCGTATCTCGAATACGCCTTGAGCGTCATCATCGGCCGGGCCCTGCCGGACGTGCGGGACGGTCTCAAGCCGGTGCACCGCCGCATCCTCTTCGCCATGTCCGAGGGCGGCAACGATTGGAACCGGCCCTATCGCAAGAGCGCCCGCATCGTCGGCGACGTCATCGGTAAGTACCACCCCCACGGCGACACCGCGGTCTATGACGCCATCGTCCGCATGGCTCAGGACTTCTCCCTGCGCTACCCCCTGGTGGACGGCCAGGGCAACTTCGGCTCCATCGACGGCGACTCCCCGGCGGCCATGCGTTACACCGAGGTGCGGCTCACCCGTCTGGCCCACGAACTCCTCCAGGACCTGGACAAAGATACGGTGGATTTCGTCGGCAACTATGACGGCTCCATGAAAGAGCCCCTGGTGCTGCCCAGCCGCCTCCCCAACCTGTTGATCAACGGCTCCTCGGGCATCGCCGTGGGCATGGCCACCAACATTCCGCCCCACAGCCTGGAGGAAGTCTGCAACGCCCTGCTGGCCGTCCTGCATAACCCGGACATCACCCTTACGGAGCTCATGGCCATCGTGCCGGGGCCGGACTTCCCCACCGGCGGCTTCATTTACGGGGCCGAAGGCATCGCCGAAGCCTACCGCAGCGGTCGCGGCCTCATCCACCTGCGGGCCAAGGTGTCGGTGGAGCACAAGGCCGGCCGGGAGACCCTGGTGATCCGGGAGCTGCCCTATCAGGTGAACAAGGCCCGCCTGATCGAGCGCATCGCCGAGTTGGTAAAGGAAAAAAAGATCGAGGGCATCTCCGAGCTTAGGGACGAATCGGACCGGGAGGGCATGCGGGTGACCATCCAGCTCAAGAAGGACGAGCAGGCCGAGGTCATCCTGAACCAGCTCTATCTCAACACCCAGATGCAAGTCACCTTCGGCATCAACCTGGTGGCCATCGTCCACAACCGGCCGGAACTCTTGGGCCTCAAGGACCTGCTGCGCCATTTCCTGGAACACCGCCGGGAAGTGATCCTGCGGCGCACTCGCTATGAGCTGAAGCAGGCCGAGGCCCGAAAACACATCCTGGACGGCCTGCTCACCGCCCTGGATTTCCTGGATCAGGTCATCGCCCTGATCCGGTCCGCGGCCACCCCGGCCGAGGCCAAGGAACATCTCATGGCCGGGATGTTCGTCACCGAGGCCCCCAAGATTGCCAGCCATGAGGAGATGCGCAGCCGCTACGCCCTCTCCGAGATCCAGGCCCAGGCCATCCTGGACATGCGGTTGCAGCGCCTCACCGGCCTGGAGCGCCAGAAGATCATAGATGAGGCCCGGGAGGTGGAGGCCGCCATTGCCCGCTTCCGCCAGATCCTGGCCGAGGAGGCCCAGGTGAAGGCCATCATCGCCCAGGAACTGAAGGAGATTAAGGAACGCTATGGCGACGGCCGGCGCACCGAGATCGTCCCCGAGGCCCAGGAGTTCACCGCGGAAGACCTGATCGCCGACGAAGAGATGGTGGTGACCATCAGCCACCGGAACTACATCAAGCGCACCCCCCTGACCATCTACCGCAGCCAGCGCCGGGGCGGCAAGGGGCGCACCGGCATGGCTACCCGGGAAAATGATTTTGTCTCCCAACTCTACATCGCCTCCACCCACAGCTACTTCCTGGTGTTTACCAATAAAGGCCGGATCTTCTGGCTCCGGGTGCATGAGATTCCGGTTGGCTCGCCTTCGGCCCAGGGCAAGGCCATCGTCAATCTGGTACAGTTGGGGCCGGACGAAAAAGTGGCTACCATCCTGCCGGTCAAGGAGTTCCTGCCCGGGCTCTCTTTGGTGATGGCCACCCGGCAGGGAGTGGTGAAGAAGACGGACCTGATGAATTTTCAGCGGCCTCGAAGCGGCGGCATCATCGCCCTTTCCCTGGATGCCGGGGACGAAATGGTGGGCGCCGCCCTGAGCGAACCTGGGCAAAGCATCCTTCTGGGAAGCCGCCAGGGCAAGATCATCCGCTTCCCCACGGTGGAGGTCCGGGATATGGGCCGCTCTGCCCGGGGGGTGAAGGGCATGGGGGTGGCCCCGAAGGACGAGGTGGTGGGGATGGAGGTGCTGCGCCCCCAGGGAACCATCCTGACGGTGACGGAGCGGGGCTTCGGCAAGCGCACCGATCCAAGGAAATACCCCCAACACCACCGGGGCGGCCAGGGGGTGCGGGGGCTCAACGTCACCAAGCGCACCGGCCTGGTGATGGGCATCCTGCAAGTGAACGAAGACGACGAAATCATGCTGGTCACCGACGGGGGCAAGATCCTGCGTCTGGCGGCCCGGGGAATTTCTCTCATCGGCCGGGTCACCCAGGGCGTGAAACTGATGGACGCCGAAGCGGAAGAGCGGGTGGTCTCCCTGGCCAAGGTGGCGGAACAGAGCGATGTCGGCGAAGCCGAACCCGAGCCCGATCTTGGACTCTCCTGAGGCCAGGACCGTGGCGGTGGTGGGGGCCGGCAGTTGGGGCACCACCCTGGCCAACCTCCTGGCGGACAAGGGTCTGGGCGTCCACCTCTGGGTTCGGGAAGAGGAGGTCTATGAAGACCTGCAGCAGAACCGGCGCAACCATGCCTTTCTGCCCGGGGTCCGGCTCGCCTCGACCATTGCCTTCAGCCGGGCGCTGCCGGAGGTCTTGCAAGACGCCACCCTGGTGCTGATGGCGGTTCCCTCCCACGCCTTCCGGGAGGTGCTGCGAGCCTTGAAACCCTGGTTCCCCTCCGGCGGGATGCTCCTGAGCGCCACCAAGGGCATGGAGATGGATTCCCTGCTCACCATGGAGGGGGTGACCCGGGAGGAACTGGGTCCGGAGATCCATTACGCGGTGCTCTCCGGCCCCAGCTTCGCCAGGGAGGTGGCCCAGCGGCAGCCCACCGCGGCGACCATCGCCTCCCGGCAGCGGGAGGTGGCCCAGTTCTTACAGAAGCTCTGCTACACCCACTACTTCCGGATTTATACCAGCCGGGACGTTACCGGGGTGGAACTGGCGGGCGCCCTGAAGAATATCTTCGCCATCGGCGCCGGCATCCTGGGGGGCATGGGCTTGGGAGAGAATCCCCGAGCCGCCCTGATCACCCGGGGGCTGGCGGAGATGACCCGCCTGGGAGTCCGCCTGGGGGCCAATCCCCTGACCTTAACCGGATTGGCCGGAGTGGGGGACCTGATCCTTACCTGTACCGGGATCCAGAGTCGCAATTTCCAGGTGGGTTTAAAGCTGGGGCAGGGCCAGGCCCTGGAGCAAATCCTGGGAGCCATGACCATGGTGGCGGAAGGAGTCAAGGCCTCCCGGGCGGCGCACCTGCTGGCGGAGAGGCTGGGAGTGGATGTGCCCCTGGTGACCGCCATCTACAAGATTCTCTATGAAGGCCTGGCCCCCAAGGAAGCCATTAAAAAACTGATGACCCGGGAACTCAGAGACGAACTGGAAGCCATGAGCGAAACCTGGTAATTTCAATGACCAATTATCCCATCGAAGTCCAAATTCCCGTAATCGGGGAGTCCAGGGTAAATTCCCCCATATCCCGCGCCCCCATGTGCACCCGGGATGGGCGATACGTGCCGAAGACCTTTATCCAGGATGCCGATAAGATCCTGATCGACGACACCTTCGATTATTTGAGGAGCCTGGGGCCGGGGGAAGAGCCTCAGGCCTTTGAAATGGCCGGCCCCCGGGAAAGGATCTATTTCGACCCCTCCAAGGTGCACTGCGCCATCGCCACCTGCGGCGGCCTGTGCCCCGGCACCAACGACGTCATCCGGGCCATCGTCCTGGAGCTCCATTTCCTTTACGGGGTGCGCCACGTCTACGGGGTACGGTATGGCCTCCGGGGATTCATCCCCCATTACGGCCATGAGCTGCTGGAACTCAACCCGGAGGCGGTGGCCAACATCCACATCTTCGGGGGCACCATCCTGGGCACCTCCCGGGGCCCCCAGGACACCGGCGAGATCGTCGACGCCCTGGAGCGCATCGACCTTCGCATCCTCTTTCTCATCGGCGGCGACGGCACCCTGCGGGCCGGCTACGACATCTACCAGGAGATTACCCGGCGGGAACTGCGCATCAGCGTCATCGTCATTCCCAAAACCATTGACAACGACATCCCTCTGGTGAGCCGTTCCTTCGGGTTCGACACCGCGGTGGAACAGGCTACCAGCTCCATCCTGGCGGCCCATACCGAGGCGGTGGGATCCCCCAACGGCATCGGCCTGGTGAAGCTCATGGGCCGCTACTCGGGGTTCATCGCGGCCCATGCCACCCTGGCCCTGCGGGAGGTCAACTTCGTCCTGATTCCCGAAGCGGATTTTGATATCGACGGGGAGTACGGCCTGTTGGTAGAACTGGAACGGCGACTCCTGGAGCGGCAACATGCCCTGATCCTGGTAGGGGAAGGCGCCGGCCAGAAATTTTTCCAGGAGCAAGACCTGATTCGGGACCCTTCGGGGAACATCAAACCGGGAGATATCGGACTTTTCCTCCAGGAGAGGATCCAGGAATACTTCCTGCAGAAAAAAATGGAAGTGAACCTCAAATACATTGACCCCAGCTACATGATCCGCAGCATGCCGGCCAACTATAATGACCGCATCTACTGCGGCTTTCTGGGCCAAAACGCGGTGCACGCCGGCATGGCCGGCAAGACCGGTATGCTGGTGAGCCGCTGGCACGGCCACTACGTACACATTCCCATCCAGGCCGCGGCGGGCGGACGCCAGGAGATGGAACTCAATTCTCCCCTGTGGCGAAGCGTCGTGGAATCCACCGGCCAGCCGCCCTTGAAAAATCCGTAAAGGCGGGGGAATCCGGGGCCAGGAGAGGCAGGGCGCGCCCTGCGCACCGGGTTGGCGCACTGGGCAACCGCGTGAATTTGAAAGAAGATGTGAAGCACACCGCATGGACCATACCGATAAATCTCCCGTGTTCTACTGCCGCCAATGCGGCGATTGCTGCGCCGGCCGGGGTGGCATCCATGTGCGCCCCCAGGAAGTGGAGGCCATGGCGGCGCACCTGTCCATGTCGGTAGAGGAATTCCGCCGCAACTTCGTAGAAGCCTCCCTTACCGGGCCCCGCCTGACGGTGGCCAACGAGGTTTGCATCTTCCTGCTGGAGGGCAACAACTGCCGGGTGCACCCGGTGAAGCCCTTCATCTGCCGCCAGTGGCCCTTTCTCCCGGCACTGCTGATGGAGGCTGACGAACTGGAACACGCCAAAGGCGCCTGCCCGGGTATCGACCCGTCTTGCAGCCACGAGGAATTTGTGGCGGCGGCCTCGAGCCGGGGGCATGAGCCCAGCTGAAACCTAATTCATTAGCACCGCCGTCCCGCCTGAGCATTAATATATGGTGGGCAGGGGCCACCCTACGGGAGAGTCATAAGAAAAATTCTAATTTGCTTTTCGATCGTTCTTTCTTTTATAGGAAGGATAGAGGCGTTATGAAAAATGACGTTCCAACAATCAAACAATCTTTGGAACATAACTTTCGCAATATAATCGGGGTATTGAAAATAGATAATGGTGTATGATCTAAAAGAAGTTTTTGTAGGGTGCGTCCTACGCACCATAAATTATCTTTCGGATCTACCCAACGTTTTAATTGGTGCGTAGGACGCACCCTACAGGAAGACCATGAAGAAACTTCTAATTGGGATTATGATCGTACTTACTTTAACAGGACTGCTCCTCACCACCGTCCTGGCTGCCGAGCAGCCGGAGGCCGTCCCCAGCGCCTTTGCGGAGGGGGTGGCGGCCCTGAACCAAGGCAATCCCGCCGCCGCCATCGATAAATTCACTGAGGCCCTGAAGCTCGACCCGGACCTGGTGGAGGCTTACCTCAATCGGGGCGTGGCCCGCCTGAGGCTGGACCAGCCGGTGGAAGCGGTGGCCGATTTTGATAAGGTCCTGGAATTGGCCCCAACTTCTTCCGAAGCCTTATATAACCGGGCCCTGGCCTACAGCCGCAACGGCGTCTATGACAAGGCCCTGGCAGACTATACCCAGGCCTTGAAATACGCCCCCAGGGACTGGCAGATCCTATACAACCGCGGCAACACTTACCTGGATCTGCGCAAGGGAAAAGAGGCCCTGGCGGACTACGACCGGGCCTTGCAGCTCCACCCCAAGACTCCGGAGATCCTCTATAACCGGGGGCTGGCCCACCTGCAGCTGGGCCAGGCTGAGAAGGCCCTCAAAGACGCGGACGCCTCCCTGGAAATCGATGCCGGTTTCGCCCGGGCCCTTTTCCTCCGGGCCCAAGCCCTGGAAAAGCTGGATCATAAATACGAGGCCATGGCCGCCTACCGGCAATTTCTGAAGAGCGGCAACCCCGCAAAAGACCAGACCTTGATGCAACAGGCCCTGGAGCGCCTCAAACATCTGGAAGGAAAATAAAGACAGCGGTCAGTGATTAGTGGTTCATGGTCAGTATTCAGGAAATTCCGAGAGCTACTGGCCCCGGCCACTAACCACTGTCCTCCCAACACGGGCCGCTATGACCTACTACCTCACCACTCCCATCTATTACGTCAATGCCGAGCCCCACCTGGGCCATGCCTATACCACGGTAGTGGCCGATGCCCTGGCCCGGTTTCATCGCCTCCTGGGGGTGGAGACCCGTTTCCAGACCGGCACCGACGAGCACGGCGACAAGGTGGTAGAGGCGGCTCGCCGGGCCGGCCTGCCGGTTAAGGAGTTTGTGGATCGCATCAGCGCCCAGTTCCGCCAGACTTGGGACGAATTGGACATCAGCTACGATCGTTTCATCCGCACCACCGACCCCGACCACGTGCGGGTGGTCCAGGAGGTCCTCAGCCGGGTCCACGAGCGCGGCGACATCTACTTTGGGGAGTATGGCGGCCTTTATTGCTACGATTGTGAAGCCTTCTATCTGGAACGGGACCTGGTGGACGGCCTCTGCCCGGACCACCGGGTCAAACCCGCCTTCCTCAAGGAAGAGAACTACTTCTTCCGCATGAGCAAATACCAGGGCTGGCTTCTGGACTATCTTCACGACCACCCCGGCTGGATCCGGCCGGAGCGCTACCGTAATGAGGTGCTGGCCTTCTTGCGGGAGCCCCTGGAGGATTTGTGCATCTCCCGGCCCAAGAGCCGCCTGGAGTGGGGCATCACCCTCCCCTTCGATGAGCGTTACGTCACCTACGTCTGGTTCGACGCCCTCCTCAATTACCTTTCGGGCTTAGGCTACCACCAGGGAGAACCTTCCCCTTTCAAGAAATACCAAAATTTCTGGCCGGGCCATCACCTCATCGCCAAGGACATTCTCAAGCCCCACGCCATCTACTGGCCCACCCTGTTGGCCGCACTTGAGCTCCCGCCTTTCCAGCATCTCAACGTCCACGGCTACTGGCAGCTGGACGCCGGCAAGATGTCCAAGAGCCTGGGCAACGTGGTGGAGCCCCGGGCCCTGGCGGCCCGATACGGCGTGGACCAGGTGCGTTATTTCTTTCTCCGGGAGATGGTCTTCGGCCTGGACGCCCACTTCAGCCAGGAGGCCCTGGTCAGCCGAATCAACGCCGACCTGGCCAACGACCTGGGCAACCTCCTGGCCCGCAGCCTGGGGATGGCCTTCAAATACCGGAACGGGGTGGTTCCGGCCCCCGGAGTACCCGACGGCCCGGACCAGGAATTAATCCTCCTGGCCCAAGAGACCGCCGACAACTTTCTCCAGCAGTTTCCCGCCCTGGAATTCACCCGGGCCCTGGCCGGCGTGTGGGAGTTCATCGGCCACTTGAACCGCTACATCGTCGCCAATGCCCCCTGGGAGCTGGCCAGGCAGCCGGAAGCTGCGGTCCGCCTGGATACGGTGCTCTACCACCTGCTGGAATCCCTGCGCTGGATCGCCGCCTTACTGCGGCCAGTGATGCCCCGGAGCGCCCTCAGGATGAGCGAACAACTGGGTCTGGGCCTGTCGCTGTGGGACCAGCCCCTGCCCCGGGTGCTGCAGTGGGGCCGCCTTCTCCCCGGCGGCTCCCTGAAAACCGGCCCGCCCCTCTTCCCCCGGATAGAGATGGAGGCGAAGTGATTTTTCCGGTAGGACCCCCGGCGCCAAGGTCCGTAGCCGCGTGCCTCAGCGCAGCCTGGAAACGGGATGCAGGCGAGCAGTGCCCGCCCTGCATCTTGGGGATGGGGCGGACCCAGGTGCCCCCCCTACTCTTTAAGTGAAATTTGTGCTATCATGCCTTCCACAAAACATTTTGGCTAAAAAAGAGGAAACTTGTCGGGGGTTTAACGTTGATAGACGGCTCCAAAAACCCATTTTTTCGACTGCGGGGCTAAGGTGGCCGCATAATCTTAGTTTAAAGAATTAAACTTATTGTTACCCAATTCGGGGACAAAGAAAATGTCCAAAATTAGGGCATTTGATCTGGCAAAAGAATTTGGGGTTGAAAGCAGAGAGCTTGCCATCTTTATCAAGGAAAGGACGGGGGTGTCCGTCCACCATCTTAGTGTCCTTGATCCGTTTATGGTTCAAATGTTGCGGAAGATTTGGCCTCATGGTATTTCCGAAAAAAACTTGGCTGAGGTCGATAGAACTCTCCCCTTCGAGCAACCCCGCATTTATCAGGACAAAAACGGCTGGTGGCGAATAGAGGGGAACAACAATAGGTTCTCAACGGAAGCCGAAGCCCAGAAGGCATTGGCGGTGATTGACAGGTATCAAGAAAAAACTGCCTCTCCCAAATTGAAGCAAATGATCAGAGAGCGGAGATGGCTGAGAGAGAAGCTATCCGAGGTGAGGGAAGCGCAGGGGAGGGAGGAACCGAATGGGACTTCTCAGGCAGCACCAAATTCTCCGCCCAAGAAAGGTCCCCAAGATCACTGCTGTCCGGTAGAAATTACTTGAGATAGCAAGTAAAACAGCCCCAAAACAGCCAATCAATGCTATAATGGGTTTGGCAAAAATCTAAACATTGAAAGGAGTTATGGGGCTTATGGCACATTGT
>Ga0208937_1000861_pt1 | contig 16650 bp, 9 predicted proteins | sample June2015DPH_11_5_FD_184705 | JGI IMG/M metagenome (GOLD analysis project Ga0208937, IMG submission 184705) | Peatland microbial communities from SPRUCE experiment site at the Marcell Experimental Forest, Minnesota, USA - June2015DPH_11_40... | ecosystem: Environmental > Terrestrial > Soil >...
TTCGTGCCAGCATTCGCCGCGTGGCCGGCTGCGCTACGTCGACCGGCTCCGCCGGCCACGCTCCCGCTGGTGCAACGGCCAACTCTAAACTAACATTCCACCCGGACCACTCAGTGGGGGCCGATCACGTCCCCACCCAAGAACGTCACCGTGGAATGCCCTACCGCCGCAAGCTCGGCTGTAACGCCTGCCGGCAACGTGTAATCGGCAAGACCCAGATCGACGTTGGTGTTGAGGGTCGCCGCCATGGCATCGCCGGTATTGGCCGCCAGAACAATGCCCTTTTCGTAGATTTGCTGCGGGCCGGGCGTGCCCTGCGCGTTCACGTCGAACACGACATTGTCATAGTTCTGGGTCGCCAACGCGCCGGTGCTGCCAGGAGAGAACCCGTAGCCAGTGCCGTAGTTGACGGTCAGGTTTAGGTCGCCAGGCAGGCCGACCACCTGGAAGTTGTTGCCCCCCTGGTCGGCGTCCTGGAAGTTAAAGATCATGTTGTTCGGCGCATTCCAGACGTCGATTTCCCCACTCTGCGACACGAAATTGCCACTGTGGCCATTGGCGAGAGTGACAATAGTCGTGAGGGGGAAGTCGGCCATGTTGATGTTGCCGCCGATACCCCCGCCAGTATCCACATCGTACAGGGTGTAGATGTTGTTCCATGCAGCGAACACCGGAGCATTGGTATGAGTGGGGGTGTCCAGCGAATTGATCTCAGTGTTGCTGAGTTCGACAACGCTGCCCAGACCCTGTTGCGAGACCGTGACATAGGAGGCCGACTCGGGGCCGGCACCGTTCGCAAAGGAGTTGTCGAGGCTGTTGGTGCCGAGGGTGTTCAACGCCGACATGGTGATGCTGACGGCACCAGGAGTTGTCCATAGAGATGACGTCAGGTCGAACACGTCTGGTCCAGAGCCACCCGCAATGGTGATGAGGGCCGTGATGTTCAGGTCGAGCAGGCCTGCACCGCCGAACTCACCGCCACTGATCGTCAATTGGCCGGTGGTGGTCGACGCATTGATGCTGGTCAGGTTGGCCCAGTTCGCGGCACCACTGCCGTCAGTGAAGCTCGTCAGAATGAGCGTGGCTGCGCTCGTGGGTTGGCCTGTGGTCGTGTTGGCCGGTGTGCCATCGTCCGTGATATTCAGCGTCGTTGCGTTGGTGGCCTTCTCCGCACCCAGCGCGATGTTGTTGTTGACGCCAGCGCCACCCGTCGAGTTCACGGTCCAGGTCTGATAGCCCACCGTGCCGGTTGTCGGCCCAGCGATGACACCGAAGACCGTAATGTCGAATATGTGATGCGCGTTGTTGACGAGCTGGCCGTACCCAACGCCACTGGCATTCACCGTGATCGAATCAGTGCCGGTGAAGTCCGTAGCCTTCATGCTGATGGCCAGATACTGGTAGCCGAACAGGAAGGCGTCGTTCGAGACGTTGATGGTGTTGAGGAGGGGCACATTTGTGGCCAGGCCAACGCCTTGGGTCCCAATGGCACTTCCAATCTGCATTTCGCCGAGCGAATTGCTGTAGGTCAGCGTGGTCGGTGACGTGATGTTACCCCCACAAGGGTCACGAGCCCGCCGGTCGAGCTGACGTTGGAGAGGTTGAAGGTCGAAATCCCGTTGAGCGTCAGGTTGGTGACGAGGTCGGTGCCGAAGAACGGCAAGAAGGTGTTGAAGGTAGCGTTAAGAGTGCCGCCAGGGCTCATTTCGGTGACGCTGTCGCCGGATGTCAGCGTCGGGAATTGGGCTGTGGTGCCCAAGATGGTGCCAGTCATCAGCGCGTTGATGGTGTCGCCGCCGAAGCCGGTGACCGTGTCCTGACCGAGAGTGAGCGTGAAGGTCACGCCGGGGCCGACGACTGCCGTTCCGCCATTCGCCACGAAGGCGGCGATGGCGGCAGTGGCTTCAGCCAGCTGCTCCGTAAGGTCGGGGGCAGTATTGTTGCCGTTTGCTCCGATAGATAGAACGAGGTCACGCCCCTCCGTTATGAAGGTCGGTGTCACACTGCTGATACCAATGCCGGCCGCCGCAGTGTCCGAGGAGAAGATGGCCGCATCCTGATTCTTGGCTCGCCAAAGTGTGCCTGTTCATATATAACTACATGGTTGGGAGAGAATCGTGAGATTTACGCGAATTACCGTTGATCCGGATCAGATGGGAGGGGTCCCCTGCATCCGTGGGCTGCGAATTCCTGTGGCAACTGTTGTGGGAATGGTCGCAGACCAAATGACTGAAGCAGAGATCATAGAGGCGTTTCCCGACCTTCAGCAGACGGATATTCACGAAGCCTTGCGCTATGCAGCAGAGGCCGTTCGTGAGCGTGAACTACCTCTAGCTATTCCGTGAGGTTCTTAGTTGATAATGCACTGTCGCCGATGGTGGCAGAAGGCTTGCGGCGAAATGGCCATGATGCCACACACGTTCGTGATTACGGATTACAGGCAGCGAAAGACGAAAAGATTTTTGCGCTGGCCGAAGGCGAGAACCGCATTCTAATCTCCGCCGATACCGATTTTGGCGCCATGCTTGCACTAAGCAGCAACGCAAGCCATCGGTAATTCTTTTTAGGCGGAGCGCTGATAGGAGACCCGAACGGCAGCTTTCCCCGTTGCTTGCAAACTTGACGGCACTTGAGACGGAGCTAGCAAATGGGAGCGTGGTCGTCCTGGAGCAGACGCGAATTCGTGTTCGCCCGCTTCCCATCGGGGAGGATAAATAGACGAACTCGGATCGAACGCAAGCCTCGCCTTCCCGAAGGCGACGCGATTTCCGATCCCGAGGTCGAGCGCGGTGTCTGCCATCAGCAGACGTCATTCCGCCAGAAATCCTTGAACCGCGTCGGTGATAGCTCGGTGTAGCGAACAGTGTGTTGGATATTGCGATGCCCGAGGTAAGCCTGCAGGGCGCGGGTATCATGGCCTTTGTTCGCCAGCGCGTATCCGCAGGCGTGGCGCAGCATATGCGGGTGTACCTTAAGACCAACGCTAGCGTTGACCCCTGCTCGTTCCACCATGCGGGCGAAGCCAGCCGTGCTGAAGGGCGCTCCCCGTTCCGAAGTGAACACGAAGGCCGACTTGGGCTCCTGCTCGCGCTGAAGTCGCCGCAGCGCCCGTAGCTCATCCCCCAGGATCGGGTGCGCACTGGACGTGCCCTGCTTGGCCCTGCGGACGTGCAGGGTCGCGCTGGCGAAGCAATCCCGCGCGGCCTTCAATCTTCTCTCGCGCTGCGCTCGCGAGAAAGGCCGAACGCGTGAGCCCATGCGCCTTTGCTGCCTCATCGATAGCATCGAGGAGACCGGCATCGAGCGACAAATTAGCCCGAACCGGTCGGCCGGCGTCAAGCAGCAGTGGCACTATGGCAAGGGCGGCGCCCTCCGTTAGTGCTGCGGCAATCTCGGGATCGGCGCGTAGCGCCTCAATCGAGCGCGGAGTTGGTAAAGCCTCGCCATGATCGATCGCATCTTCGATCCACAATCGCACCGCCTCGACGGCTTTACGCAGAGCTTCGTCCGTTGTCGAGCCGGCCGAGGTACAGCCGGGCAAATCGGGTGCCACCACGCCATAGGCGCCAGCCTTGCCATCCACCAGAGCGATGTAACGTATGATATGCTCCCATTAGGCCTGCCAACCGGCGACCTTGGCGATGGCGCGCGCTACGCCAAGTGATAGCGTACGATGAAATCACTCAAAAGTTCTGCAGGTAAAATGGCAGGATCGTAATAAAGTGCTGCCCATCATAAGAGGCAGCAAGGCCGCCGTATTCATGTGCGCTAGCTTTCATCAATTATCAATTATCCCGGTGCAAGTCGCCCGTGCTCCATTTCCGAAACACCATGACGTTCGTTATGGGTTGACCTAAATCAAACCCATCCCCTTGTCTTTGTGCGTCCTGCTTACCGAATATACGCCTCAGCGGCTTGTCGGCGAGGACGGCATCGATGCTCCGAGCCTCGCGGCACCAACAGAAGGGCCTCAAAAACGGCGTGAGCAGATATCTCGAACCCGATCGAAGGATGAACGGGTCCCCGCGCTGGTCGTTCCACAGAGGCCCGCCCGCCGCAATAGCAGAGGCCTCTCCGAAGCTGCCAAAACAACTTTCGAGGCCCACAAACCGAAACGCTCTGCAATCAGCTGGTGTCGGAACTCGAAACACTCACTACACGTGAGGGCCGCCACGACCTGGGGCACACCTAAAGCGGTTGCTTCCTTCCGCGCGCCGAAAGTTCGTTCGCTTTGTGATGCAATTTCGAGTAGCTTTTATTGAAAATGGGCCGGCGCGCGGACAGCCCACCGGACGCCCACCACTTTCGGAGAATTCGCGACATTGGTAATATTATCGAAGTCATCGGGAGGAAGCGGTGCAGTTTCCAAGAACTGATCTTTTCTCAAAGCAAGTGGTATTGGCCGCGCTATTGCTGCCATCATTATTCGGGGTGGCGGCAAAGGCGCAAACAAGGCCGACATTGCATACGTTACGAGACATCAGTAAGGCCTTAAGTTCGTGCCTAAGGCCACCGCCTTTCCAGGATGCCTATCCCGGAATGCAAATGACACTACGTTTCAGTTTCAACGGTGCGGGTGGAGTCGAGGATAGGCCCCGGATCACGTATTCTACTCCAGGCGCCCCGGCGAAGGTACGGGTGGCGTATGAACGCGCCTTATTGGATTCGCTTATTAGTTGCACCCCCCTTCCATTTTCTCCTGAACTGGGAGCAGCGGTCGCCGGCCAACCCTACGTATTCCGCTTTATTGAGAACAGGTTTAAACCGGGCGTGGTTACAAAGGTTTTTCTGCCTACACGGTTCGCGTCGACGATTAGCTAAAGCGCCGGCAGGATGTCCGGTCTTCCTGTTTGACGAGTCTAGCCAACAGCATTGGACCTTTGCACGATCCCTGTGCAAACGCGCTATACTGCAGCACCACCCGCGCGTCGGGGGGACCTATGGTTTAAGAAACGAACGCAACCGAAGGCGCGTACGATGATCTATTCCGGCAACGTCTTGTCCGACCGGGTCCACCCCACGATAGTATAGCTTTTGCCACTTTTCAGCTTGGGCCTCAGAACCCGATCGTTTGAGGTCAACATTGAATTGAGAACGGCTGGTCGTCCACATATCGTACTGTTTTTTTAGCTCGGGATTATCCGAGAGCAATCGCATCTGCGGTTGCACATCTTCCAATTCACCTCGCTTGAGCGGAACAATGTGACAGAATGGCTCGCCCCGTTCGAAACGGACAGTAGCGCCCGGGCGTGTGAAAATCCAATTCATTGTGAAAGTGTAGGGCGACCAATCGGTTTCGATGATACCCGAAAGAGCTGAGATGCCGTCCTTCGGGCGGTTGATAGGGCCTTGCACCATAACGTCAACGCCCGGGTCTGTCTGAAACAAGCAGGGAATGTGGAATGTCAACGTCGCATGGCCGAAATGACTGATCGGGAAGGAATTCGCGCCGGGATCAGGAACGATCGTGATGGCTTCGAGCTGCGGTCCTCCGTTCCAGGTCGCGTTGAAGCCGTATGGATTGAGGATTTCCCAGCCGTGCGCATTGGCGATGTTAAGGGGTAGACAGCGATAGGCGAAGCGCTCGGCGCTGGCGTCCATCCAATCGCGCTCGACCGGCGCCGGCCGGATGTCGAGGGTCATGCCGTCAATGACGTAGGCTGTGAGCTTCATGGGCAGTTGCAACTAGGCGCGTTGTCAAACACAGGCTTCAATGGGCAGCATTGCAGCACATTTTTCGAGAAAAAACCTACCACAAGAGACCTACCACAAGAGAAACGGCAGCGTCCGATTCTCGAGCGCGGCGTCGGCGCCGCACCTGAAGGTTCAAAGGGCATTTACCGGCACGGTTTTGCCTATAATGGTATGCACAGTTTCTCACGTCCGTCACCGGCTCAAATTTTCTCCTTTACCGGAAAAGCCTCGACCAAGCAAAATGGGTCACCAGCCTTTCGCATGCGTCGGGAATAACCTCACTTTGCCACGCCTAACCAACCTCGATCGCCGGCGAGCTAGAGCACGACCGGACGATCCCACGCCGGGATTTTGCAACCCATTTGGTAGTAACGCACGGCACAGTTCTCGTTGTAATATCGACTGTTCAAAACTGACTGGTTCCAACCGATGACCACAATGTCGCATGACAAAAGCATTACCAGCGGAATGGTTTCCAGCTCCATCACGCCGATGCACGAGACGATACTGGCTTTGCTTAGGGCTGGCAAGAACGACGAAGCAATCGTCCAATTATGCGCAATCGTTATGACCCAGCCTGGCGATCTCAATGCTGAGGAACTTTTGTTCGAGGCATTTTTTCAGAAACGCGACTATCCACCGGCTCTCGCCATCATTGAAAAACTCGTTCGACTGCAGCCCCAAACGCAGCGACTGCGCAAGGCGATGATCGTGACGCTTTCCAACATGAAGCGCTACGCAGATGCTATCGCCCACGCCTCCCGGTATATCGCCGAGTATGGCGAAGACCTGTCGATGCTTGACGTGCTCAAAGTGGCATTCTTTTACACCGACAAAATCGATGAGGCGATTCGTTGCGGGCAGCGCGTCATCGAGTTACGGGACGCCAATGCCTGCCGCAACCCGCCACGTATGGTCGTGACCAAGCCCGCCGGACGACGTGGCCTCAAGGTCATTTCGTTCTCGTTGTGGGGGGCTGCACCGTTTTACGCCTATGGCGCGATGATCAATCTGGTGCTCAGCCGCACAATCTATCCTGGCTGGACCTGTCGGTTCTACGTAGATGCGAAAGTGCCGCGGTCGTGCATTGCTTTTCTCGCCGAAAACGGCGCTGATGTGCGCAATATCGAAGACGAATATCCCGGGGTCGGGCTTTTTCAGCGCTTCCTGATCATGAACGATCCAACCGTGGAGCGTTTTCTCGTACGTGATTGTGACGCGCGGTTGTGCCCGGCGGAAGCCGAACTTGTCGAGGAATGGATGGCGAGTGGTTGCCCTTTCCACGTCGTGCGCGATCACGTCTTGCACAGCGAGCTGATGATCGGTTGTCTGTGGGGTGGGCGCACCGATTGGTGAGCGGTGGTTCAGCACCCTTGGGTTCTGGCTTGATTTTCGGGAAGGGATGTGAAGCGCGAGAGGGTTCAGGCGGCGCGCTGCTGTTGCTGGCGTGCGGCGGCGCAGGTCCAAGGAAGGAGTTCGTCGAGGCGATTGTTGGGCCAGAGATTGACCAGGCGGGTGAGGATATCAGCGAGCCAAGCTTGGGGATCAATGCCGGACAATTTGGCTGTTTCGATGAGCGAGGCGAGGATGGCCCAATTTTCGGCGCCGTCATCGTGGCCGGCGAAGAGAGCATTCTTGCGTGTCAGAGCCTGTGGGCGCATCGAGCGCTCGACGATGTTGGTGTCGAGCTCGATGCGGCCATCATCGAGGAAGCGGGTCAGGCCGTCCCAGTGCCTCAGCCCGTAGCGAATGGTCTTGGCCGTATCGGAGCCGCCCGAGAGTCGCCCGAGCTGTTGCTCGAAGAAGGTTTTGAGGGCATCGGTTAGCGGACGCGATCTTGCCTGGCGCGCGGCGCGGCGCGCATCGGCACCGGCGCCGCGCGCGTCCTTCTCGACGGCGTAGATCTGCGCGATGCGCGCAACGGCTTCGGTGGCGATCGGCGCATCGCCGCGTTCGGCTATCTTGAAGAACTCGCGTCTCAGGTGGCTCCAGCAGAAGGCGACGGTGATCCTGTCCGCCGGCAGCCTCTTGTAAGGGGCATAGCCGTCGCACTGCACGATGCCGCGATAGTTTGCCAGCAGCTTCTCAAGATGCTCGCCGCCGCGGCCTGGCGCATAGGTATAGACCACGGCCGGCGGGTCCCTTCCGCCCCAGGGCCGGTCATCGCGTGCGATCGCCCAGAAGTAGCCGGTCTTGGTCTGACCGCGCCCGGGATCGAGCACCGGCACCGGCGTCTCATCGACAGCTAGTTTGACGGAGGTGAGCAGTTTGGCCTTGAGCCGTTCGTACAGCGGCGTCAGCTCGGCCGCCGCATAGCCGACCCAGAACGCCAGCGTCGAGCGGTCGAGATCGAGCCCCTGGGCGGCTAGCATTTTGGCCTGGCGGTACAAAGGAAGGTGCCAGCCATATTTGGCCACCAGCACGGCGGCGACCATGGCTTCGGTCGGAAGTCCGGATTTAATCAGATGCTCCGGCGCCGGCGCTTGCACAATCCGCTCGCAGACCCGACAGGCAAGCTTCGGGCGATGCGTGACAATGACCCGGTATTGGGCCGGGATCACGTCGAGCCGCTCGGAAGTCTCTTCACCGATCACCTGCATCGGCTTGCTGCAGCAGAGGCAGTTCGTCTCGGCCGGCGCAACGCTCTCATGAATGCGCGGCAAATGAGCAGGCAGCGCGCCGCGATTGATCCGCCGTTTCCGCGGCGCAGCGGCGGCCTGTGTCTTCTCCTCGATCGCCTCAGCCTTGGCGATCGTCTGCTCGATGTCTTCCAGCGCCAGATTGAGCTGGTCGGGATGCAGCTTGGCCAGCCGCTCGCTCTTGGCTTCAAAGCCCTGCGCCTTGCGCAACAGCTGACGAAGTTTGTCGTTCATCGCGATTAGCTGATCCCGCTCGGCAATCGCGGCATCGCGCTCGGCGATGGCGTTCAACGCCAACGCGCGCAGTGTATCAATATCGTCAGGAAGCGAATCAGCCGCTCGGTCCATGCGCCAAGCACAGCACAGCAGTGGCGATTTGCCAGACCCAAACTTGCGCCTGATTCAATTTACCGCAGCTACTGCACAGCTTTCGGCGCCACCACGCGCCGCGCGTGAACGCGCATCCAATCCAGACCCTCGACCAGCGCCGCCAACTGCGCCGCCGACAATCGCATGACGCCGTCCTCAATGCGCGGCCAGCGGAATTTGCCACCCTCCAATCGCTTGGCGAACAGGCACAGGCCCGTGCCGTCCCAGAAGATCAGCTTCACGCGGTCGGCGCGCTTCGCGCGGAAGCAGAAGATCACGCCCGAGAACGGATCGGCCTTCAATTGCTCCTTCACCAGTGCCGCAAGCCCGTTCATCCCTTTACGGAAATCCACAGGTTTGGTCGCCACCAGCACCCGGATCGGGCCGGGCGGCACTAACATGCCCGAACTCATGCTTGCGAGCGCCAAACCGCTCGCAACACAGCTTCGACGTCTCGCGTATTGGCGCCGCCCGGCACCCGCACCTTGATGGCCCCGATCACAATCTCGATTCCGACAGCGCGACGCCCATGCGCGTCTTTGTTCGGCTGCGCCGATTCCACGAGGACAGGCACAAAGCTCGGCATCGCATCGGCCGGCAGTGCGAAGCGGCCATTCTTGGCCGCCCTGATCCAGTTCGACAGCTGCTGCGGAGCAAGATCATGCCGTCGCGCGACATCCGCAATCACCGCACCCGGCGTGATCGCCTCGGCAACAATCCGCCCCTTCGCCTCATCGCTCCAATGCCGGCGGCGAACCACCCTCGTCACTTCAGCGCGGCGCCGAATGACATTCGTGTCGTCATTAATGTCGACCATAATGTGCACACGATCCCAATGAGAATCGCCATCGTGCACTACTCGCGCTCAATCAGCTACGTGGGGCGAAAGCACCGCTTACACCGATTGCGGCATCGATATTGTTGAATTGATGCGTCTGTATTTTGCGGAAGGGCCGAATGCGAAATACGGTGAGGATCAACATATGCTCGGTCAGTTGCTTTGGCCGCTCATCCGCAACCGATGCCTCGTCCATGACAAGTATTATCGATTGCAGGGCGTGCACACGGTGCCTCTGCGCGATCCGGACAGCCGGTTCGGCGCCGGCTATCAGAACTTGCGCGCGGTGCTCGATGAAATCGACCGACTTGGCATCCCTCGGGTACTGTGACGTCCTAGATTAAGGCAGGGTCGCTCAGCGCAAATGGCCCGCCGATTTCCGCGGCCAGGACTTAACCTTGGCGACGGCGCTAATCCGGCCGCGTGTTCGCGTCAATGCAAATGAACGACGCTCTGCAGGGCAACATAATGCGTGTTCAGCACGTCGTCGGGCTGAATAATGTGTGTCGGATCACCCTGCACATCGTTCGCGGTGAGCGACGACGTGTGTTGAAATTGAACGGAACTGCCTTGGCTGGAATCCGCCAAGTCGGCCTCGGCGTTGCCGACACCTAGATTGGGGTGGAAATCGATATTGTGGCTGCTGGGCTGGCCGAATGACGTCTGCCCGTCGGGCGGGTGGAACGTGAAATTGTCGTTGCCGGGGCCGCCGAGCGAAACCGACCCGGCTTGATCATGAGGAGCATTCTGCCCGTCTGGCGAATGGAAGTTGAAATTGTCGTTACTGGGGCCGTCGAGCGAGACCGACCCGGCTAGGTCATGAGAAGCGTACTGCCCGTCGGGCGCAAAGTTGAACTGGTCCTGGCCTTGTGCCGTGTGCCAGTCGGTAGACCGGTCATCGTGGTGGTCGTGCGTTGCGGGTGGATCATAAATGATCGTGTCGCTGGGCCCGTCAGATTCTTTGTACACGTCACCTTGAGGATCAACGATCGTGATTGTATTGGACGTACCGTCCTGTATTGTGACGGTGGCGTTGGAATGCGGGCCACTGGGTTCTGAAATACTTACGTCGCTTTCAGGCACATTAACTAGGATCTCATCTGAAGCGCTCGAGCTAGTTCCTGCAAAACCGGTTACATCCGCCGTAAAGTGTAACGGATCTGTGAGCACGAGCTCACCGTACGTGCCGCTGCCGTTGAGAAACGTGACGTTGCCACCCGAGACGCTGCTGGCGATGTCGACCGTGCTTGACGTGCTGCTCGAATTCACTTCGATTGTGCCATCAGTATTATTGACGGGGTCAACTATCTGCAGCGTGCCGCCACTCGTCGCTTCCAGTAATCCCTCATTAGTGATGGTGTGGCCGGTGTCGAGAGTTAGCGTCTGGCCGCTGACATTGGCGTCGATCGTGCCCCCGGTATCGTTCGTCAAGGCCAAGTCGCCACTCACGTCGCCTATCTTACCGGTACCCGTGATCGTGTTGTTGACGTTCTCCAGCCTATCGGGGGTGCTGGAGGTGCCCCCGCCCACGATTTGGCTACCGCTATCGAGCGTCACCGTGCCGCCGCCGGTGAGCTGCAAGTCCAGTGTGTCGACCTTCAAGATCGACGTGCCGTCTACCAATATGCCGGTGCCGGTGCTGCTGGTGCCGGTGTTGTCGATGCTATTCTGCAGGTCAAGCGTGCCATTGGTTGCTTTCATAAGACCAGCATTAGTTATCGGAGAAGTTATCTGAACGACCGAGATATCGTCCAAATACCAAAATGAAGGGTCCTGGCGTGCGACAAAGAGAAGTTCGGACGACGAGGACGTTGCCGTTACATCGGCGATATATTCCGTATATCCTTGAGCGGCTGAATTGTTCAGGCTTAGCAATGTTGTGCTGCCAAAACTAGCAGTGAAATCGCTTGGCGTGCCGCCGGGATTAGCTAGCCAAAATTCAACTTGATACGTCGCCCCTGGGTCGGTCGTGATATTCTGAGAAACATCAAAGTTGTCCCCTATAGCGCCTATTTCGAGATCATAACTACCGCTATGCGGATCGATCGTCGTAACCTGGTCATAAACGGACTGCGTCAGGTCCCCGCCCTCGGTCCAGCCAGTCAGATTCCCCCTCTCAAACCCGCCGTTCACCACTAGATTTTGACCGTCAGCCGCCCCCTCACCTCCTGCATCGAGGGTCAGCGTGCCGCCAGTCGCGTCGATCGTGCCGCCCGCATCGTTGGCCAGCGTCAAATTGTTGCTGCCGCTGCCGATCGTGCCGGTGCCAGAGATCTGACCTGCATTGTCAATGGTGCTGCCAGACCCGAAGGTATTAGACCCGGATACATCCCATACGCCGCCGCTCTCATTGTTGAACATCGTAGTGGCCAGTGCGACGTTGCCGATGATCGTCCCGGTATTGTTAATCGTCAGGCTGCCACCGGTCTCGGAAATGGCCAGATCCAGAGAGGCGGAGGGATCAATTGTTCCGCTGTTGGTTAGAATTGCGGCACCACCGCCCGTGACGATCTCGACCACCGGGCTCGCCGTCGTCCCGGCGCCGGAAACACTACCTTGGTTGTTGATCGTGACGGTGCCGGTTCCATCTCCTCCGGTGGCTTGCGCTAGAAGGGCGATGCCATTTGCGGCGGTGACGGTCGCGGCATTGGTGATGCTGGCATCGCCGCCATCGAACGCGTAGGCACCGATCCCAACGGGGGCGAAGGTCCCGGCAGAGGTCGTGATCGAAGAGCCATTGGTGACGATTGAAGAATCCGCGTCGGTCGTGACTGCCACGTCGCCGGTGCCAAAGTTGAAGGCCCAGATGCCGTAGCCGGCGGCCGCAGTGATGCTTGCGTCACTAGTGACGCTGACGTCTCCGGCCACACTGGAGGACGCGGTCGCGGCATTGTTGGGAAAGTATCCGGCGATGATACCGGCGGGCGGATACAGGGCGTCGTCCTGGAGGTTCGACCCCGAATTGATGAGGCCGGCGGCCGTGACCGTGATGGTGCTGTCCGCCGCTGGCAAGATCATCGACGCTTCATTGACCGCCACGATGCCAGCGCTGGCTGACGTGATGTCGTCGCCCGGCAACGTAGAGACCGCGACGTTGCCCGTGTTCAGACTCAAGGCAAAGATGCCAAAGAGCGCGGTCGATGCATTCGAGGTGGAGATGCTGGCGTTTGTGCCGACGTTCACTGCCACATCGCCGCTGCCACCGCCCAGCGCTTCGGCTTCGATGCCATACTGTCCCCCGCTGACGCTGTTACTCGCGGCGGCACCCTCGCCGAAATTGTCGTCCACGGTGACATCGCCGTTGCCGTAATTCTCGGCATCGATACCCGCACCGGTCGGAGCCGTAGTGATGTTCGCGAAATTGTCGACCGTCACAGTGCCGTCGACGTATGCTGCGGCCAAGATCCCGTAGCTAGGGGCTGTAATCGAAGAACCCGCTTCGGTCGTGACAGTGACGCTGCCAGTTCCAAAGTTGGTAGCCACGATGCCGGAGCCGGCGGTCGCATCAATCGTCGCGTCGCTGGTAACGCTGACGTTTCCGAAGACAGAGGACTCCGGGGTCGGGCTGTTGTTGGGATAATAAGATGCGAGAATACCGGCGGGCGGATTTCCGTTGCCGTCGGGGTTGGACCCCGAATCGATGGTGCCAGCGGCCGTGACTGTAATGCTGCTATCGGCCGATGACGCGATTGCCGACGCCTCATTGACCGCCACGACGCCGTCGCTGCCGGACGTGATCACGTCGCCCGTGGACATCAAGACCGTGATATTGCCGGTGTCCACGCTGAACGCATAGATGCCGAAGGACAATGCATTCGAGGCCGATAGGCTGGCGTCCGGCCCGACGTTCACCGTCACGTCACCGGTGCCGCCGCTGAGCGCCCGGGCCAGGATGCCGTCCTGCACGCCGCTGACGGTGTTGCCAGCGACGAGGGCACCGGGGCCGTAATTGTCATTCACCGTGACGTCGCCGTTGCCCCAGTCGTAGGCGTTGATGCCATATCCCCCAGTCGCCGTGATGTTCGCAAAGTTGTTGACGATCACAGTGCCCGTGACACTCAGATCGGCATTGCCACCGTCCGAAAAATAACCGGCTGTGATACCTGCGGGCTCGCCGCCGCTGACGTTGAGGGTCGAGGCCGAGTCGATCGTGCCGTAAGCGGTCACGGTGATCGTGCTGCCGTCCACCGCCGCAAGCGTTGTTGCTTCGTTGACCGCGTTGATGCCAGAGCTACCGGACGTGATCACATCGCCGGTCGAGGTTGAAACCGAGACGTTGCCGGTTCCGTCGTTGAGGGCCCTGATGCCGTACTCGCCGGTAGCAGTAATGCTGGCATTCTGGGAAACGTTCACCGTGACGTTGCCGTTGCCGCTGCCTTCCGCATAGGCGGCGATACCGTATTCCTCACCGGAAATCGTAGTCCCCGAGAGGTCGTTCACCGTAACGTCGCCGCTTCCTCCGGCCGCTTCCGCGAAGAGGGCAATACCCGTCGATGCGGTGACTGTCCCGGCATTGCTGATGCTGGCATCGCCGCCGTCAAGCGCATAGGCTGCAATCCCGATAGCGGTGTTTTCGATCGAAGAAACGACTGTGATAGAGGAACCCGCGTCAGTCGTAACCGAGGCGCCGCCGCTTCCAAAGGTGAATGCATCGATACCGTAGCCGCCGGCCGCATTGATCGTTGCGTCGCTGGTTATGGTGACGCTGCCGGCTGCATCGGAGTCTAGGGTCCCGTTGTTGTCGGGAAAGTAGCCTGCGACAATACCGCCCGGCGTATTTCCGTCGGCGTCGAGGTTGGAGCCCGAAGTGATGATGCCATCGGCCGTTACCGTGATGGCGCTGCTTGTCGACGCGGTCGGAGCGGTGGTGCTCACAGCAGCGATTCCGTCGCTGCCGGACGTGATTGAGTCGGTCGCCGACGTCATCAAGACCGTGATATTGCCCACGCCGTCAGTGAACGCTCCGATGCCGTAGAGCCCGGTCGGTCCCGTCGAGGTCGATATGGTGGCGTTCGCCCCGATGTTCACCGCCACATCGCCGGTACCGCCGCTTTCCGCCTCGGCCAGGATGCCGTACTGCACGACGCCGGACAGCCCGCCGCTGATGGTGGTGCTCGTGACGGCGCCCGCGCCGTAATTGTCGTTCACCGTGACGTCGCCGTTGCCGAAATTGAAGGCGCGGATGCCATCGCCGGCCTGAGCGGTGATGTTTGCATCGTCATTGACGATAACGCTGCCGCTGACATTCGTATTGGGACTAGCGGCGCCACCGGGAAGGTAGCCGGCGAGAATCCCGGCCGGCGCATTGCCGAGCAGGGTCGGTTGCGTTCCGGAATTGATTGCCCCGTAAGCCGTCACGGTGATGCTGCCGAGGCTGCTAGGCTCACTTGGCGTCGCCCAATTCTCCGCGACGATGCCGGCGCTGCCGGAATCGACCGTGTCGTCGATCGTCGTCGAGACCGAGACGCTTCCCGAGCCGTAGCTCAAGGCGAGAATTCCGTAGTACGCCGTGCCGGTGATGGTGGCACTCGCTCCGGTCGTGACCGTGACATTGCCGTCGCCGTCCGTCAGGGCGAGAACGCCGTCGAAAGCGCCGCTGATGTTGCCGGTCTGGCTGACCGTCACGTCGCTCGCATTGGCCGCATTCAGGATCTCGGCGAGAATGCCGCTGTTGTCCGAGTCCGTGCCGGTGACGGCGCCGGTCCCGTCGATCAGGATGCCGCCGACTGCGGTCGCGCTCTCATCGGCGATGATTCCGGGACCGTTATTCCCGAGCACGGTCCCGGTCGTGGATATCGTGATGCTGCCGCTGCCGTTTTGGGTCGCGTCGATGCCGTTGAACGCTCCGGTCACCGCGCCGGCGGGCGTGATGGTGATGTCGCCCCCAGCCGAAGTCGCGTCAATGCCGTCGGCCCCCGTCGAGGTCACCGAGCCGGCGCCGGTGATGGTCATAGCGGCGGTACCGGTGGAGGTCGCATCGACCCCTGCTGCCGACCCGCCGGTGACAGTGCCGTCCAGCTGTAACGTGCCACCGCTGTCCGAAAAATTCACCGTCAGCCGGTTCGTGACGCCGAGTTCGACAGTCCCATCTTCGATCGAAATCGTCCCACCCTCGTTGTCCAGCGAACCCTGAATTAACAAATATCCGCCGTCGGTCGCTTCGATGGTGCCCTTGTTCACAACCTGGCCGTTGAGCGTGGCGTCCGGGCCGATGGAGCCAGTCGACTCGACATCCACCGTGCCGGTGCTGCCAATCATCAGCGGGCCGCCATTGATGGTCGTGCCACCCTCGAGTAGCAGCGTCGCCGTGCTGCTCTGACCGACCTCAATGCCGTCGGTGGTGCTGTTGTTGTCGTTCACCGTGACGCCGTTAAGCGTGGCGTCCGGGCCGATGGAGCCCGTCGACTCGACATCCACCGTGCCAGTGCTGCCAATCGTCAGCACGCCGGTGTTGATCGTCGTGCCACCGTCCAGCGTCAGGATCGCGCCCGACGCCACGTCGATGCCGTCGCTGGTGTTGTCGTCGGTGACAGTGACGCCATCGAGCGTGGCGCCGCTCGGGGGGGCGCCGTCGGCGCCGCTACCTTTAGTTATTTGGAGCTCGCCAGTGCTCTCAACCGTCAGCGTGCCGCCGCTGATCTGAGTGCCGTCGTTAAGCGTCAGCGTCGCCACCACGTCGATGCCGTCGCTGCTGTTGCTGTCGGTCACCAGGACGCCGTCCAGCGTCGCGCCGCTGCCGGTGATGGAGAGCCCGCCAGCGCTTTCGACCGTCAGCGTGCCGCTGCCGCCGCCTTGGATCTGGGTGCCGCCGTTGAGCGTCAGCGTCGCCGCCACATCGATGCCGGCGGGGGTGGTGGTGGCGTCATCGTCCACAATGACGCCGTCCAGCGTCGCGCTGCCGGTGACGGCGAGCTTGCCGCCGCTTTCGACCGTCAGATTGCCAGGCGTCGGGCCGGTGCCACCGTTGATCGTCGTGCCGCCGTCCAGCGTCAGGATCGCGCCCGAGGCGGTCACATCAATGCCGTCGCTGGTGTTGCTGTCGGTCACCACCACGCCGCTGAGCGTCGCCGCGCCGGTCACATCGACCTGACCCTGGCCGCTGCCGCCGAC
>Ga0208937_1000867_pt1 | contig 16550 bp, 20 predicted proteins | sample June2015DPH_11_5_FD_184705 | JGI IMG/M metagenome (GOLD analysis project Ga0208937, IMG submission 184705) | Peatland microbial communities from SPRUCE experiment site at the Marcell Experimental Forest, Minnesota, USA - June2015DPH_11_40... | ecosystem: Environmental > Terrestrial > Soil >...
CGAGCGTAAGCAAGTTAGCGAACGATGGTGCCATCGGAGCCAAGTCGCTCGACGACTTCGTCTCCAGGTTAAAGCCACCACGCGCTGCTTGGCTGATGGTGCCCGCTGCGGCGGTCGATAAGACCCTCCACGACCTTGCCACTCGCATGCAACAAGGCGACATCGTCATTGACGGAGGCAATTCTCACTACATCGATGACATCCGCCGCGCCAACGAACTTAAGCCCAACGGCATTCACTATGTCGACGCTGGGACGAGTGGTGGAGTCTGGGGTTCTGATCGCGGTTACTGTCTTATGATTGGCGGCGAACAGAATGTCGTTCAGCATCTTGACCCAATTTTCGCCACCCTTGCCCCGGGAATTGGAACGGCATCTCGCACACCGGGTCGCGATAAGACCGGTGGCACGGCTGAGCACGGCTATCTGCATTGCGGACCCAGTGGCGCCGGCCACTTCGTCAAGATGGTCCACAACGGAATCGAGTACGGCATTATGGCGGCCTACGCGGAGGGCTTGAACATCCTTAAGCATGCTGATGCCGGCAAAACAAAGGTTGCTACCGATGCAGAGACCACACCCTTGCGGCAACCCGAACTCTATCAGTATGAATTCTGTTTGCCCGATGTCGCAGAGGTCTGGCGTCGCGGCAGCGTGATTGCTTCGTGGCTGCTGGATCTGACGGCGACTGAGTTGCTGAAAGAGCCGAGCCTGAAAAGCTACGCGGGACGTGTATCAGATTCGGGCGAGGGACGCTGGACAATCAAAGCCGCAATTGATGAAGCGGTCCCTGCCACTGTTTTGAGTGCCGCACTTTATGAGCGGTTCAGTTCACGCGGCAACGCGGATTTTGCCGATCGGGTTTTGTCCGCGATGCGCCATGAGTTCGGGGGGCATGTAGAAAAGGCTGCGTGACAGATGAAAATGACGAACTCAATTCAGATGCTTTGTCTTCTTCTTCGGTACCGCCGAGGATCTGTAGCGATGAAATCAAAGACATGGACCCTGGATTGGCCACGGTTCCACGAAAACATCCTAATTTATCTCGAACAGCCCGTTTATCGAGTGGAGGCATAGAAGATGGTCACGATCCCAAGACCCGAAGTTGGAATCATCCCGTTATGCGAGCGTCCCGCCTGGAAGGCTCTGCGACAGCATTATGCCAAGATACAGAATGCGCACCTCCGCCAGCTTTTTCGCGGAGGATCCCCAGCGCGCCGAGCACTTCGCGTTTGAGGCTGTAGGTCTCTACTTCGACTACTCGAAGAACCGCATCACCGATGAGACGGTCGGGCTGCTGCTCGAACTCGCGACTCAGTGCGGCCTGCGCGAGCGGATCAATGCCATGTTTCACGGTGAGAAGATCAATCTCACGGAGAAACGCGCCATTCTGCACGTCGCGTTGCGAGCAACGAAGGACGAGTCGATCATGGTGGATGGCAGGAACGTAGTGCCTGAGGTCCACGCCGTGCTCGACCAGATGACGGCATTTGCGAATCAAGTCCGGAACGGCCAATGGAGAGGGCATATCGGCAAGCGCATACGCAATGTGATCAACATTGGTATCGGTGGCTCCGATCTCGGCCCTGTCATGGCCTATGAGGCCCTGAAGTACTACAGCCAGCGCCACATGACTTTCCGCTTCGTCTCGAACGTGGACAGCACGGACTTTGCCGAGGCCACGCGCGACCTAAACGCCTACCAGACGCTTTTCATCGTGTCCTCCAAGACCTTCACGACGCTTGAGACGATGACCAATGCGCACACGGCCCGCGAGTGGGCGCTTCAGGCTTTGGGAGACGAGAAGGATATAGCGCGCCACTTCGTTGCAGTCTCGACCAACACGGCCGAGGTCAAGAAGTTCGGTATCGACGCCGCCAACAAAAAAACCGCCGCGGCAGGCTCATCATTCGGATACATCCTTAGGGCTGGGATTGTGCCAGGAGCCGTCTGGAGCGATAAGCGCGTCAGCCTGTTTCGGTCCCCAGCTGTGGCGCTTGTAGGGCAGAACCCGGCGGTGGTGCTTAAGGACCGGATCGACCACCGCCCAGGCGGCCTCAACCGCGTCCTCACGGGTAAATAGCGCTCCATCGCCGATCATGGCATCGCCCAAAAGCCGCTCGTAAGGCGATTCCTCCCCGTCCTGTTCTTCGAACAGGTAGAGCTCTCGCTGGTCCCCGACGAACTCCTTCCCTGGGAGCTTGACGCGAGCGGCGAGGGCGATGGCCGAGCTGGGGGAGAGCCGGAAGCGCAGGTAGTTGGCCCGGCTGTTCGTCGGCGCTGAGTCGGCAAAAAGCCTCTGCGGCGGCGGCTTTAGTTCCACCAGGATCTCGGTCGCGGTATCTGCTAGGTATTTGCCGGAGCGCAAGTACCACGGTACCCCCTCCCAGCGCCATGAGTCGATGAAAAGTCGCAGGGCACAGAAGGTCTCGACGTCGGAGTTCTTCGCCACGTCCGGCTCCTTCCTGTAGCCAGCGTACTGCCCGCGCACCAAGTCGTCGGGCTTTACCGGGCGCATGGCCTGAAAGACCTTGGCTTTCTCGTTGTGCACGGCTCCAAAGTCCCTACCGGCCGGCGGTTCCATGGCAAGCAGCGCGACGATTTGGAAGAGGTGGTTCTCGATCACATCGCGCAGACAGCCGGCAGTTTCGTAAAACGCGCCGCGGTTCTCCACGCCGAAATCCTCGGATAGGGTTATCTGGACACTGGCCAAGTAGTTGCGATTCCAGATAGGCTCCAGGAAAGAATTGGCGAAACGGAAGTAGAGGATATTCATGATCGCCTCCTTTCCGAGAAAGTGATCGATGCGGAAGATTGAGTCTTCGGGGAACACCGAGTGCGCGACGCGGTTGAGCTCCTGCGCGGAGGCAAGGTCGCGCCCGAACGGCTTTTCAACAATGACGCGCGCATGCTCGGCCAGGTTTGCCGCACCAAGCTCTTTGATAACTGTCTCGAAGAGCGAGGGCGGGATAGCGAGGTAGTGCGCTGGGCGCCGAGCGCTACCCAATTCTTTTTTCAACGCCGCGAACGTGCCCGGATCTTTGTAATTTCCGCTCACGTACCTGAACAGGGACAGAAGACGGTGGAGAGCACCCTTGTCATCGATCCCGCCCGATCGCTTGATGCTGTCAGTCACGCGTTTGCGCAGACGCGCTAGACTCCACTTCGGGAAAGCGACGCCGATTACCGGGACCTTGAGGGCACCTCGTTTCGCCATCGCATAGAGTGCCGGGAAGATCATCTTGTGGGCGAGATCGCCTGTCACACCGAAGAGCACCAGCGCGTCCGAACGGGAGGCCGTCATCGGGCCTGTCCGTTCTTGGCGGCGGTCTTTTGCTCATCGCCGCCGAACTGTACCGATCGGAGTAGTGAATCTTCTCGCATAGACCAATACATCTCGAATGACCCTTTCACGCCCCAACCCCGTGGTTCTCCAGCGCGTGCACTTTATCCACTCGGCGTTGGTGTCGTAGAGCACCGCTGAAGTGAGCGGTCAGAAAGGTCTCGATCAGTTCCCAGGCGAGCGCAGACCCGATCACTTTTCCGCCCAGACAGAAGACATTCATGTCGTCATCTTCGACGCCCTGATGAGCGGAGAAAACATCATGGATGAGCCCGGCACGCACACCCGCAACTTTGTTCGCCGCGATGGACGCACCCACGCCGCTGCCACATAGCGCCACTCCGCGTTCAACCTCCCCCGCGGCCAGGGCCCTGGCCATAGGGATGATGAAGTCGGGGTAGTCATCTGCGGGGTTCAATTGGTGTGCGCCGAAGTCCACGACCTCGTACCCAGAGCCACGGAGCAACTCCGCCAACTGCCCTTTTAATGCGAACCCTCCATGGTCCGCGGCAATTCCCACGCGCATCATGGTTTCTCCTTGACCTCGCGAAGGAAGTTATGCGCCTGCTTGCAGACATTTTCCACGGTCAAACCGAGCGAGGAATCCGCTTGTGACTCCCAGAGTTAGCTGGTCTTGAAATAATGGGCGACCTTGTGGCCTGCTTCTTCCGAGTAGTACACGATTGCGTGAGCGGAGTTTTTCGCTGTGTCCTCTGTTTCTTTCCCGGCATCTTCGGTTGCATGCTCGGTTAACCGGTAGGTCTCCTCGGTTCCATCGGCAATTTTGATCGTCATCGTCCGGGCGGCGCGGTCAAACTTGGTAATGGTGCCCTCGCTCGTCTTCAGTCCATCCTTGCCGATCTGATCGATCTCGTCAGCGGTCTCGTCTGCGCCCTGTTTTGTATAGTGCACAACGACCTGGGACCCTTCTTGAAGATCGCGTGCGGCCTCCTCAGCTCCCTTGTGGGTCTCCTTCCCGCCATGGACCACGGTTTGTTCCACGAGATGCATTGTGTGTTCGGTTCCGTCAGCGGCCTTTACCATCACGGTTTTTGCGGCACGATCAACTTTTGTAACAAGGCCTTCGACCGAGGCGGTCTTTTCTGTTGCACTGAGGATGCCAGCAAAACCAAAAAGTGAAATGCCAACAACAGCAACTGTCAAGACGCGACGGGATGTTCCTGAATTCATGATTGGCGCTCCTTCATTTTGTGGCTTAAGCCGGAATTTTCCGATTTACATCCAATATGGCGTTGTCGACACGATTCCGCGAAAATACACATCAATCGTCCCCACCGAATATGACAGCGCTCTAATAGAAAAACTGTTCCCTATTGCACAGGTGTCGGTGGGGAATCCACGCTCGTTCCTGATGGCTCAACTGACAGAGTGCCGTATTTCTGCATTGTTCACTTCGGGCTGGCTCACAGAGAGCCTCCTCGGGCGTGGCGTCCTCTTGGGCATGGCCGCACTGGCGATTGGCGATTGCCGCCGCGAGTCCTTTCAGCCACAGCTCGACGCTATGAATCGCCGTCGGGCACTCCTCAGAAATTCGCGTGTAGGTGTTCAAAATGGTACAGACTCCTCTTTCTTGCCGTTACACGATGAACACGGAGATGCCCCCTAGCCGCTCATTGATCGCTCTTTGACAGCGCCGGTGATTTCCCGTAGGGCCTGCATGTCAAATCTGGCTCAGAACGAACTACAGCCTAATCATAGGGGCTGAAAGCACCGGAAATGACCGATCGTAGAATGGCGGTCCCATGGCAGGCATCTGACCGGGCGGAGATGCAATTCTGATGACAACTGATTTGAATAAGACCCCTGCAGAAGGAAAACCACCCTGGTTCGGAATTGGAAAGTTCCTGTTCATAGTCGTCTTAGCAGTGATTTTTTTTCTGCTTGCCCAAAGCATGGTGCATCATCGCTTCTTTAGAGGCGGCTGGGTCAACCGGAACGGCTCCCTCCGACCATAGCAAATTCCTGAAAAAGTTCTTGGTTGCGGCTCCGAATCCCTCCAGAGCAGCGTGGGAAGAATGGTGAGGCGCGTCCCTCGACCTTCGTCCCGATTGCGCGTACTTCGCTGCTCAGTAATCTTTACATGCGTCGGTTCGTGCTGGGCTGGAAGAAGTTGGGGCACGAGGAGCGTCTTAAAGCGTACATCGTGAATTATGCGGATGACTTCGTGATTTGCTGTCGCGGTAAGGCGGAAGAAGCCTTGGCCACGATGCGAGACATGATGGTCAGACTTAAATTAACGGTGAACGAGAAGAAGACGCACTTCTGCAAGCTGCCGGAAGAGAAGTTCGAGTTTCTGGGGTACACGTTTGGACGGTGTTATTCGTCGAAGACGGGCAAAGCCTATTTAGGCACGACCCCGTCGAAGAAACGGGTGCAAAGCATCTGTAAGGCGATTAGCGCCGAAACCGGGCGGAACAAAACCCCGCTGGAGGCAAAGGAAGTAGTGCAGAAGCTCAACCGGATGTCTACCGGATGGGCCAACTACTTCTGTCTGGGTCCAGTCGGCCGAGCCTACCGAGCGGTGGATCAACACACCCGCAAGCGGCTGCGTCAGTGGCTCTGCATTAAGCACAAGGTGAGGTGGCCAGGGAAGAAACGTTTCCCGACGGCGTCCTTCTACGAAGTGCTTGGTCTGGTCAGTTTGACCGAACGGACCGCGAGCTTTCCGTGGGCGAAAACGTGAGCTTTCTCCGAGCGCCGGATGCGGGAAATCCGCACGTCCGGTGCGATGAGCGGGAACAGGAAACAGAGCCATGTCCAACCGGACTGAGGCGGCGGGGCGAAAGCCCAGCCAATCGCCACCGGGAGACTAAAGCCACTGCGCCTGTTCTCGACTACACCAAGAATGAGGGGTGAGAGGCGCGTAAACAGCGGGGCAGCAGCCGAGGGTTGGAGCCAGAACGTTGAGTTTGTGCGGTGGTATTCAAGAAAGTAATAAAACATTTTGAAGACATATTGTTTTGGGCAGGAAGGGTGATTAGGATGACGGCCATGATCAAACTACGTCATCAACAACCGTCGCTGTGGCATCGAGGTCTAGCCGAAGATATCGAGGGGTTGTGGGAACCGTGGATGCGGCTGGTGGAGGAGCTGCTGGAAGATGAGCAACTGGTGGATACGGTATACGAAGCGCAAGGAGAACGCCATCCCCAGAGCCGCATTCGCGGCCGAATGCAAACGCCGGCGGAAGTATTGTTGCGCCTGCTGTTGTTGAAGCATATCCGGAACTGGAGCTACTTCCGGAAGGGTACTCCCCGTTGGACTCGTGACCACGAATCCCATCCACTGGTTCGTGATTCGATGTGGAGATTCCGAGCTTACCGTGCATCGGTGGAATTCTGAAACCGCCAACGCGACCGGAGCCCGGCATTACTGCGGTGAAGCTCACGCCGAGGTACCGCAGTACTTCGCTTGGCCGGAATTCTTCGCGGTATAGCTGAGCCGCTGCGTATAAGAGCTCAGGAGCAAAGTGCGCCGCGAATGCGAACGCGAGCCCCTGCATCGCTGCCAGTTGCGCGCTGAAGCCGCTCGACCCCAGCAACGTGATCGGCACATTGCTCCCCTGTCCAGGAATCGCCTTTACCACTTGCCCTGGAGACTCCGGGCCCAGGTAGGTCTGCAATTCAGCGAGGAGTGCCGGAAAATCGTCGCCACTCTGCTGCAAATCTCTTCGCAGCGCCCGCATCGTTTGAAAGTCGCCGCCCGGAGCCCGTCCCAGCCCTAAATCAATTCGACCTGGGTACAGCGCCTCCAGCGTCCCGAACTGTTCCGCGACCACCAGCGGTGCGTGGTTTGGCAACATCACTCCACCACTGCCCACTCGAATCGTCTTGGTCGCTGCCGCCAGATGCCCAATCAGCACGGGCGTGGCTGAGCAAGCCAGTCCAGGAATGGAGTGATGTTCCGCCAGCCAATAGCGGTTGTATCCCCACTGCTCCACGTGCTGCGCCGGTTCACCGATCGGGCAATGGCCCTGCCTGCGGACTCACTGGCTCGCATGCCCACAAGATCAAGTACTGAAACAGCTAACTCGTACCCATGGTTGGTTGGATGAATCAGCCGGGAAAGCGATGCGACCCTGACATGAAGGGCTCAACCTGCGGGATGCCATCGCCATACAGAACGGGAGGTTGCGAATCGATTTTGAATTCATTTGCTAGAAATAACCGGCCAGACTAGGATATTTCCCCTCGGCACCGCCACCCAAAAATTCGAGGCCAAGGAGGCTCCCTTGAGAATTCACGAGCGCCGCCCCGTTTTTCTGCTGTCCATAGTATTGATTTGTGGAGCAGCGATATCTTTTGCGCAAAACGAGACGACACCCGGTTCGAGCACTCCTGGCCAAGCCATTCCCGGCACGAGTGGAGTGAGCTCGTTCTCGGACAGCGTGCCGGCCAAGCTTGTTCCAGGTGTCATGCCGCTCTCGCTACAGGACGCCATCAACCACGGATTGAAGCAAAATCTCGGACTGCTCCTTTCGCATGCTGATGTCCGCTCGGCGCGCGGACAGCGCTGGGAGCAATTGAGCGCTCTCTTACCGCACGTGACCGCCGCGCCTGATATGGAGGCTTCCAAGATTAATCTCGCCGAGCTAGGCCTTACGAGTATTGATGGAGTTAAAATCCCGCCGTCCGATGGCCCTTTTTCTTACTTTGACGCGCGTGCCAATGTTACCCAGACTCTATTCGATTGGAAGTCAATCAACGCCACCCGCGCGGCCAGCCAGAGTCTGAAATCCGCTGCTTACACTTTCAAGGACGCTCGGGACCTCGTCGTGCTCGCCGTGGGCTATGTTTATTTGCAGGCCATTGCCGACGAAGCCCGCATCGAAACGGCAGAAGCGCAGGTGAAAACGGCACAGACGCTCTACGATCAGGCAGCGGACCAGATAAATGCCGGCACTTCGCCGGACATCGACGGCCTGCGTACCAAGGTCGAGCTCCAGACCCGGCAACAACAGTTGATCCAGGCGAGGAACAACTTCGCCATCCAGAAGCTGACGGTGGCTCGCGTCATTGGGTTGGCTCCCGGCCAGGAATTCGAATTCACCGACAAGTCGCCGTACCAGCCGCTAGAAAATATGCCCGTCGATGAAGCTCTGAAACGTGCATACGCTTCGCGTTCCGATTACCAGGCGGCCATGACCGATGTGCGCGCAGCGGAATTCGCTCGGAAGGCAGCGGTGGCCGGCTATCTCCCGTCGCTATCCTTTAACGCAGATTATGGGCTGGCAGGGGCGCATCCCTCCACAGCAACTTCAGTGGCCGACGTACGCGGAACACTATCGATTCCGATCTTTCAAGGCGGCAGCGTTCACGGCGACGTTATGCAAGCTGACGCGAGACTCGAGCAGAGCCGCGAGCGCCTCGACAGTCTGCGAGCGCAGATCGACTCCGATGTGCGTGCGGCGTTGCTGAATCTACAGTCGTCGGCGGATCAGGTGAACGTGGCGCGCAGCAACATTGATTTGGCGGAAGAGACGCTGACTCAGTCGCGTGATCGTTTCAGCGCGGGTGTCACCGATACCGTGGAAGTGGTGCAATCGGAAGAGGCAGTCGCGAGTGCGCACGAACAGTACATATCAAGTCTCTACAATTATAATTATGCAAAAATTTCGCTGGTTCGCGCTCTGGGCATCGCTGAGCAGGGCGTCAAGGAATTTTTCAGAGGAAAGTGAACATGGCGGAAGAAAACTTACCCCGGTCAGCACCAGAGACAGGCACGGACTCTTCGGTTGATCCTTCGCTCCTGGCGGACAGGCGGCGCACCCCACCGATGCGCCGCACTGCCAAGCGCCGCAGAAACATCGTGATTCTGGTCGTTATCGTAGTGGTGCTTGTCGCAGGCCTATTTTTGTGGCGCTATCTGAGCAGCTACGAATCCACCGACGACGCTCAGGCGGACGTTCACCTCTATCCCGTCAGTGCGCGTGTTTCCGGCTACGTGGTACGCGTCAATGTAGGCGACAACCAGTGGGTGGAGAAAGGCACAGTATTGGTGGAGATCGACCCGAAAGACTATGAGGTTGCGGTCGCGCAGGCGCAAGCCAATCTCGCCAATGCCGAAGCAACGGCCCAATCGCTGAATATCACGGTTCCAATTACTTCGGTGAATACTTCAAGCCAACTGAAGTTCGCTGCGTCCGGCATCGAAGACGCCAATGCCGGCGTCGTTGCCGCCGAGAGACAGCTGACCGCCGCTCATTCTCAGGTGGAGGCGACCGAGGCGAACGATGTGAAAGTACAAGACGATCTTCACCGCTACAAGTTGCTGGTCGACAAGCGGGAGGTAGCGGCGCAAGTCTACGATCAAGCACTGGCCGCGGCCAAATCCAGCACCGCGACTGTAGAAGCAGCCCGCGCCACTGAGTCTGCCGCACAGCAATTCATCCAACAGGCCCGGAGCCACTTGGCGCAAGCTAACGCGAACCACCAATATGCGGAGACCGGGCCACAGCAAGTGTCGTCAACCCAAGCTCGCGTGCGGGCTGCGATTGCGGATGTTGAGCAAAAGCGCGCGCTACTCGAGCAGGCCCAACTCAATCTCGGATACACGAAGATCGTTGCTCCGGTCAGCGGTGAAGTGAATAAGACGGTGGTGGTTGGAATGAACGTCCAGGACGGGCAGCAACTCCTCACCGTCGTGCCGCTTGATGAAGTGTGGGTTACCGCCAATTTCAAAGAGACGCAGCTCAGGCACATGCGCGTTGGACAGAGAGCGGAAATCCATGTGGATTCTAGCGGCCGGACGTTTAAAGGCCATGTGGACAGCATTGCGGGAGCAACCGGCCCGCTGTTCAGTTTACTTCCGCCGGAGAATGCCACCGGAAACTACGTGAAAATTGTCCAGAGGATTCCGGTAAAGATCGTTCTCGAACCCGGGGAGAACCGGGATCGTCGACTTCGACCAGGCATGAATGTGGTGCCGGACGTGTACCTCAAATGAGTTCCGCTGCTCTCACACTCGACCAGGAGGTTTGGCGGCCCAAGTACAATCCCTGGCTGATTGCCGTTGTCGTGGCGCTGGCGGCCTTCATGGAGGTGCTCGACACCAGCATCGCCAACGTGGCTCTGCCTTATATGGCCGGGAATCTGGGCGCGAGCAACGACCAAAGTACGTGGGTGTTGACTTCGTATCTAGTCTCGAATGCGATCATCCTGCCAATCAGCGGCTGGCTCGCGGGCGCCTTGGGGCGGAAACGCTTTTTCATGGCGTGTTTGAGTGTCTTTACGGTGAGTTCTCTGCTCTGTGGTATCGCGCCGAGTCTCGGGTTTCTTCTTCTCTTCCGGGTGCTCCAAGGCGCGGGCGGCGGCGGGCTGCAGCCGATGGCGCAGGCTATTTTGGCGGATACGTTTCCACCGCAGCAGCGAGGCTTGGCATTTGCCCTGTATGGAATTACGGCCATCATGGCGCCCACGATCGGGCCCACCCTGGGCGGCTGGATCACCTTCAACTATTCCTGGAGGTGGATCTTTTTTATCAACCTCCCGGTCGGCTTGGCCACATGGTTTCTGGTGCGACGCTTTGTCGAAGACCCTCCCTATTTAGCCAAACTCAAGGCGGCTGGGGTCAAGTTGGACTACATCGGCATCGCTCTGCTAACTCTGGGTATCGGGGCGTTGCAAGTACTGCTCGATAAGGGCCAGGAAGATGACTGGTTCGGGTCACGCTTCATCACGACTTTAGTCATCATCGCGACTGTGTGCCTGATCTCGCTGGTGATTTGGGAGTGGTATCAAAGGGCGCCCATCATCGACGTCCGCATGTTCAAGAGCTTTAACTTCGCAAGTTCGAGCCTGATGATGTTCACCCTGGGAATCCTGTTGTTCAGCAGCCTGGTCCTGATGCCGCAATTCCTCCAGACGCTCGTGGGGTACACGTCGGAGCTGGCGGGGCTTGCACTTTCGGCTGGAGGCCTTGTTTTGCTGTTTGAGATGCCTATCATGGGTCAGCTGACAACAAAGATCCAGGCGCGCTACCTGATTGCCTTCGGCTGGCTAGCCCTGTCCATCGCCATGTTCTATTCCACGAAGCGGATTGACTTGCAGATCAGCTTCAGTGCCGCCACGTGGTTGCGCATTGCCCAGGTGATTGGTTTGGGGTTCCTGTTCGTGCCGATTACGCTGGTGGCTTACATCGGAATTGCGCCGGAGAAGAACAACGCGGTCGCCGGAATCGTGAATTTCATGCGAAATATGGGAAGCAGCGTGGGTACGTCCTTAGTCACGACATTGATTGCGCGGCGCTCGCAATTCCATCAGGGAAGGCTGGTGCAGAACGCCAGAGTCGACCACCCCAATTTTGTGAATGCGGCTGACGGTCTGGCTCGGCAGTTCGCTATCTCCGGCGTGGGCAAGCACGAAGCTCTCATGCAGGCCTACGCCAGGATTTATCAATCACTGCAAGCACAGGCTGCAAGCCTGGCATACATTGATACCTTTATGGTTCTTGCCGTGGGGGCGGCGATCATGTTCTGTCTGGCTTTTGTTCTGAAGAAGAATGACCCTGGTGGTGGAGTAAGAGTAGTGGAGTAATAATCCGACGTGATGTGAACGCGACGATAACAAGAGTCAGAGATGTGTAGTCATGCTGGAAATCGAACTCATCCTTTGTCCCGTTGATTTCTCAGAGTTTTCGATAAGGGCTTATCACTATGCGCTATCGCTGGCTGAGCATTATCGAGCCAAGTTGGTGGCGCAGCACATCGTGGAGCTATCGCGATATCCTTACGCCGACTATGTTGCCTCTACGGGAGACTATGCGGAGTTCTGCCGGGCGCTTCGCGAGGGTGGCAAGGAGCGACTGCGGGAATTCGTGAAGAAGCACACCCACAATGAAATCCAGCCGGAGCTTGTGGTGCACGAGGGAGCAGCCCCGGACTGTATTCTGTCGTTGGCGCAGGCAAGGAAAACGAACCTGATCGTCATGGGAACGCACGGCCGGCGAGGGTATGATCGGCTGGTGCTCGGGTCGGTGACCAATCGAGTGATGCGCAAGACTCCCTGCCCGGTACTGGCAATATGCAAGGCGCCCCACGACGCTTCGGCCACAGGTGAAGAGCGGCACGACGTCCACCACTTGAACCGAATTCTCTTTTGTACCGATTTCTCCGAGAATTCAGAGCTGGCTTTGAACTATGCGATTTCTGCGACAACGGAGTACGACGCCGAGCTCACACTGTTGCACGTGTTGGAGGAGGTTCCAAGTCTGGTCACGACGGAAGAGGCCGTAGCGACAGCCGCGAAGCAACTCGATAAACTGATTCCAGAGCGGGTCCGCAAGACGCTTAAGATTAAGACGGCGGTGCGCATCGGAAAACCATACCAGCAAATCATTCAACTGGTTCTGGAAACGAAAATCGACACGGTGGTTATGGGAGTGCGAGGCCGTGGCGCATTGGATCTAGCGGTATTTGGTTCGACAACCTATCGCGTATTGCAATTGGGAACCTGCCCAGTGCTCGCCGTCCACGTTTGAACCTTAGACCTGGAGTATTGCGACGCAGATGATAAAAATCGTCACCATCGAACGCGAGTACGGAAGCGGCGGCGGCGAAATCGCTCAGCTGCTTGCCAAGCAGCTGGGCTGGAAGCTTTGGGATCAGTTGCTGACGGAGGAGATCGCCCGGCTTGCCGACTGTCCGAAGGCAGTCGTCGAGGTTCGAGAGGAAAGAACTGATCCGCTGTACTACCGGCTCTTCAAGTCGTTCTTGCGCGGAAGTTATGAAGGAAGTATCAACGCGCACAAGCTCAAACTGGTCGACAGCGAATGTATTTTGAAGTTTACGGAACAGGTCGTTCAGCATGCGGCGAAAACCGGCAACTCTGTCATCGTCGGAAGGGGCTCGCAGCAGTTTCTCAAGAACCGCCAGGACACGTTGCGTGTGTTTCTTTATGCTCCTAGAGAGGATAAAGTGCGGCGCCTGTTAGCTCGAGGCAAGAGCGAGAAGGAAGCCGAACAGCTCGTGGATACCGTTGATCGGGAACGCGTCGATTTCATCCAAAAATATTTCCACGTCGAATGGCCTGACCGCCCGATTTACCATACCATGATCAATACTGTAATCGGCGATGAGGCGGTCGTTCACATGATTCTGGATCTTATGAAGACCCTCGAGGCAAGAGTCACCGCCAGCGCGCTCGCACAATAGATCCGTGCTCCCCGGGAATCCCGCGGGCTCTCCGAGGTTGTAGCACCTTGGTCCTAGCCCTCGTCGTCCGGTGGTCCTCCAGTTCCTGCCAGATCCTGCGGCTTGATCTTCTCCACATTGAATTTCGCCGCGCGCTCTCGCATCGTCTTGAGCACATCTTCGAGCGGAGGCGGTTCGCCTTTAATCCAACGCAGAGGGTTGATACGCGCCACCACGAACGAGCGCAGGTACGGGCTAACGAGACCACGTTCTTTCAGTTTCTTCACTGCTGCTGCGACTTTCTCCTCCAGTTCGAGGACCATCGTGGCTCGTTTCTCGTGATCCTTGAGGGCGGTGCGCAGCGGTTCATCGGTAAAGGCCTCCAGTCGCCGGAGAATCGGATGGTAAGCGCCACCGCCGAAGCGTGGGAAGCGTTCATAGCAGACGCCAAGAGTGACTAGGGCGGGTTCGTCGAGGTAGAACGCGAACTGGGACTCAGGACGCGTGGCATCTTCGTCCACCAGACCACGGTAGATGCGTACGACCTCCAGCGAGCGTTCCTTGAGATTGTGAGCCTTCTCTGTGTTCAGCGCGAGGATCTGCCAGGCTACCTCGCGGTCAGCCACGACGAGCGCAGTAATTGATTTCGCCCCAAGGCGGCGCATGGCTTCGAGGCGGTGCCGGCCATTCGGAGTCCAGAAGCCTCCCTTCGGTGCGACCACAGCGATGATCGGGTCGAGAAAACGCCCGGTTTTGTTGATGACGTCAGCGAGCCGTTTGTGGTGAGCATCGGAGAGATCTCTTTGGAAAGGGGTGGGTTCGACGGCATCGATCGGTAGAATCGAAAGCAAGACAGGGTGCCCGCCGAGCGGCTCTTTGTACAATCCCACAACGCAGCCGCCGGCTTTCTCGATCGCCTCCGCCACCTCCGCGGCAGCGCCCGTAGGCTGATCCAGCCGGCATTCGGCTGGGCCCAGACCCTTCGTTCCGGGTTTGGCTTTGCGAGGACGTCGCCGGGCTGGTGCACGCTTGACCATGGCAGAGACTCTATTCTAGTTCCGGATGGATTGTCTCTAGTCACCGATCACGGTCACAATGATTGTGCGCTCGCGCCCCCGCGCGTCGCATTCCAGATGAAAGATTTGTTGCCAGGTACCTAGAACGAGCTTGCCATCAGAAATGGGTACACTGAGCGATGGACCGAGCAGCGTCGCCTGCAAGTGTGAATGCCCGTTGCCGTCATGCCACGCCTGCTCATGACCGTAGTTGCGGCTGGGTGGAATGAGCTTGTCCAAAATGGCGGGCAAATCGTGTTGCAGTCCAGGCTCGAACTCAATGGTGCCGATAGTGGCCGTGCTACCGACATTGAAAACGTTGACTGTCCCCGTTTGGATTCCCGAAGCGTTTACGACAGAAGCCACTTGCTCGGTGAGGTCGTGCATGTCGCCGTGCCCCTTAGTGGTGACAGAAATCTGTCGCTGATAGCTCATAAGCTTGTGCGACCACCGAAGATCTTCCCCACACACCTCGCAATCGGTAAATATACACGGCCAATGGGATGCCAAAGAATCTGCGGAATCGCGAACACAGAAACTGTATGTTTCCGTCGGGTTCTGTCCGCCCATTTCGGCGAACTTCGCAACGCCAGGTTTTCGTTGCGTGTCCTCTCTTCAGCCCGGACGCGATCATCAATGTCAGTTGCTGTCGCGTACCAGCGAACTACCCGTCCCTGATCGTCAAGCAGCGGATTGTAATTGACGAGAAACCACCGGTACTGCCCGTCTTTGCGCCGCATTCTTTGCTCGTTCTTAAAAGGGGTAACGCCCAGTAGCCCCTTTCGGCGCTCATCGTGCAGTCGTGCGAGATCCTCGGGATGAAAACCTCGAGCGCGAGGATCAGGCGCCACCCGCCTCTTCGGCGGTAAGGCCTGTGTAATCGAGTACAGCCTGGGTATGCGAGCCATTCTTCCAGCATGGACTCTCATCCTTAATTATTGTGCCGTCGTCATTATTGTTACTATTGTGCCTTCGTTGCAGAGCCGACTGATTCCCCCCTCACTCCTCCTCCCCCCAAGTCGTTGAATTGAAACAGTCTTTGCCGCCGCCGGTGTGCCAACGGTGTGCCAGATTTTTCAGGAGGATTTGCGTTTGGCTCGTAAAAACCGGACAAATCGTGGGACGGAGACGACGTCGGTAGCTGGTGCGCGTCTTTCTCGGGCGCGACCGCGAAACCCGAAAACGGTGCTATCACAGCCGTATTGTCCACGGCCCCCGTCCGCCATGCCCAGACCCACCTTAATAAGGTGCTACGCGAGCATGACCTCGGCCGTCGGTTGGACTTCGCGGATATCACTCTGAACGAATACCTGGATCGGTGGCTTGAGACGGCAGCGAAACCGCGTCTGCGGGAGAAAAGTTAGCGAAGCTCCGAAAGCCTGCTTCGCAGGTATGTCCGGCCAGCGCTCGGCGCCCGAAATCTGGCGGCGATCTGCCCGCTCGATATCCAGGCGGTGTACCAGCAACTGGTCGAGCGCGGTCTGTCCGCGCGAACCGTCCGATACACGCACCCGGTTCTGCGCTCGCCATGCGGCAGGCCATCCGTTGGCGGCTCTTGGCCAAGGATCCGACCAACGGTGCCCAGCTGCCGCGACAGCGGAGGCGCGAATTGCCGGTACTGACCGCGGAGCAATCACGGCTGTTTCCTGAGGCTGCAATGAGAACTCACTACGGCCCAGTCTTCGCGGTTGCACTTACCACGGCCGCACGGCCCAGCGAGTACCTTGCCTTGAAGTGGCAGGACATCAACTGGGAGCGCGGCACCGTGAGCGCCGCGCGGACGCTCGAGAAAGCGGCGGAGGCTGGCGTTTCGCCGAAACGAAACGAGCCCGCAGCCGCCGCGTCATCAAGCTGCAGGAATGGGTGCTGGAATTCTTGGGGGATTTGCATGCAACGATGAACTCAAAATCCGGATGCGACGCCTGGCGTGGCGGAGCAAGGCTGATCTTCAAGACTCCGGCGGGACGGCCAATCGATTCGGACAAGCTCGCGACAAAGATCAA
>Ga0208937_1000868_pt1 | contig 16546 bp, 17 predicted proteins | sample June2015DPH_11_5_FD_184705 | JGI IMG/M metagenome (GOLD analysis project Ga0208937, IMG submission 184705) | Peatland microbial communities from SPRUCE experiment site at the Marcell Experimental Forest, Minnesota, USA - June2015DPH_11_40... | ecosystem: Environmental > Terrestrial > Soil >...
CGCGGCACTGGCGATGAGCGTCGCCCCGATCGCCACTCCGGCCGCGATGCCCACCCCTATCCCGGCTTTCATCAGGCCGCGTCCGATCGACCGCCGTCGGGGCGTCGCGGGCGATGCCTGGGGAGGTTGCGACGCCGGGGGAGCTCCCCACGTGTAGGGGCCGTACCACTGCTGTGGCGCATGGTAGGGGGGCGGAGGAGGCACTTGGGGCGGCTGTCCCCACTGTGGTTCGCTCGGTCCCTGGTCCATCTCGATCCTCCTTGTTTCGTGTCTACAGCAGGTCCCGTCTACAGGTCCTCTACGGCTGAAGATAAGACGGCAACCTGTGGCGAAGCTGAGACTTGTGGCGGGACGTCTGAGATCTGGGCCTGGTGCATCCGCGCCACCTCGGCCAGTGGTTCGGTCCTGGAGGTCAGGATCGCTCAACCGGCGAGCCGGAGCAGAAGAGCAAGGAGAGGCTCGCGTTTACCGGCCGGCGCGGAGAACTCGGCGTCTGTCTCTTCGACCGAGGCGATCCCATGCTGGGCGAGCGCAGCTCCCCTTGACGTCACGCCCAACAGCGATGCTCGCGTCCCACGCAATGTCGACGTGCTCAGCTAGGAAGCTCGAAGGCCGGCAGGTGGCCTGGTCGGCGGATCCTGAAATGCCTGTGATCCTGTGTGGTGGTCTGACTGATTCTCAGTCGCTCGACCGCGCCGAGCACTGCGTCGACCGGCGGTTCTTCTCGTCGATTCGGACATCGATGCAGTACAGCTCGCGGATCGGGCGCACTGCATGGTAAAATATTTCTGCGCTCCATCAACGTCACGCAGGAAATGAGCGCCGTTGCCGGGTTTCCCTGAGTCTCCCCGCAAGGTTCGTGCGTGGAGAGAGGAAACAGATATGGCTACCGGAACCGTGAAGTGGTTCAACGCGACTAAAGGCTTCGGCTTCATCACACCCGAGGACGGGAGCGAGGACCTTTTCGTGCACCAGAGCGAGATCCAGGTCCTGGGTTATCGCGAGTTGAACGAGGGCCAGCGCGTCGAGTTCGAAGTGACGAAAGGTCAGAAGGGCATGCAGGCGAGCTCCGTAAAGCCTGTGGGCTGATCGATTGTTCAACGACTGCTGCGGAGCGAGGTGTTAACTCGCTCCGCAGCAGTCGTTACGCCCCAATGAGGCCGCGTGGTCCTGCTCATTGAGCAACGCTACGAATGTCGGTGGCGTTGCGCCCGTGCGCTCTACGCGCCCAGCTGATTCCGGACAGGACAAGTCGAGGGCGGCTGCCGGCACCTGCGCCAGCGGGTAGATTGTGGGAGCAAGGCTCGCCCGAGGTCGCCCTCGAAGGGGAGTCGGCGCGAGCCGGGTCAGCCGAGTTCAGCGATAGCGCCCCTCGTGAGTGTCGTCAACTCAGCGAACGACGTCGGGAACACAGCGTTCGGAGTCCCTGCCGCTGCCCAGATCACTTCGAACCGCTCGAGACTCTCGTCGACGATTGTCCTCATCGGGCGCGGATGCCCGACTGGGGCGACACCGCCGATCGGAAACCCAGTCGCCTCTCGCACCACGTCCACATCCGCTCTCTTGATGCTGTTGGCGTCGAGAGCTCGACTTGCCCTGTCTGGATCGACGCGGTGATCGCCGGCCACGAGCAGGAGCACCGGCTCGCCGTCGGCCACGAAGACGAGCGACTTCACGATCTGGCCGACCTCGACGCCGAGGCTCTGTGCAGCCTCCTCGGCGGTCCGGGCCGAGGACTGGACCTCGAGCACTTGTGCCGTTGAACCGGCTGCTTCGAGCGCTTCTTGGACACGCCAGGCATTACGGTGAAGAGCCTGCTGCTCCCGTCTTTCCATTCCTGCCAGTCTGACGCGCTCTGAGGACATGGTCAGACCGTGGACGGGCCGAGACGAGGCATCCAGAGCACAAATGACAGCTTGGTTCTAACGGGAGTGCCCGTCGAGCAGTCATTACGGGCTGGCCGATGAAATTGACGAGACGGGGCTGGAGTTGCTCGGTGCAGTCACCGACACGCCCTCGCCCCAGTATGAGAACGTCACGAGGGAGGTGCCGGACTGCGTACCTTGATGTACGTGGGCCACAAGTCTGACAGGTAGATACGGGAGCGTGTCCGAAACATAGAGAACCTCGGAGCCGGTGATACCACCTTGGGTCGCGTCTGCGGGAAGGCCACCGGAAATGCCAACGACGCTCTTTCCATCCACCATGGTCGCCTTCGTCATGGTGAGAGAACCTGTCGGTGTGGACTCGGTCAGTGCCGTAGACAGGGTATCTCCGCCAGCAACCTGTTCGTAACCGTTATCGCTCGACCGAAACGCAATCCATCGACCGGCGTATGTCGAAGCCCCCGACGCTGTAAGTCCTAATGAGTTCTGCAAGTAGTTCGCGTCGCCTTGGAGATAGGCCACTCCAGCCCCGGAGAGCTTTCGTCGCCCACCAACCTGTTTGTGGCCGGCAATGATCCTGAGGCCAAGGCGATCGTGATAGGCCTGCTCACGTTGTTCGGCTGGACGCAGGAACAAATCGTGGATCTGGGCGACATCACCGGAGCGCGCGGCATGGAGGCATATCTGCTGTTGTGGGTGCGCATGATGCAGGCGATTGGAACGGCCGCCTTCAACGTGTCGATGGTCACGGCTTGATCGTCGGCAAGTTCAACACGTGCTGCCAGCAACGCTACCACCAAGGGCTAATGGTGTACGGACGATACGAGTAGAAAGAGGTCGAGAAGCGCGAATCCGGTTGTCGCGAGGATGATGGAGCGAAGAATCCATGCGGGCAATCTCTTTGCGGTGGCATCTCTGGCCGGATGTGCGACGCTGAAGGCGTTTGGGGAGTGCTGAACTACCCGCGGGTCACGCAGTTGTACCGAAGCACCGCTCGATCCAGAGATTTGATGGAACCTGGCGGTCATGCGTCACCGTCCCAGGAATACGGCGTCGGTATTGGGATCACGAGAGTGCGAAACTACGTGTGCAGCTTGGATACGGTGGTGTTGCAGTCGGGCGACGCCCGTCTGGTCCCAGAAGCGCAGTACCTCACGGCCAAGGACAAGCAGGACGAGGACGAGCGCCATGATCCAGCCGACGGGATCGATGTGTCGACCGCGCAAGAGCTCGATCGCGGTCACTGCCAGTACGACCAGCACGGGCACGTATGGAGCCACCAGCGACATAGTCGATACGTCGGCCTGCCTTGTCTCGCGCGACGGCGACGTGATCGCCCACAACGCCCCCAGACCGATCAACAGGTAGCCCGCCACCCAGCCCGTGTCCAGAAAGGTTCCGTTGCCGTAGTTGTTGACCACCGTCAGATAGGAAAACGCAGCGTCGGCTACGGCGAAGGCGACCACTCCGGCCATCACCAGCGCCAAGCTCGTCCGTCCCCGCCGTCCGGTACGCGCGATCAAGATGACGACCAAGGACACCATGACTACGTCGCTCATGGGGTACGCGAGCGAAAGAACGGGCTTGAGCACGCCACTTTGGTGGGAGCGGTACAGGGGACCGAGGATGGTCGCCCAGCTGGCGAAGAGCAGCGACATGGCGATGATGCAGCCATCAAGGAATCCCTGGATGCGATGCGTGGCGCGTCGCGGGGAGCTGGGGAAGAGCAAGAGCCCGGCACACGTTAAGGGAACGGCGGTGAGGAATCCGACATCGGCGAACGATGGGAACGGCACCTGTATGCTGTCGATGAGGACGTAGTAGCACCACAGAGCTTCTCCGACCGCCCACGCGAAGCTAGCCGCAGCGAGGAGCGCCCAACTCCGCCGGCCCGGTGAGGCTCGCCAGGCTGCCGCGCCACATAGGAAGGCGGCACACAACGGCGCCAACAGTTGCCCGATGTCGTCGACCTCGACTGTCACGCGTACGCCGTCGATGCCTAGGACGGTCCACAGTAAGAAGACGAGAATTGTCGATCCAGCCAGCACCGACCCGACGAGGAGTTGTCGTCTCTGTCTCAGCGCGAGAGCCAAGCGAGTCTCAGAGTGAGCCACTGAAGCTATATCGGCGCGGACGCCAGAAGTAATAAGGTGTGGATGCCTGATGCCTTGTCGGGCACGTCGTGTACGGCGCGAGCCAGGTGAAAGAAGAAGAAGAAGAAGAAGAACAAGATGTACGACTTTCTTCTAACCAGCCAGCAACTCGAGCTCAAGGAAGAGGTGCGCGATCTCGTACGCTGGGTCCCTCGCGAGATGATCGTGAAGATGGACAGGGACGAGATCCGTTTCCCGCGCGAGTTTCTCCGCGAGGCCGGAAGACGCAATCTCCTCGGGATTCGCTATCCCAAGGTGTGGGGCGGCCGGGAGCTCGACTGGGTGTCGAGCTGCATGGCCATCGAGGAGATCGGGACCCTCGGCTACATCTTTGCTTGTACCTTCGGAGTGGGAGCCGAGCTGGTCTGCGACGCCATCATCCAGCACGGCACCGACGCCCAGAAAAAGAGGTACGTGCAGCCGCTGCTACGCGGCGAGCTCTTCGCTGCTGAGGCCCTTACCGAGCCTCGAGGCGGCTCGGACTTCTTCGGCGCCACGACGACGGCGGATGACAAGGGCGACCACTTCGTCCTCAATGGTCAGAAGCGCTTCATCGTCGGTGCCGAGGGTGCAGACTTCTTCCTCGTCTACGCGCGCAGCAACACCGACGCGAAACCGCACGAGGGGATCACCTCCTTCATTGTCGACCGGGGCCCCGGCGTGACCGTGGAGTACCTCTATGGCCTGATGGGTTCCCGAGGCGGTGGTACCGGCCGCGTCAGGTTCAGAGACGTCGAGGTCCCGAAGGAGAACGTCGTCGGCCGGGTGAACGGCGGCGTGGGCGTGTTCAATACCATGATGGTCCCCGAGCGTCTCGGGACCGCGGCCATGACAATCGGGCCTGCCGTGGCGGCGCTCGAGGTCGCCGGCGGTTACACGACTCGCCGCAAGGCCTTCGGGCAGCGCATCAACCGTTTCGAGGGCGTGAGCTTCCAGGTCGCAGAGGCGTCCATGCTCCTCGACGCCTCCAGGTCCCTCGTTTACACGACCGCCAGAGCTGTCGACGCGGGCGAGAACTCTGCGACGACCCGGCGTTACATCAGCGAGACCAAGAAGTTCGTCACCGAGTCGTGTGAGAAGGTGGTCCACAACGCCATGCAGGTCATGGGCGGCATCGGCTACACCGACGTTTACCCGGTGGAGCGTCACTACCGCGACCTTCGTCTCGCGCCCATCTGGACGGGCACCAACGAGGTGATGAGCATGATCATCGCCCACGAGTGGTACAGAGAGTACGCCGAGCAGGTAGCCCGGCGCCGGGCCGCGAGGACCCGCGAGCGCGATCTTGAGGCAGACGCGGCGAACGCCGAGGCCACCGAAGAGAAGGTCTACGAATAGCACTCTCGGTAGGGATCCCGTACTGCCCGAAGATTCGATCGCGCCGTTGAGTAGGGACTTCCCCGGCCCTGGCTCCTCTCGGCTACTTCCTCCCGACGATGCGTCGACACCGAGCAGGAGGGCAACTCTGGGCTTTCGCTTACCTCACGGTGTGCTACCTGCTCGAGCTCGTCGTCCTCTTCGCCCGCTCCGATGGTGCCAAGAGGATCGAGTTGCTCGCTTTTCGCCACGAGGTGGCCATGCCGCGGCGCCAAGTCAAGCGTCAATCCTTCGATCCGGCCGACCGTGCGATCCTCGCTGTGTTCAGCCGACTGCTCCCCCGCTCCCGGTAGAACGTCTTCGGCGTGACGCCGACGACGATGCTCGCCTGGCACCGACGCCTCGTGGCTCGGCGCTAGACCTACCCGCACCGCTCACCAGGGCGCTCCAAAGTCGACGAGAAGACCACCGCACTCGTGATCCGTTTGGCCAGAGATCCGGAGGTGGGGCTATCGCCGCATCCAGGACGAGCTCATGAAGCTCGGCATCCGGGTTGCCGCCAGCACCATTGCCCGTATCCTCTTCGCCGTCACCTGGGACCAGCACCACGCCAACTGGACGCCACGTGGCGAGCGTTCATTCGTGCCCAGGCGTCCCACATCGTGGCGACCGACTTCTTCAGCGTGGATACGGTGATGCTGCACCGGCTCTACGTCCTGTTATTCATCGAGATCGGCCGCAGGAGAATCTGGATCACCGGCGTCACCACTCATCCCAATGCGGCCTGGGTCACCCAGCAGGCGAGAAATGTAGCCGGCGACATCATCGACGAGAGGATCGACGTCAGGTTCCTTGTCCACGACCGGGACACGAAATACGTGGCGAGCTTCGACGAGGTCTTTCGGTCAGAAGGCGCCCAGATCCTGCGAACCCCATTCCGGGCTCCGAACGCGAACGCCTACGCGGAGCGGTTCGTTCGGACCGTCAGGTCCGAGTGCTTGGATCATCTCCTCGTCGTAAATGCACGACATCTCGAACGCATCCTTCGGAGCTACGCCAAGCATTACAACTGCCATCGCCCGCATCAGGGGCTATCCCAGAAGATCCCGGCACCAACCTCGCCCTCTCCTATGTTGGCAGGGACGCCTGCGCAGCCTCCGCACTCCCACCCGCTGCATGTTCGTCGACACGACCGGCTCGGAGGGCTGATCCACGAGTACGAGCTCGCCGCTTGAGGTCGAATCGAGTTTTCGGACCTTACGCCTTTTCGGAGAGGTGTTCCGCCGCGCTCGCGAAGCACACTGCTGCAAGGTTCAGCTGCTGTCGCTCAAGCACCGGAAGGATGCACACGAGTTCTACCGATCGCTCGGATTCCAATCGCTCGCCGAGGGGTTCCGCCTGTACCTCGATTGAGACCATGTTGCCCGTTGGTCCTAGCGCTACATTTTCGGAGTGACCGTTCATCACCAACCCTTGCTCGAGACCGTCGTTTCTCAGGACCCCATGACACAGTTCGAGCACTGGTTTCGCGAAGCACGACGTGAGCTTCAAATGCCAGAGGCAATGGCGTTGGCTACCGTCGGCCCCGACCTGAGACCGTCGGCGCGGATGGTCCTGGCCCGGGCGTGGGACGAGCGCGGTTTCGTCTTCTACACGGATTATCGGAGCCGCAAGAGCAGCGAGATCGAAACAAACCCGCGAGGCGCGCTGCTCTTCTACTGGGATCCACCAGGTCGCCAGGTGCGGATTGAGGGCTCCCTGGGGCGGATCTCGCCAGAGGAGTCCGATGGGTACTTCGCCACTCGTCCACGCGGCAGCCAGATCGCCGCGCACGCGTCCGTGCAAAGTCATCTGATCGAGAGCCGCGACGCGCTCGAAGCCAATGTGTTGGAGGTGGCCTCTCGCTTCGAAGGTTCCTCGGTACCGCGTCCGTCAGAGTGGGGTGGCTTTCGGTTGGTTCCTGAGACGATGGAGTTCTGGCAGCAGAGGGACGACCGGCTTCACGACCGACTGCGGTACTCGCGTGGACCTCAGGGTTGGCGCATGGAGCGGCTCCAGCCCTAGGGCACGAGTCGTGGGAGTTCGTGGAGCGCGTAGAGCCGGGCGTGGGCATCCTTGCCTGGACCATGTCGTCGATGACCGCCTCACCGACGGCAAGGCGAGGGCCGGCCACGTCGTCCCGGCGAGCCCTGAAAAATTCTGGGGTCACGAGTAGCTTTGCTACGATTGTTGCACCCGCCCGGCGTGTTCCCCCGGGACCCCCGACCGACCAGCGCCGAGTGACCCTGGGCGACAGCATTGGCGGCGAAATATCTCCCAAGTCCGTCGATGCGTCGGACACAGGCCTTGTGTTCGCCCAGAACATGATGTACCGGCACACCATGACGGTGCTGGCAGCGACGCCAGCGCAACCTTTGCACTCCCACCCGCGATACGTCCGTCGACGCGACCAGCTCGGACGGCTAATCCACGAGTACGAACTCGCCGCCTGAGCGGCGCATCGAGTTTTCGGACTCTACGAGGCGCTTGAATGCAATGGTGACGCGCACGGGCAGAGACCCCCCAGTTCGAAGCTGTCAGAGGCCCCGAACTGTAGGTCCGAGTCCGTGCGCGTCACGCGAGAGCTCGGATGAGAGGAACAGCCAGGGGGAACTGCCGCGGGTCGCCCACACTCACGTCACGAGACCCTAAGATTTCTTTAGAGGGATGATCGGCCTTAGCGACGCCGAGGGAAACGACAGATGACAACGGTGTGACTGGTCCGCGGGGACTTGCGATGACAATGATCATTTGGAATATCCGGCGGGGACTTGGGGATCTCGTCCGATGACCTCGGTGGTGGGCGATTGACCGTTCTGCGAAAACCCGTCCTCGCTGGCCGGCCGCGTGTAGAGAGTCGTGTCGAGGCGATAATTACTGACGAGACGTTCGATGCCGTCCTCTTCGATTGGGACGGCACAGCGGTCCCCGACCGACACGCCGACGCCACTTCGATACGTCAGCGCGTGGAGATGCTTTGCGCCTTAGGGGTCCACGTCTTCGTCGCTAGCGACACCCATGTCGCAAACATCGACGGGCAGTTTCGGGCCAGACCGCCGGGTCGGGGACGGCTGCATCTGTGCCTTAACCGGGGCTCGGAGGTCTTCGAGGTCGGCGCTGACGGACCGATGCTCGTCCAGAGGCGCAGCGCGACTAAGGAGGAAGACGTATCTTTGGACCGGGCGGCCGAGCTCACCGTCAGACTTCTTCGGGCCAGGGGTATCCAGGCCCAGGTGGTCTCGCAGCGGCTCAATCGACGCAAGATCGACCTGATCCCAGAGCCAGCCTGGGCTGATCCACCCAAAGCGGAGATCACTGAGCTCGCCGAGGCGGTGGCAGCACGTCTCCATTCATCGGGGATCGAGAGCCTGGCCGAGGTCGTTGCGCTCGCTGACGACGCGGCACGTTCAGCGGGTCTATCAGACCCGAGGATCACCAGCGACGCTAAACACGTGGAGATCGGGCTGACCGACAAGTCCGACTCGGCACGATTCGTGGCCAGGTGGCTGGCCAAGCGAGGTATCACCGGCGGGCTAGTGCTCATCGGCGGGGACGAATTCGGACCAATCGGCCGAGTCCCGGGCAGCGACTCGCTGATGCTCATAGACGAGTTCGCCCGGGCGGCGGTTGTCTCGGTCGGGGTCGAGCCTGGGGACGTCCCGCGGGGCGTAGTCCACCTCGCCGGGGGCCCTACCAGATTCTCCGAGCTGCTCGACACGCAGCTCGCGCGACGTGCCGACCGGCAGGTACCACAAATAGACCTCGATCCGGCCTGGGTCCTGACTCTACCGACCACCCGTTCGGAGGGGCGGGCAGCCGAGGCACTCGCGACGCTCGCGACGCTCGGCAACGGATGGGCGGGTACGCGCGGATCCAAGGAGGAAGACGGCTCGTCCTCCTCCCCGATGTTCGTAGTGGGCGGCATCTACACCGACGGCGGCACCGGCCTGCTCCCGGGGCCACTTTGGACGGATACGGAGTTTCGTCGGCCCCGTGGCCGACACCCAAGCGAGCGCCTGCTTCTCGATCTGCGTACAGGCACGCTCGTCCGCTTCGGTGAGAACGGATCGACTCTGCGTTCGATGCAGTTTGTGTCTGGAGCTTCTCCGTACGCCCTGGCGCTTCGGGCCGAAGGACCTGCGTCTCGCCTCGAGCCGGGCAACGCACTGAGAAAGCCGCCGAACGCGAAGGGCTTCGAGCACGAGCAACGCGGCGACACCCATGTGGCCCGAAGTGGGTACCCACCGGGTGGCGGGATCGTCGTGGCTGCCCGCGACTGGGTACGGACCGCCGGGGACCGTCGTACGGTCGAGCGGCTCGCCGCCTGGGTCGCCCACCCCAGGGAAGTGCCCGGTTTCGACGAGGCCCTCGAAAGACTCGCGCAGATCCAATCGGTCGGCTTCGACGCGTTGCTCGCCGAGCACCGCGAGGCTTGGGCGCGGCGGTGGGCGGACGCCGAGGTCGTGATCGAGGGAAGCCCTGAGGACGAGTTCGCGGCGCGCTTCAGTGTGTTCCACCTTCTGTCGAACACAGCCGACAACGAAGAAGCAGCGGTCGGGGCGCGAGGGCTTTCGGGCAATGCCTACGGTGGCCACGTCTTTTGGGACGCGGACGTCTTTGTGCTGCCCGTGTTGGTGGCGATCCGGCCCGCTGCCGCACGAGCAATGCTCGAATACCGCATCCACCGTCTGCCTGCGGCACGGGCGGCAGCCGAAGCCCAAGGCCTGAAAGGGGCGCGTTTCCCGTGGGAGTCCGCGGCCGACGGGAGCGACGTCACCCCACGCTGGATACGGGGGAAGCAAGGACAGCTCATTCCGATCCGCACCGGCCAGCGCGAGGAGCACGTCGTGGCGGACGTCGCCTGGGCCGCGGCGCGCTACGCGACCTGGACGGGCGACAGGTCCTTCGTCACCGGGGTTGGGCGCGACCTGCTCGTCGACACCGCCCGCTATTGGTCAAGCCGCATACGCATGGACGCCGAAGGCCGCGGTCACCTCTACGGCGTGATAGGGCCCGACGAGGACCACGCGGTCGTCGACGACAACGCCTTCACGAACGTGATGGCACGCTGGAACCTTCGCCAGGGTGCCGAGCTTCTCTCAGAGGCTGGTGACAACGAAGAAGCTGAGAGGTGGCGTGGTCTGGCCGATGCCCTCATAGACGGGTGGAACCCCGAGCGCGGCATCTACGAGCAGTTCGCCGGCTACTTCGACCTCGAGCCGCTGCTCGTGTCTCAGGTTGCTCCGCCGCCAACGGTGGGCATCAACGTCCTCCTCGGTGCCGAACGGGTCGCCGGCTCGCAGATCATCAAGCAGGCCGACGTGCTCATGCTCCACCACCTCGTGCCGGAGGAGGTCATGCCAGGGTCGCTTGCACCGTGCCTCGCCTTCTACGAGCCTAGGACCGCACACGGGAGCTCCCTCTCCCCCGCCGTCCACGCCTCGCTGTTCGCACGCGCGGGAGAGCCGCAGCGGGCACTCGAGCTTTTCCGGCTAGCCGCCCGCCTCGACCTCGACGACGTAACAGGCACGACCGCTGGAGGTCTGCATCTGGGCGCCATGGGAGGGACCTGGCAAGCCCTCGCCTACGGGTTCCTCGGGCTGAGAGCAGATGCCGACATCCTCGAGATCGATCCCTGCCTTCCCGAAGAGTGGCAGGCGCTCGGCCTGAGGTTCTGCTTCCTTGGCTGCCCCCTCGGCGTGCGAGCCGAGCGCGACTCGGTGACGATTCGTTGCGATACTCCGCTTGTCGTGCGCGTCGGTCGCGGGATGCCAGAGCGCTGCAACCCACCTGGGCGCACTTTCACGATCGAATCGCTCAGCAACAAGAGGAGCAATCCATCAGCACAATCATCGCCACGCTCGACGCGACGGCTGCGGCCCGACCCGTGCTCGAGACCGCGCTTCGGATCGGCGAGCTGACCGGCGCAGACGTCGAGGCAATCCACGTCACAGATGGTGCGATAGATACGCCCGAGTCACTCGCGCAACGAAGCGGAGTGCCTTTCCGAGCGCTCAACGGTGTGGGGTGCCAAAACCCATTCGGTCATGCAGCACGGCGATACTCATGAAACAAGCCGCCGAGATGATCCCGCCGACGGACCCTGAGGGCAGTACTGGACTGACCGATTGGAGCCGGTGCAGGTGCGGCGAGCGGTGCCCGCAGTTCGAGCCCGCGGTGAGGACGATGGCCGTAATAGTGTGGGTGCCGAGAACCTGTGGGTGCCAACAATTCTCATCTGGATTGGTTGACCAGGATTTCTTCCCGTGCGTAGGCCGAGGGCAAGGACCGACACGCAGACCAAGGCGAATCGCCCTGGGTCTGGTGGAGGGCTTGCCTTGCCCCGGGTCGACATGGCCGCCGCAGCAGGCGGCGAAGTCCCAATCGCAGTCAGGAGTGGGGCCGTCCGTCGGAAGCTACCTTCGAACCGAAAGTAGGTAGATAGTGACCTGTAGGTATGGATGTGGACAGACACTTGAGTTCAATCCGTGAGGAGAACACGGCCGATGCTGAGGTAGCAGGGACGTCAATCTCTGAGATGAGCGGTGCTTCCGGAATCATCGCGTACTGGCACCGCGCCGGACACCCTCGGATGTCGCCATGAAGTCTCGAGGCCATCGGTGCCGGCGTCTCGGCGCCGGTGTCGTGTTCGTATCGACACTCGCCGCGCTCACTTCGGGTGCCGGCGCCGGGGCGTCTCCCAATGACAGTGGATCGCTCTCGTGGAACGCCACCCTTCCCCTGATCGCCTCGACCTACGGGAGCGGAGACTTCGGGAGCTGGACTGTCGATCGGTTTGGCCTCCCGAGCTACCGCTACATCGTCGACCAGCAGACAGGTCCATTGGCCCGCCAGGCCGAACTCGCGGGTGCCACCGACGCCTGGAGCCAGGTTGGGAACGACCGCGTCAAGGCAGACGCCTTCAATCACGGCTACACGGAACTCTGGAGCCAGGATCGCCTGGCCCAGTGGATAAACCAACTGGATCCCTCACGCCGCCACGAGGGAGGCGGCTTCGGGTACCTCAACGTCGACGGCACGGTAGTCAGCACCCTCTACGATGACCGCCCCCAAGGTGCGGCAACGGAGCGGACGTTTGGGGTCGGCTACTTCAGCCATTCGTTGGCGACACGGGGGATCGATGCGCGCGAGGTGGTCTATGCACCCTTCGGCAACGACCCCGTCCTCGTCCACGACGTCAGCATCACGAATACCTCAGCCCACCCCGAGAACGTTTCTTGGTTTGAGTACTGGGACGTGAATCCACTCGTCCAGGCGTCGCACCAGTATCGGGGGATGACCTCTCCAATCGGGTCCAGCACCTCTGGCACGTTGTCGGTCGCCCAGCTGCCTCTTGACGGGGACACCGCTCCCCTTTCCATCTTTCTGTCCCAGATCGCCGGGGTGGCGACCGGGTACACGACCTCCCAGTCGGGGTTCTTCGGGGACGGCACCGTGGCTCGTCCCCAGGCCGTTGTCGATGACCGACTCGACGACAGAAGGGCTCCGCCGGTTCCCAACGGGACCGAGGGAACCACGCTCTTTGCCCTACAGAGTCGACAGCGACTGGCTCCCGGCCAGACCGTCACACTGCGCTACCTCTACGGCTACGACGAGCCCAAGGACATCTCGACGTTGGTGGCGAGGTACCGGCATGCCACCGATCCGTTCGCCACGAGCGAGAGGCGCTGGGCGGTGAGCCTGCCCAAGGCGTCCTTCGGGAGCGGTCGGGAATGGCTGGCCCGCGAATTCCTCTGGGATGCCTATCTCTTGCGCTCGGCCACGGTGGACGAGCAGCTCTGCGGCGAGCACACGGTCACCCAGGGCGGCTACTACCAGTACGAGGTCGGCGAGAACTGGGGGACACGAAGTTGGTTGCAGTACGCAGTCCCCCTCACCTACATGGATCCCGCCCTGGCCCGCCAGATCCTCATCTACTCCGTCCAGTTCCAGCCCCAATCAACGCTGCAGCTCCCCTACGGATCCACCAGCCTGTGCAAGGCCTTCGATCTCGGGCAGTCCGACGACCTCGACTTCTGGTTGATGTGGGCGGCGGCGACCTACGGGCTGGCGACCAGGGACGTGAGCTTCTTCGACCAACCGGTCCACTTCTACGGCTCATCGGTGTCCGCCAGTCTTTGGCAGCACTTGAAGTTGGCATTCGCGCACCAACAGTCGCTCCTCGGTCCCCACGGTGAGTTCGACGCGCTCTCGCCGGGCGACTGGTCGGACCTTCTTCCGTCCTACTCGGGCATGACCGAGTCGGATCTCGTCGTGGCCCAGTGTGCCTACGTCTATCCCCAGCTGGCCGAGGTCGCCGACATGCGGGGCGATCATGTCTTCGCAAAGAAACTGCGTGCCGCCGCCGATCACCTTCTTTCCACGCTGAGAGGTCAGTGGACCGGGCAAGGCTGGTACGCGCGAGGCTATGCGAACAATCAGCAGCTCGGTTCGGGGGTTATCTGGCTCGAGCCTCAACCCTGGGCGATCTTGGCGGGTGCACCGAGCCGGGGCCAGGCGGCCACCGTTGTCGCCAACATCCGCCGATATCTCGACGGGGTCGGCGCGCCCGCAATCGTCGACGGTCCGGACCAGATCGGCACGTCGCTAAGCCCGGCCCGCGACGATCCCGGAGTCACCGAGACAACCTCCCTCCCAGGTACCGGCGAGGGCGATAACAACGCCGTGTACCCAGGCGGGACGTGGTATGAGCCTGATGGATGGCTGACCTGGGCGTATGCGACCTTGGACGGCGAGGTGGCCGGGGCCCGGTCGCTCGCCTTCGACGAATACGTTCGATCGACGCTGGCCGATCACGCAGCCGCCTACCCGAACCAATGGGTGGGCATCACCTCGGTCGACGACACCTGTTGGTCCTTCTACTCAAGTGACCCGGGTCGTTGCGGAGGGGTGCTCGGCATTACCAACTACGAGGGCCAGAACACCGAGCAACCCGAATGGATGGTCATGGGGGCCCTTACCCTGGCTGGAGTGACCCCGACCGAGTCGGGTTACCGGGTGTCGCCGCACTTCCCGTTCTCAGACTTCTCGGTGCGTTTCCCCACGATCGGCGTAAGCGGACACGGCAGCAGACTGCGGGGGTACATCCGTCCGTTGGCCGCAGGCCGGCTCTTCCTGCAACTGGCCGTCCCACGGGGTGCGACCCAGGTGGTCTGCGAGGTGGACGGCTCAGTCGTCCGAGCGACGGTGTCCTCGGGATGGGCGAGTTTCTGGGTGACGGCACAGCGGGACCGGTCAGTCGACTGGTCGGTGAGGTGGAAACCTGTCGGTACCGACAACGTCATCTGGAGCAATTGACCACCACCACTAGGACTTTTGCCGTCGAGTGGGCCGGGGAACAAAGCGGGGTCTGAGCGCCCAAAGTCCAGCTAGTTGTTTGTATCCGCAGCTGTATGGGAAACCGGGGCCGATAGCGTGGGAAATCACGCTCGCCTGGTGTTCGTCCCACCAGGTGAAGAGGGTTTTGTCGGCAGCCCACACTGGGTTTGTGAGAGATAGTAGGGACCACCATGCTCGATCAGTGTTGAGCTACCCGGCTCGCTGCGTCGATCAGGAGCGGGGAGACAGTGTCCCCACCCACGGCGCCTAGAAGCGAGACACTGGTAGTGATGGAGGTGACTGGCAGCGTGTCGTTCTTGTGCTATCTGAACCCAACGATGCGGGACAGGGCTCCGAAGAAGCGCAGACAGGGAAGAGGGATCCGATGAACAAGTCCGATCTGATCGACAGGGTCAGCGACACCATCGGCGTGGGTCGTCGTGACGCTGAAGCGGCGGTCAACACCGTGATCCATGGGGTGATGAGCGAGGTGAAAGCGGGTCAGAAGGTGGTGATCGCCGGGTTCGGCGCCTTCAATCCGACCCATCGAAAGGCCCGTCTGGGTCGCAATCCCCGGACCGGTGAGCCGGTGAAGGTGGCCGCCTCGAAGGGCGTTCGGTTCGCTCCGGGGACGATATTCAAGAACGTGGTGAACGGCCGGACGCCGCTGGCCGCTCCGGCCAAGACCGTCGCCAAGCCGACGACGAAGAAGGTCGCCGCCAAAAAGGCGCCGGCCAAGCGGGCACCGGCTCGCAAGGTCGCAGCACGGAAGACCGCTGCGAAGAAGTCCACGGCCAAGCGAGCATCCGCCCGGAAGACGGCGGCGAAGCGCGCGCCGGCTCGCAAGGCTCCAGCGCGCAAGGTTGCGGCACGCCGACGCTAGACCCTCAGTAGCAGCGGGATGACACAAATCCCCGGGTGTGAGACCCCGAGGTTTGTGCGTCAGGGGGCAGTCCGAGCGCCAATGGGCATACGGCAACCTCCCACTCCAACAAGTGCCCTCCGATCGGGGTCACTTTCGTCCGACTCGTGTCAGGCAGGCGACATCAGTGCTGTCGCCAGCGCTCTCGGGCAACGGGGCGACATCATCGCCAATCGTCAAGGAAGTAGCAGTTGCTTCTGTTGTAGCCGGGCTCGTTCGGGCGATGCATCGCGACTCCCTGCATTTGGGATCGAAACCTTCTTCGGTGGCGCGCCAACACCGTCTCAAGCAATGCTGCATGAAGCCAGACCACTGGTGTCCGTCAGACCCGGGTCACTCCACTTGGGCTCGCAGCGTGGCGCGGTGCTTGGGCTTGGTGCCTTGCCCTCAGGCCCCGGCGGCTGGCCCCTCGGGACGGCGGGCGTACAGGGCCTCCCCCCGGGTACCGACGAGCGAACCGGTGATCGAGCGGGGCCGAGGACCCCTCAGGCGGTGAGCCGTCGCCGGGCGCCGGGATGCGAACCCGCCCCGAAAGTAGCGTTGCTGTGGATCTTTGGGACGAACTGCTCTTTCTCCCGGGTCCGTACGGGCGCGACAACGAGAGAAACGAGCGCGGGGGAAGGCCATTGCTATGCATGTCGGGCGCACGATCAGTGACGCAGACCGACACCGGTCGCAGGGGATCCTGGCGCCACCGCTTCCCATGCCGGCGGCGATCACGGTGAAATCCCTGCCCCCCGTCGACTGGACGGCATACGGGCCCGAGGCGGGGGAAGATGACGCCGTCGTCACCGCCTGCTACGACGAGATCGGACAGGTCATGCAGTCGGCGCTCGACCGACTGCGCGCCGAGCGTCCTCACCCGGTGGCCCGGGGCTTGTCCAACCTGC
>Ga0208937_1000873_pt1 | contig 16422 bp, 16 predicted proteins | sample June2015DPH_11_5_FD_184705 | JGI IMG/M metagenome (GOLD analysis project Ga0208937, IMG submission 184705) | Peatland microbial communities from SPRUCE experiment site at the Marcell Experimental Forest, Minnesota, USA - June2015DPH_11_40... | ecosystem: Environmental > Terrestrial > Soil >...
GAGACCTTCGACGTCCATTTCGAAGATCGCTTTCGCCGTCTTATCGCGCGGTTCATGCGCTTGCGGCAGCCAAACCTTAAAACCCTTTTTCTTGAGGAAGCGCGCGAGATCGACGTTGAACCGCTGCTCGGCGAGCGAAAACAACGGACCGGCCAGATAAAGCTTGGTCATGATTCTCTCCCGTCTTCTTCCCGGCAAATGTTGCGCATGAGGAACGATGATCGCATGCCGTCATCTTGCCTCACGTCGCGGGGGCGAAAAAGCCGTTTCGCGGCGCGTTCCGCTCCCTCGCCTCGCTTGCGGGGAGAGGGTGGGGTGAGCGGGCGTTGCCGTTCTCGTCATTGCGAGCGAAGCGAAGCAATCCAGTCTTTTGAGCCACAAAGCTCTGGATTGCTTCGTCGCTCCGCTCCTCGCAATGACGAAACAAAAATTCGTTCTCGCGGCGCGATGCGCGCCCGAGGTTTGCATACCACGACAGCAACAAAGTTCTTTTGATTCGCCGCCCTCCCAAGAAAGAGGGGAGCGGAGCGCCGAGAGGCGCATCCAACCAATGTCCGCGCCACACTGACAGACGTTGCCGCCTGCCAATGCGCGGGGCGCGGAAGCGGGCTATTGACGGAAGCCCGCTCGCCTTCCGGCGCTCCACTGCGGCACTCGCCAAGGCTTTGACCTCTTGGCTCAGCTCCGGGCCGCGCTTCCTGGAATTACCGGGTGCAAACGGGAGGACCCTCCCCGGCGCCAGTGCAGCGAGCACCTCGCGGACCGGTCGTCGTGCCGGCCGGTACGATGCCCGAAGCCGCCCGAGTGCGGGGTTACGAAGCCCGCCCGCGGGGACCGCATTTCGCTCCGCTTCAGGATCGTCTCTAGAAACGCCCTCGATGAGCGAGATTCGCAATCTGTAGCCGGAACGGGGACGGATGTCAATATAAATGTGACGCTAAAATGAGCGACATACCCGCGCCCGCATGACCGGCTCCGTGGGCTGGCGGACGGCCGCGGGCGTGATTAGCTCACCGTGACGCGTTGCCGCCGGCACAGGATGGCAAGCGAACGGAGCGCGCTCATGTCGCCCTTGTCTCTGCTCCTCAATCTCCTGTGGATCGTCTTCGGCGGCCTCTGGATGGCCGTCGGCTGGCTGATCGCCGCCGCGATCATGGCGATCACCATCATCGGCCTGCCTTGGGCGCGGGCGGCGTTCAACATCGCCTCCTATACGCTGCTGCCGTTCGGGCGGAGGGCGGTGTCGCGCCGCGACTACCTCGGCGAGGAGGACTTCGGCACCGGGCCGCTCGGACTTCTCGGCAATTTCATCTGGCTCATCCTCGCCGGCTGGTGGCTGGCGCTCGGCCACCTCATCACCGCCATTCTGCTGGCGGTGACGATCATCGGCATTCCGTTCGCCTGGGCGCATCTGAAGCTCGCCGGGCTCGCGCTCTGGCCGATCGGCAAGATGATCGTGGAGGCCGGTGACATGCCGCTGCGATCACCGCAGCGTTAGCGAAGCGAACTCATTAGTCCACAGCAAAGACGAGGCCGCCATGCGCTGGCTTTACCTGACTGTCATCGTCGTGTTCGCGGCCGTCATCGTGATTTTCGTCGTACAGAATCTCGGGGTGGTCACCATGGCTTTCCTCGGTTTCAGCATCCGGGCGCCGCTCGCGATTTTGGCCGTCGTTGTCTACATCCTCGGCGCGGCAACCGGCGGGACGCTGTACGCCCTGCTGCGTAAATCGGTCCAGGCATCCAGGACGAGCATGTAGGGCCGCCCCTTGGACCCCGAATTCATCCGCGAGCTGTTCGCGCCGTTCGGTCCGGTCACTATCAAGCGCATGTTCGGCGGCGCCGGCATCTGGTCCGACGGCCTGATGTTCGCCCTCATGTTCGACGGCGCGATCTTCCTCAAGGTGGACGAGAGCAGCATCCCGGATTTCGAGCGCGAAGGCTCAAAACCGTTCGTCTATACCCGCGCCAAAAGCAAAGGCCGCGTCGGCCGCGCGTCGCTGTCCTATTGGCGGCTGCCCGAGCGGCTTTACGACGATCCCGACGAACTTGCGGTCTGGGCCGCCCGCGCGCTCGCCATCGCGCAACACAAAAAATTCGCGCCGCGCGGGCGCGGCAAGCGGAAGCCAACATCGAGCAAGCCAAAGTAGGGCGGATTACGCTTCGCTAATCCGCCTTATGAGCTGACTACTCGGCGCTCTCGTGTCTCCTCAGTAAGGCAGCGGATAACAAACCGTCCCGCTGCTTGCAGGGAATGCGGTCGGGTCTTGTTGTTGGCAAGCGTGAAACAGCAGCGGTTGCGGAGTGTGGCGATCCTGACCCATGCTTTTGCCGTCAACCAGTGCGCTCTGCGACGGGGCGCCCGCGACCGTGCGGTGCGTGACCTGGTTATGGATCGCTGGGGCCAGCGCAAACGCCGCGCCGGCAATCGTGACAGCCGCCAGTACAAGCGCGATCGGTAGAGATTTGCTCATAATATCAAGTTCTTCCCGGTTATGCCCCCGCGTTCAGGACGCCTAGATATGGCGGTTGCCGGGTCATTGTGCAATGCGGGAAACGTTCCGCTGCATTGCAATAAAAAATTAAGTTTTGTCATACGCACGCCACGAAGAAACCAGCGACGGCGAGAGCGGGGACTCGGTGCGGACCACCCACGCGCTCGCCATCGCGCAGCGCGAAAAAGCGCATCGCCGGGCGCGGCATGCGGAAGGAACAAGGAGAGCGGGTCAGCCCAACGGGTCGGCCTCGATTAGCCAGCCCGAGGACAGACTTCGCGACATGCGGTTTAAGCGGAGAGGTCAACCCCGGAGATCGCTTCATCCGGGTTACGGCGTCGGCTGACTACTCAGCCTTGCCGCCGTGGCGCTTGCACTCGGACCTGAAGTGCTTCCGTTCTTTGCCGTGCAGCCCCTTGGCATTGGCCTGATCGGAGCAGGACTTCGAGATGGCTTTCTTCTCAGCGCTCATCTTGGACGGCGCGGCGGCACCCTCCGCCCAGGCCGTTCCCGTCCCAATCGCGAGCGAAAAGAGTATTGCAGCTACGATAGACGATTTCATCATCATGTTTCTCCCCCACTTTCTGCTTCCAAACGGCGTCGAAGCCCATCATCGGGTCGGAAATCGAAAAGAGCAAGTAGCCCGGGTTGAGCCAACGGGTCCGGCCCGATGACAGCCTCCGCGAAACCCGGCGCCGACCGGGAGGCTGATCCCGGATTTCGCGGTCGCTCAATCCGGGCTACGCCTGTTATTGGGGGATTTGGCTTGGCACCTGAGTCATATAGGGAAATATCAAGACGATTTGAGACATATTGAAAACGAACATCGGCAGTAAATTTAGCGCGCACCCAACTGCCGTCATTACATAGGCCTTGCGCTTCTCGATCGCCAGCATTTGCGTCAAGCACTCAGCTACCAGCATTGTAGATACTAGATAGACGCCATAGCTCAACATCGCCAAATATTGATTCATCGTCTGGTTCGGAATTCCGACGTGTTCGCTAATCTCTGTCGTATGCTTAAGAAAATAGGACAGCGTGTCAGCAAGACCCAAATTCTGCGCTCTCAACGTTGCCGCGATGCCGTAAGTATACGCGGCTTGTGGAATTCCAATCCAGCTAAACAGCGGTGAATACACGACGACGATCGAAAATATCAGCAGCGTTACCCCGGCGAAACTTTCACATTCATCAGACGGAGCACCGCGAATAGGAGATATCCTCCAAACAAAACTCTCAATACCCGGAACGCAAGATAGAAAACCGTCAGCACCGTGTCGCTTTCCAATTTTATGCCGTACGTGCGCAGGACCAGCGCATCCGCCACGATGCATAAGAATATCGGTGCCGACCAATATCCAACGATCAATCGGCTCGTATTGTTCTCCAAACCGAGAGTTGCTGTTTCGCGGATTAGATCGAACGGCGCAAAGAGATATCTCGCCCAATCGAACAGTGCCGTTATGATTGCCTGTGACATGCCGAGCATCACAGTTGCTCCGCGCCTCTATAAAATCTGTCCCAAAACGTCACACACAATAACGCCGTCACCAATCCGATATCTAAATAATCGACCTGATCCCAGAACCACAGCAGTAGGTGCCAGACGAGCAAAACGACGACTACGATAATGCGCCTATTTAGGGACCCAAAAAGTCCTCTAAAGCACCAAGTCCCGATGAACAAAATATTCAGTCCGAAGGAAATCCCGATAACGACCAATCCCGCAAAAATGAAATGCAACCTTAATACGCTTGGATGCTGAAGACCCGCGATAAACAACAGGACCATCGGGAAAAAGCATAAGACAAATAGAATCATGATCCCGTTGACAACGTTCATCGCAGTCATGCCAAGCAAGAAACTCCGCATGGTTATTGTCGGAAGCCGTAATGCGACCCGATTGTTCGATGAAGCTGCGTCGGTCAATCGCCCCACCTCCTCGTTATGCTATCCTACGCACTCAGTTCATTTCATTGCTTGGAGGGTACCAAGTAGCCCGGATTGAGCGGTAGCTAATTCCGGGCGCGGCAGCTAGATTTGCCCCGGATTCTCATTTCACTCAATCCGAGCAACGATTTGTCACAAAAAGCTCTGCGGATCGACGTCGATGTCGAGCTTGATCGAGCCCTTCGTCTTCGGCGCGGCGGCGAGCCAGTCGCGCAAATAGGCCGAGAGGTCGAAGGCGCGCGACGGGAACGCCTATTGACCACCCGTTACGTTGACTTCGACGGCATGGCTCTTTGCCGGCGCTTCGTGCTCCCATGGCCGTGAATACGCGAACACGATGCGGGCCGTGCCAACGGCCCGCGCCTCTATCTGCCACCAGTGCGAGCCGGCCGCGCCCATCTGGCCACCCTGGACCGCCTGATAGCCGACATCGATCACACGAACGATCGCGAGATTGGAGCTTTGCGTCGTGTCGAGTTGCCACTGGTATCCGGTCGACGGATTTTCGCTGAGCGCGATCGTCTCGGACGCGCCGACTGACAGCGCGATGGTCTCGTTGCTCTGCGACACGGCCTGGGCGCCGGCCGGCATGACACCGATCTGCGCGAACAGGAGTGCGGACAAGGCAAAAAACCGAAGAGTCATCGTCTCACCTCCTGTGCGGGTTCCTCTTCAAGGCCGCCGACAGAATAGTCACAAAAAGCTCTGCGGATCGATATCGATGTCGAGCTTGATCGAGCCTTTCGCCTTCGGCGCGGCGGCGAGCCAGTCGCGCAAATAGGCCGAGAGGTCGAAGGCGCGCGGAGATTTGACCAATAAGCGCAGACGATGGCGGCCGCGCACCAGAGCGAGCGGCGCCTCGGCGGGGCCGAGCACGCGCACGTCGTCGTGCATTGCCGGGTCAACTGTGGGCGCCGCGCGCGCGAGCGCCCGCGCATAAGAAGCCGTATCGTGCTTGTCGGGGCCGGAGACGACGAGGCTCGCCAGCCGGCCGAACGGCGGGTAATGCGCGTGCTCGCGCGCGGCGATCTCGGCGGAGTAGAACGCCTCGCGGTCCTGCGCGATCAGCGCCCGCATCACCGGATGCTCGGGCTGGTGCGTCTGCAGGAGGCCGCGGCCGACGCCTTCACCGCGGCCGGCGCGGCCGAACACCTGATGCAGCAGCTGGAAGGTGCGCTCGGCGGCGCGCGGGTCGCCGTTGTTGAGGCCGAGATCGGCATCGACGACGCCGACCAAGTTGAGCATCGGGAAGTGATGGCCTTTCGCTACAAGCTGCGTGCCGATGACGATGTCGAAGCGGCCCGCGGCGACGTCGTCCAATTCGGCGCGCAGCCGATCCATCGTGGCGACGAGATCGCTGGAGAGCACCAGCACGCGCGCCTGCGGAAACAATTCGCGCACTTCCTCTTCCAGCCGCTCGACGCCGGGGCCGACGGCGACGAATGAATTCACCGCCTGGCATTTCGGGCATTCGGCGGGATGCGGCATGGCGAAGCCGCAATGGTGGCAGACCAACTGCTTGCGGAAGCGGTGATCGACCAGCCAGGCGTCGCAGTTCGGGCAGGAGAAGCGGAAGCCGCAGGCGCGGCACAGCGTCAGCGGCGCGTAGCCGCGGCGGTTGAGAAAAAACAGCGCCTGCTCGCCGCGCTCCAGCGCGATTTTGACCGCGCCGGCAAGAGACGGCGCGATGAAGCGGCCGGGCGGCGGACGCTCGTGGCGCAGATCGATCGCCTCGACCGCCGGCATGCGCTGGCCGCCGAAGCGCTCGGGCAGCGTCAGCCGCTGGTAGCGGCCGCGCCGGGCGTTGACTTCGGTCTCCAGCGACGGCGTCGCCGAGGACAGCACCACCGGGATCTGGGCGATATGGCCGCGCACCACCGCCATGTCGCGGGCGTGGTAGCGCACGCCGTCCTCCTGCTTGTAGGCCGGGTCGTGCTCCTCATCGACAACAACAAGCCCGAGATCGGCGTAGGGCAGAAACAAAGCGGACCGCGCGCCAACGACGACGGCCACTTGGCCGTCGGCGACTGCTCTCCACGTGCGGGCGCGTTTCCTCGGCGACAGCTCCGAATGCCATTCCGCCGGGCGGACGCCGAAGCGGGCGGCGAAGCGGTCGAGGAATTGCGCGGTGAGCGCGATCTCCGGCATCAGGATCAGGCTCTGCCGGCCGCGGCGGATCATCTCCGCCACCGCCTCGAAATAGACCTCGGTCTTGCCGGAGCCGGTGACGCCGTCGATCAGCGTCACCGCATAGCCGCCCTTGGCGACGGTCGCTTTCAGCTCGGCAGCGGCGGCGCTCTGATCGTGGGTGAAATCCGGCGGCGCAAAATCCGGATCGGGTTTTTCCGCAACCGCCTCCGGCGGCAGCACAACCGTCTCCAGCGTGCCTTCGTCGATCAGGCCGTCGATGACGCCGGCAGAGACGCCGGCCTCGCGCGCCGCTTCGCCTTTCGCGCGCACCATGCCGTCGGCGAGCAGCGCCAGCACGCGGCCGCGCGCCGCGGTCATGCGTTGCGGGGCGGCGCCGGCCAGATGCACGCCGACGCGCTCGCGTTCAGCGCCGAGGTGCTCGCCCATGCGCAGACACATGCGCAAAACCATGCCGCGCGACGCCAGCGTGTAGTTCGCCACCCAATCGACGAAGCTGCGCAGTTCGGGCTTGAGCGGCGGGACGTCGAGCTTCTCCTCGACGTCCTTGAGCCGGTTGTCGAGCCGCGGATTGGGCTTCGGGTTCTCCGCCCAGACCACGGCGGTCGCCTCGCGGGCGCCGAGCGGCACGCTCACGATGTCGCCGGGCGCGAGCGCGAGCGCATCGGGCACCCGGTACGAATAGGCCCGGTCGAGCGCGACCGGGACGAGGACATCGACGACGCGTCTGGCCATGCTAAATCTTACTGGAGCATGATCTTTTCGGAAAACCGGCTTCCACTTTTCCGGATCATGCTCAGGTGGCCTATTCTCGGGGCTTTAGGAAGGGGAAAGGGGCGCGACGCTAAGCTCGGAGCGATGGCGTACAATGCCCGATTCTATAGGGATTCGGCCTGAATGACTTCGGACCTCCCCAGCGCTGTGGCCCCCAAAGTCGCGGCCGAGATCGAAGGCTGGCTGCGCCACCTCGGCGACGAACGCCGCATGTCGCCGAAGACGGTCGAGGCCTACCGGCGCGATGTGCTGCAATTCCTCGGCTTTTTAGCCGGGCATTTGGGCGGCGCGCCCTCGCTCAAGGAGCTGGCGGCGCTTGCCCCGGCCGACGTGCGCGCGTTCCTCGCCGCGCGCCGCGCCAAGGGGATCGGCAGCCGCTCGCTGATGCGGACGCTCGCCGGCGTGCGCGGCTTTGCCCGTTTTCTCGAACGCCGCGGCAAGGGCAAGGTCGGCGCGCTCGCCGCCGTGCGGGCGCCGAAAATCGGCAAGACGCTGCCGCGGCCGCTGAGCGTTGCCGCCGCCAAACGCATGACTGACCCTGACCTTTCCGCCGGCGACGAGCGCGAGCCCTGGCTTGCCGCGCGCGATGCCGCCGTGCTCGCCTTGCTCTACGGCGGTGGCTTGCGCATTTCCGAGGCGCTGGGATTGAAGCGCGGCGACTTCGGCTCCCGCGATACCGTCACCGTGACCGGCAAGGGCCGCAAGGAGCGCATGGTGCCGGTGCTGCCGCAGGTCGCCAAACTCATCGCCGATTACGTCGCGCTCTGTCCCTACGATCTTCCCGTAGACGGCCCGCTGTTCGTCGGCGCCAAAGGCGGGCCGCTGTCGGCCCGCGTGGTGCAGCTTTCGATGGCGCGGCTGCGCGGCGCGCTTGGGCTTGCCGAAACGGCGACGCCGCACGCGCTGCGGCACTCTTTCGCCACGCATCTCTTGGCCCGCGGCGGCGATCTGCGCTCGATCCAGGAGCTCCTTGGCCACGCCTCGCTGGCGACGACGCAGATCTACACCGAAGTCGACGCCGAGAGGCTGATCGAGGCCTACCGCAGCGCCCATCCGCGCGCTTGATGCAACTTCATGCTATGCGTCATTCCGGAACGACGAGCAACGGGGGCAAAACACCATGCCGGAAGCACAGGAACAGCTGGAACATGCCGAGCACGCCGAAGAGGCGTCGCACTCGAACAGGAGGATCGCGCTCTTGATCGCGGTGCTCGCGCTGTTTCTGTCGTTCTCCGAGACGCTGGGCAAGAGCGCGCAAACCGAAGCCATCGACGCCAACGTCAAATCGACCGACACCTGGGCGTTTTTTCAGGCCAAGGACATCCGCAGAACGGTCGTCAACGCGGCCGCCGAGGAGACGACCCTGCTTGGAGCAAGCCTGACCGATCCTGCCGCCAAAGCCGCTATCGACAAACAGGTCGAGGTTTGGCGCGCGACCGCCGCGCGCTACGAGTCCGACCCGAAAACGGGGGAAGGCCGTAAAGAACTCGCAGTTCGCGCCAAGGCCCAGGAGGAGGATCGCGACCACGCCATGGCGAAATATCATCACTACGAGCTGGCTTCGGCCGCATTTCAGATCGGCATCGTGCTCGCCTCGGCGGCGGTGATCACCGAGATGATCGCGCTCGCCTGGTTCGGCGGCGTGCTCGGCGTCGCCGGACTTGCCGTTCTGGCACTCGGACTGTTCGCGCCGCATATCGTGCCTCTGCCGTAGGAGCGGCAATGGCAAAGAGGCCAACAAAAAGCGGCAAGGCCGAGCAGCAGGCGGCGCGCAGCGCGCGGCTTGCCGCGGCGTTGCGGGAAAACCTGAAGCGCCGCAAGGCGCAAGCCCGCAGCCGCGCCGGCAACCGGCCCGAGGACGCGGCAAAGCCGGCCGGAAATAGCCGGCCGGAGCCGAGCGCTCCCGACTTTCGCCGCAATCGGGGCAGCGATTAGCGGCCATTACGGGACCGGGCGCGGGAATCATCATGGATCGCATTCGCATCGTCGGCGGCCGGCCTCTCACCGGCACGATCCCGATCTCCGGGGCGAAAAACGCCACGCTTCCCCTGATGATCGCGAGCCTGTTGACCGATCAGACGCTCGTTCTCGACAACGTGCCGCGGCTGGCCGATGTCGTCCTCTTGCAGCGCATCCTCGGCAATCACGGCGTCGACGTCATGGTCAGCGGCAAGCGCCCCGGCGAGACCGCCGATCACGGCCAGACGCTGCAAATTTCCGCCGCCCATATCGTCGATACCACCGCGCCCTACGAGCTGGTGTCGAAGATGCGGGCGAGTTTCTGGGTGATCGCACCGCTGGTGGCGCGGATGGGCCAGGCGCGGGTATCGATGCCCGGCGGCTGCGCCATCGGCACGCGGCCGGTCGATCTCTTGATCATGGCCATCGAACGGCTCGGCGCCAAGATCGAGATCGACGGCGGCTACGTGGTGGCGCAGGCGCCGCACGGCCTGCACGGCGCCGAGATCGTCTTTCCCAAGGTCACTGTCGGCGGCACCCACACCGCGATGATGGCGGCTGCGCTGGCGCAAGGCACGACCGTGATCGAGAATGCCGCGCGCGAGCCGGAGATTGTCGATGTCGCCGATTGCCTCAACAAGATGGGCGCGCGCATTTCCGGCGCCGGCACCCAGCGCATCGTCATCGACGGCGTCGCCAAGCTCACTGGCGCGCGCCACGCCGTGCTGCCCGACCGCATCGAGACCGGCACCTACGCCATGGCGGTCGCCATGGCCGGCGGCGATATTTTCCTGCAGAACGCGCGCCCGGAACTGCTGCAGGCGGCGCTCGACGTGCTGCAGCAATCAGGCGTTGCGATTTCGTCCACCAATCAGGGCATCCGCGTGGCGCGCAATGGCGCCGACCTTAAGCCGACCGAGGTGACGACGGCGCCCTTCCCCGCTTTCCCGACCGATCTGCAGGCCCAGCTCATGGCGCTGATGACGCGGGCGCGCGGCACTTCGCACATCGTCGAGACCATTTTCGAGAACCGCTTCATGCACGTGCAGGAACTGGCCCGGCTCGGCGCGCGCATTCATCTCGACGGCGAGCGGGCGACGATCGAAGGCGTCGAGCGGCTCAAGGGCGCGCCGGTGATGGCGACCGACCTGCGCGCCTCGGTTTCACTGGTTATCGCGGCGCTCGCCGCCGAGGGCGAGACCATCGTCAACCGCGTCTATCACCTCGACCGCGGCTTTGAGCGGCTGGAGGACAAGCTCGCGCGCTGCGGCGCCTCGATCGAGCGGCTGGCGGGATAGCTTGCGCCAACGAACGGCGCCAGGGGTTTCCGCGCCGCCGTGACCGCCGTCAGCGCGCCCAAAGGCTTAAGCTCGGCCAAGCGAACCATCTTGGCGATGGCGCCGATGAGATTCGAGTAATCGTCGGTCCACACGCGTTGCGAGGCATCGGGCGCGGCGAGCTTCCAGTTCTTGTTTAAGGCGAGTTCGCCAAGGTCCTCGGCCTTGCTTGCGGAGATCGCGACATCGGAAGAGTAAATGTATTCGTCGTCGTTGTCGTCCTCGTTGCTGTCGTCGTAGACCCAGGTCTTCATGCCGTTGGCGCCGGCGATGCCGACGGCGACGTCATCGAGAGCAAGATACATGTTGGAGATGTGCAGGGTCACGATGCCGTCCGGCTTAAGCTTCGACTTGTAGACCGCCATCGCCTCGCGCGTGGCGAGATGGATGGGGATGGCGTCCGAGGAATAGGCGTCGATGATGATGAGGTCATAGTGGTGGTCCGGCTCGCGCGCGAGGGTCAGTCTCGCGTCGCCGAGAACGATCGACACGTCGGGTGCGCAGGCGCGGACGAAACCAAAGCGCGGATGGTCGCGGGCGATGTCGACGATAGCTGGGTCGATCTCGAAGAACCGCCATTCTTCGCCGGGCTCGAAATAGCAGGCGAGGCTGCCAGAGCCGAGCCCGATCACCGCCACCCGCATCGCTTGCTTCCGGCTGCGGACCGCGCGGATGATCTCGGCCATCGGCGATTTGGCGTGATAATAGGTGAGCGGCTGGGGACGGCTGGTCAGCGCTTTGCCTTCGGCGTCGGTGAGCTTCTGCGCGCCATGCACCGTCGTACCGTGCATCAGCACGCGATAGACGCCGTCCGGCGTGTCGTAGATCTTATGCACACCGAAGAAGCTGCGTACGGTCTGCATTCGCGCCTCGTCCGCGGGATAAAGCCGGATCATGGCGACCGCGATCGCAATGGCAAACGCGGCCCGGAACGGGCGTCGCATCAGCACAATGGACGCGAGCGCCACGGCGATGATGGCGGTGAGCACCGCATTGCTGGTGCCCGCCCGTGGCAGCCAGCCGAAGACGAGGCCCGGCATCAGCAGCGCCAGTCCGAGCGCGACCGCCACCGCCCAAAACAGGCGGTCGCGCCGCTGCCAGCCGACCTTCGCGATCGGCCGGCAGAGCGCGGCGAGCACCAGCAGGATCGGATATTCGGCGACCCATGAGAACGCAAAGGGTGCGATCAGACCGGCGAACAGGCCGCCCACCATGCCGCCTGCCGACAGCGCCAGGTAGAATGTGGTGAGATGCGCGGCCGCCGGCCGCTGCCGCGCCAGTTCCCCATGGCTGGCCATGGCGATCACGAAAAAGGCGAGCAGATGCGCGGCGAGGTAGAGCAGCAGCAGGTTGCTGTCGCTGTCTGCCAGCAGCGCGATGATTCCGACGATGGCGAAGGGCTGTGCCGCCAGCATCCAGCGATGCGGCAAGAGCGGACGCGATTGGAACACCAGCACCCAGGTCAAAAGGTAGAGCGACAGCGGCATGACCCAAAGTAGCGGCGCCGCCGCGATGTCGGTGGACATGTAGGCGGTCACCGCGACCAGGAGCCCGGAAGGGACCGCCGCGAGGAACGCCCAGCGGCCGAGCGCCGCCCAGGTCAGGGGCGGCGAGGCCGGCGCATCGGTATGTTCGGTCATCACAGCAGGCACGGGAGAGCGCAGCAGCAGCCAGCCACACGCCGCGATCAGCGCAAACAGCAGCCAATAGCCGGCGCCCCACAAGACAATGTGCTGGCGCAGCGACAGCGTCGGTTCCAGGATGAAAGGATAGGAAAGCAACGCGAGGAAGCTGCCGACATTCGAGGCGGCGTAGAGAAAGTAGGGGTCCTTGCCGTCGGGGTGTCCGGTGCGCACGAACCAGGCCTGCAGCAGCGGATTGTTGGCGGCGAGCGCGAAGAACGGCAGCCCGATCGAAGTCGCGAACACGCCGATAAGCCAGAGCGCCGTCCAGCGGCCCGGCGGGTCGCCCCAGCCACCGGCGATTGACAAGGGCAGCGTCAGTCCTGCTGTGATCAGCAGCACGATATGGACGGCGACCGCGATCAGCGGCCGCGCCGCCCGCATCAGGATATGCGCATAGGCGTAGCCGGCGAGCAGCATGGTCTGGAAGAACACCATGGCCACGGACCAGACCGACGGAGAGCCACCGAGCCGCGGCAGCACCATGCGCGTGAACATCGGCTGCACAGCGAACAGCAGCAACGCGCTGGTGAATACCGCGGCGGTAAACACGGCCAGGACCAGGGTCCGACGCCCCCCGTGGACTCGGGTTTGTTGCGGCGCTGAATGGTTCAGATTCATGCCGATACTGGAGCCACGGGTATGGGGAAAGCGCCGCGAATTGGAGCACAGCGCCTGGCGGGGGGCAACACGTCTCGCCGCCGTCGGCCGCACGCCTGCGCGATGCGCACAGTTGTTTGAGCGCCCAACCGATGCAGAACCATGACGTGATCGTCATCGGCGCCGGCCATAACGGCCTCACCTGTGCGTGCTATCTCGGCCGCGCCGGTTTGCGGGTCAAGCTCGTCGAGCGCCGGCCGGTGCCGGGTGGCACGACGGTGACGGAGGAATTCCATCCCGGATTCCGCAATTCCGTCGCCGCCTACGCCGTCAGCCTGCTCAACCCGAAGGTCATCGCCGACCTCGCGCTGCACCAACACGGGCTGCGGATCGTGGAGCGCCGCGTGCAGAATTTCCTTCCTGCAGTGGACGGCCGCTATCTGCTCGCCGGCGATGGTCGCATGCCGCGCGAACTCGCCAAGTTCAGCGCCAGGGATGCCGAACGCTACGTTGCCTTCAGCCGCGAGATCGACGCCATCGCCGACGTGCTCCGCCGCCTGGTGTTGCGGCCGCCGCCAAACCTTGTCGAAGGGTTCGGCAAGCGCGGTCTCGGCGAAGTGCGCCGCGCGCTCGGCGTCGCTAGCGCGCTGCGCCAGCTTTCCATGGAGGAGATGCGCGCACTGCTCGATCTGTTTATCAAATCGGCCGCCGACTACCTTGACGGCTGGTTCGAAGGCGAACTGGTGAAGGCGCTGTTCGGTTTCGACGCCGTGGTCGGCAACTACGCGAGCCCGTATACGCCGGGCACCGCCTACGTCATGCTGCATCACGCCTTCGGCGAGGTGAACGGCAAGAAACGCGTCTGGGGCCACGCGCTCGGCGGCATGGGAGCCATCAGCGTGGCGATGGTGAAGGCCGCCCGCGCTCATGGCGTTGAGATCGAGACCGCGGCAGGAGTGCGCGAAATCGTCATCGCGCGCGACCGCGTTGCCGGCGTCGCGCTCGAGGACGGACGAATACTGCGCGCCGATGTGGTCGCGGCGAGCGTCAATCCCAAGCTGCTCTACACCCGGATGACGCCGGCAGATGCCCTGCCCGCGGCCTTCCGTGAACGCATGGAACGATGGCGTTGCGAATCGGGCACGTTCCGGATGAACGTCGCGCTGTCGCGCCTGCCGCGATTTACGGCGCTGCCCGAGGCCGGAGACCACCTCACCTCGGGGATCATCCTGGCGCCGAGCCTCGGCTACATGGACCGCGCCTATCACGACGCGCGCAATTTCGGCGTCAGCCGCGAGCCGATCATCGAGATGCTGATCCCTTCCACGCTCGACGACAGCCTGGCGCCGCCGGGCGCGCATGTGGCAAGCCTGTTCTGCCAGCATGTCGCGCCGCAATTGCCGGACGGCCAGTCGTGGGATGAGCGCCGCGATGCCGTCGCCGACCTGATGATCGCGACGGTCGAGCGCTACGCGCCCGGCTTCGCCGCGAGCGTAGTCGGTCGCCAGACGCTGAGCCCGCTCGATCTCGAACGCGAGTTCGGCCTCCTCGGCGGCGATATTTTCCACGGCGCGATGACGCTCGATCAATTGTTCTCGGCGCGTCCGATGCTCGGACACGCTGACTACCGCAGTCCCATTGCCGGGCTCTATCATTGCGGCGCCGGCGCCCATCCGGGCGGCGGCGTCACCGGTGCGCCGGGTCATAACGCGGCGCAGGTCATCCTGTCGGACCTGCGCCGCCGCCGCAAATTCCCCCGTTTCGCGCGCCAGGAGTGACCTTGCGCCCGGGCTGACGCGAAAAACATGATTTAAGGCGATCCCGCTCGCGGATCGGGCCGTCGTCACTTATCTTTGCAGAAAGCCGCAACGAAGGAGCCATCATGGATCCGATTTCATCGCTGGTCGACCGCGCCGGGCTCGACCGGCCGCGCCTCGCCAAGATCATTTCCCGCGGCCTCGAAGGCGCCGACGACGGCGAGCTTTACCTCGAATATCGCCAAGCCGAGATGCTGGTGTTCGATAATGGCCGGCTGAAGCAGGCGACCTACGACACCTCGCAAGGCTTCGGTTTGCGCGCCGTCAAGGACGAGGCGGTCGGCTATGCGCATGCCTCCGACGTCTCCGAAGCGGCGATCGCGCGGGCCGCCGTCGCCGTGCGCGCGGTCAAGGGCGGCTATTCCGGCCACTATGCCGGCCCGCCGCCGCGCAGCAACGTCAAGCTCTACGGCGAGGAGAGCCCGCTCGGTAGCCCCGCCTTTGAAACCAAAGCGCGGCTCCTCGAAACCATCGACGCCTATGCGCGCGCCAAGGATCCGCGCGTGCGGCAAGTCTCGGTGAGCCTCGGCGCCACCTGGCAAGCCGTGGAGGTCGTCCGCGCCGACGGCGAAACCTATCGCGACGTGCGCCCGCTGGTGCGCGTCAATGTCTCGGTCGTCGTCGGCGACGGCGACCGGCAGGAAACCGGCAGCGCCGGCTACGGCGGCCGCGAGGGCTACGCGCGCTTCGTCATCACCGACAGGTGGCAGCACGCGGTCGACGATGCCGTGCGTCAGGCACTGATCAATCTCGAAGCCGTGCCAGCCCCTGCCGGCGCGATGGATGTCGTGCTCGGTCCCGGCTGGCCCGGTGTCATGCTGCACGAGGCGGTCGGCCACGGCCTCGAAGGCGATTTCAACCGCAAGAAGACCTCGGCCTTCGCCGGGCTGATGGGACAGCGCGTCGCCGCGAAAGGGGTCACCGTCGTCGACGACGGCACCATTGCGCTGCGTCGCGGCTCGCTCTCGATCGACGATGAAGGCACCCCGACCAACCGCACGGTGCTGATCGAGGACGGCATTCTCGTCGGTTACATGCAGGATCGCCAGAACGCGCGGCTGATGGGGATGCAGCCGACCGGCAACGGCCGGCGCGAGAGCTTTGCCCACGTGCCGATGCCGCGCATGACCAACACCTACATGCTCGCCGGCGACCGCGACCCGGGCGAAATCATCGCCGCGGTGAAGAACGGCATCTACGCGGTGCATTTCGGCGGCGGCCAGGTCGACATCACCAACGGCAAATACGTGTTCGAGTGCACCGAGGCCTACCGCATCGAGAACGGCAAGAAGGGCGCGCCGATCAAGGGCGCCATGCTGATCGGCAACGGCCCCACCGACCTCAACCGCATCTCGATGATCGGCAATGACTTGGCGCTCGACCAAGGCATCGGCACCTGCGGCAAGAACGGCCAGGGCGTCCCGGTTGGCGTTGGCCAGCCGACGCTGCGCATCGACGGCATCACCGTCGGCGGGACCGGGTGAAGCTGCGAAAGGTTCGCCTTGTTGGACACAGGCCTTGCTTGACTTGCTTAGGGCCTGTCCATAAATAAGTCGATCATTTTGTGACCCGGCGGCGACCTCGAGGCTTTTGGCAGGGCGAGATCGTGTAGTTCCAGTCGCCGTGGAACGAGTGGCGGGAGATATTGACGGCGGCCAAT
>Ga0208937_1000874_pt1 | contig 16394 bp, 14 predicted proteins | sample June2015DPH_11_5_FD_184705 | JGI IMG/M metagenome (GOLD analysis project Ga0208937, IMG submission 184705) | Peatland microbial communities from SPRUCE experiment site at the Marcell Experimental Forest, Minnesota, USA - June2015DPH_11_40... | ecosystem: Environmental > Terrestrial > Soil >...
AGGTCCCGCGTTCGCCGCAACCACGGGCGGCTTGATTCAAACGGCTCTATCGAACGCGCGCAGAGCACCTCGCCCAACTTCACGCTTTTCTGAAAACGCGCCTCCGATAGAGCACTAGCGTTTCTGGCCTGTGACAGGCACTTATACGATTATGCGACTAATCAACAGTTGACTGACGGAAGCCTCGTCAAAGACACCCGTCGTAAGGAACTCTGCTGGACCAGGAGGAAAGTACGGCTTCCTAGGCAGTCGCAGCATTTTTTGCGTGGCAACTAGCAAGGCCAAGCTTGCGGTTACCGCGAAAACCAAGGCCAGCACGATGATTCGTTTCCCGTGCGGGAGAATCGTGGTTCTTCGTCGCTTGCGGAGCGAGTCTCCCACCGATCCTGGAACGCGCCTATAATAGTCGGGGCTGGAGGAGCGAAATGGTAAGAGGGAAACTCATTGCCGCTATTCTACTGACCCTGGTGGCGTCGAGCAGCAGAGCGCAGGAGCACCAGCATGAAAAGGGCGAGAAGTTGGGAGTGGTGCACTTTGCCACATCCTGCAACGCGGAGGCACAAAAGGAATTCGACCGGGCAGTAGCGCTGCTGCATTCCTTCCAGTTCAGCCGTGCCATAGGAGGATTCAACGCGGCGCTGGGGGAGGACGCGACGTGCGGAATCGCGTACTGGGGAATCGCGCTTAGCGATTGGAGTAATCCTTTCGCACCGGGAATGAAAGACAAGAGCCAGTTGCAGGCAGGGCGGGCGAGCGCGGAAAGCGGCAAGACCGTGGGCGCAAAGACGGAGCGGGAACGGGCGTATCTCGCGGCTGTCGGCAAGTTGTACAGCGACTTCGAGAGCACGCCGCAGCGAGCGCGCTTGATCGCCTATCGCGACGCGATGCGGGAAGTCGCGGCGAAATATCCAGAAGACCATGAGGCACAAATCTTCTACGCGTTGGCGCTGGCGGCTTCGGAGGATCCCGCGGACAAGACGTACGCCGACCGTCTCAAGGCAGGAGCGATTCTCGACAAATTGTTCGAGGAGGAGCCGACGCATCCCGGACTGGCACATTACATTATCCATACGTACGACGTGCCAGCGCTGGCGGGGCGGGGGCTGGTTGCGGCGCGGCGTTACTCGGAAATTGCGCCAGATGCGCCGCATGCGCTGCACATGCCATCGCATACCTTCACCCGCATGGGTTACTGGCAAGAGTCCATCGACAGCAACATAGCGGCAGCAGCAGCGGCGCGGCGTGAGGGTCAGACGGCAGAAGAGTTGCACGCCAGCGACTATGAAATTTACGCCTACCTGCAAACTGGGCAGGACGAGGCGGCGGGACGGATATTGAATTCCTTGCCGGAGATCGCATCACGCTTCGATCCGAAGGTGGTGTTGAGCGGCGCCGGCGGCCCGTCGGTTGGATATTTTGCGCTGGCGGCAATACCGGCCCGGTACGCGCTGGAACGTCAGGACTGGAAGCAGGCCGTGCAACTCGCGCTGCGGGAGACACCGTTTCCTTATACGGATGCAATGACGTGGTTCGCACGCGGGTTAGGCGCGGCGCGACTGGGGCAAGCGGCGGCGGCGAACGAGTCAGCAACCGCGCTCCAGCAGATCCGAGAGCGGCTCTTGAAGGCCAACGAAAACTACTGGGCGCGGCAGGTGGAAATCCAGGAGTTTGCGGTCGGGGCATGGGCTACGCTAGCGGCGGGTAAAAAAGAGGAAGCGCTGCGGCAGATGAAGTCGGCAGCGGAACTGGAAGATGGGACGGAGAAAAGCGCGGTGACGCCTGGTCCGCTGGCCCCGGCGCGCGAGTTGCTGGGCGAGATGTTGCTGGAGATGAATGAGCCTGCGCAGGCATTGGAACAATTCGAGGCGACGCTGAAGAAGGAGCCGGGGCGCTTACGCTCACTATATGGAGCGGCGCACGCTGCGCAGCTCAGTGGAAGTCGCGATACGAGTCAAAGGTATTTTCGCGATGTGTTGAAGGTTTGTGCTCACGCCGACAAGCCTGGAAGATCCGAGGTCCTAGAGGCGGAGCGGGCGATTTTGCAGAATTAGTCTGGAGCTTTGTCGTGTGTTCGGGCCGAACAGTTCAGGAGATGCATGTGTTAAGAAGCAATCCCTCTCATCACGTTTCACCATTCTGCGAAGGAGTGATAACCGTCACCAAATTCTAGTCAAGTTCTGGTTAACGCCGTACTCGGACAAGTGAAATCTTGCAGACTCCCCCGAAGTCCCGTTGGAGGAAGTTTCACTACATCAGTAACGATACCCAATCTTGTTTGGTTTCTCTTGCGCCATTACAGCGAAGCTTAGTCGTTTGCCGTGAGCACGTTCATATTTGTCTTGGCCGAAACGGGAGGTGAGGAGCAGCTTAAGGCTTGCGCGCCACGATGAGCCACCAATTCTCGCCATAAGAATCATGTTCGATGAAACGATCATCCCGACTGACGATTTCAAAATTCGCCTGGCGAAGTTCGCTGTCAACGCGCTCGGCCGAAATTTCGTGCTCGGCGCTTTTCGAAATAGCACTGCTGGCTGGTTTTGGTTCGCGATCGACAACAACCAACCGCCCCGCGGGAACCAGTGACTGGTACACATGAACGAGGATCGGGCGCGAATCGGTAAATTCATGATAGGTGTTTGAGATAAGGATTGCGTTCACGTGTGACGGTAGGTGTGGATCCGCTGGTTCCCCAAGCACGACCCTGACATTGTGCTCTCTCCTGGAGATTGCCCTCACCCAAAGGAACATCAAAGGCAGTCTGCGGATATCCTCTGCGACTACTCGACCGCCATCGCCGACTGGCGATGACAGTTTCAGTGTGAAGTATCCCGAACCGCATCCGAGGTCAACGACTTCGTTGCCAGAACTCAGGTTTAGTGCCTGAATTACATCCGACGGCCGTTGCCAATGATCACGTTCGGTCTCTACTGCATTCAGGCGCGAAAATGCCTCGAATGCGGAATAGCCGATATTGAGGACAAAGAGGGTCGCAAGTGTACTGATGACGAAAACAAAAACTTTGAGTCGATAGCTCAAGCGTTTAACTCACCATCTTGCCGCAACTAATAGCCTCAATACAGGCCCCAACAAGCTGAACATACAGGTTTGGCCAATCCCCCGATTGCAGCATTCTAACTGATTCAATCATTCTGAGCTGTGTTGCTCATAGGCCCTGCGGGTTCCGCGAAATATGCGCTCTTGCAATTGCGTGAGTCATCTCGCGGTCAGAAGTCTTACAAAATCCTTAGCATTGTCTCAGAACTGCCTTATGTGTTGAGGCTAATGATTCCAAGGTTATGGGGGTCTTTCTCGTTCTAGTGGGCCTGGGTCTAGCAGCCCGTGGCGGAACCAGGTTTTCTCGAGTGGCGGAGTTTGTATCTCAGATAGCATTCATTCCGAGGCCGGCGAAGTCGGGACCAACAAAAAGAAAGGTTTGTGCGACTCTCAAGCGCCTCGTAGCGACGGAGCAATAGAAAAAGCACAAAAAGAAGCGAGGAGGGGCGGTTTTTCAGCTCCCGTGGAGTGCCAGATCCCAACCGGGAGCGGAAGATCAAACTCAGATTGAACGCGCCGACGTGAATCAACAGTCGCTTGAGGATGTTCTGGTGCCCTCGCAGATGGGTCCTTCTCATTCCACCGGTATCGTAACAGTGCGCGAAGCTCCGCTCGATCAGTTCGCCTCTCTTCCGCAGCAGGCGCTTTCCATACGCTCCGCTCACTCGCCGCCGATTCTCATAGACCGCTTGTTGTTGCTCGCCTTTACCGTCCCAATGCCGTTGACCCTTCTCTTTCTTTTCCGGAATGTACGTCCGCACTTCCGCGCCCTTCAGCAGCACCAGCATCGCGCCGCTATGGTAGCCCTTGTCCGCGACCACTTCCTCGATGCTCTGCAGATGCATTTTCGGTTTCTGGTTCGCTTCTTCTGTCCCGATCAATTCGGCGCCATTTTCACCCGCTTGTACCAGAGTCTCTATAACCGTCGTGGTATCTCCCTGGTCGGCTTCCTGCAGCGTTACCGCCAGCACGGCACCGGTCTTCAAATCCACCGCATGCTCCGCTTTGTGCGCCAGATGCGTCCGACCATCTTTCATCTTCGTAATCCGTGCGTTCGCATCATGCGGATTGACCCAATCTTTGTTGCTGGCTTTGTTCTTCCGCGTGCGATCTAACCGCGCCAGATCTTCCCGCGTCGGCGTTTCGATTCCCGATTCCTTTGCTAACCCTTTCAGAAATTCCTCGTAACTCTCTCCGCTGTCTCGCCGCACGATCGAACGCATCGCCGCGTTGGCCTCCAGCGTGGTCGCGTCGATCCCCACGGTCTTGCCCTTCAGCAGCCCCTGATCTCTCAGCAATTCCAAAATCCAGAAGAAAACCTTGTGATGTGTCTCCACATCGATCAGCCGTCGCGTCCGCGAGATTGTCGAATGATCCGGTGTCTGCTCGTCTAACCCGATTCCCAGAAACTTCCGCAGCCCTATGGAGTCTGCCGCTCGCCAGGCGATCCCCCGCTCCGAATCAATTCCTTCAAAATATCCAACCAGCAACAACCGGAAATAGATTCCTGGCGTCAGCGACGGTCGACCATTGTTCTCGGCGTAAAATCTCGCACACTCCTTCTCGGCGAACTCGTCGAACCGTTCCGTTTCCAACAGTTCATTCACCCGCTTGTAGAAAGGATGCCCCGGCCCATTCGCCAGCTCACTGTGGCTGATCCACAAGCGCTCCTGCCGCTGTCTCCGCCTTCGTGTGCCCATCCCCATCGATGCTTCTCCCAGAATTCAATTGCATTCTACGGGACACAAGGACGGAATCAAGTTACTTCAGGTTACAAAAGCAGAGACCAGACTTTCACCACAGGCTGCTAGGGTTCATGGTGTACGTTCTGATTCAATTGTTCCGCGAATCAAAACGAAAACTGAAATGAGCAGCACCAAAGAGCTTGGTGTCGGATAACTGCACTTATCCAATAGCATGGCTCGTGCCATTAGCCTATTTCCAGAAATAGATAATCGCTGCACCAGTGAGTATGAATGTTCCCCTGAGCAGGACACCCGGCCCAGGTGTGTGTCGAAAGAACAGATAGTTGACGACTTGAAATGCGATGAACAATGACGCGAGATAAATCCCTGTTGCAGTTGCAAATTCTACGGGCGCGAGATTAAGGGATGCGCCGTACATCGCGAGTAACACGGTTGCGGATCCGAACAGCAGAATGCGCCCTGGCATCATGTGGTAGTGAAGGGCGATTCTCATCACGGCGTCGCCGACAGCTTCAAATATGGTTGCCGCAACTATAAACGCAAGAACTTTCATGGTTCGAAAATGCTCTCACGGATTATTCACGTGGACAATCAGTTTCGGAAAGTCTGATGTTATCCGTGAGCCCAGAACCGAGGACATCAATGCACCCGGCAAGCAGGCGTTAATCCTTCTATTCCTGCGCTCGAAATCAATTCCTCATGAGACTCCACCATAACGCTCAAGTAGCCTCTCAGCGGCCAACTTTGGCCCATCCCATTGCGCAATGACTTCGGCAAAGTTGGCAGCTTTCGCTTTGGAACTCTCGTCACAGAGCAACTTCCGGATCGCCTCCTGAACTTTTCGCGATGGGTTCCGGGACTTTCCGACCCGTATCGCAAAGCCCAACCTTTCCTGACACCCCAGATTCGCGACCTGCTTTATCTGCATGCCGACACCGACGACGGGTTTGCCAGCAAGTGCCGCGGTCATGACGGTTCCATTTCCACCATGGATGACCGTCAGATCCGGCATCCGACTGACCTGCAGCACTGGGACCCAGTCGGTCACGAGAACATTGGACAGAATATGTACGTTTGGAACCTCGGCAAGCTGGAATTTCACCGGAGCGATCACGCAGTACGGTTTTCCCTCGAGGCTCTCGATGATGTTAGCGACGATCTCGGGTGTGCCCCAGCTTCCCATCGCAAAGTAGATGAGCGTCCTGTCCCGGGGAATGTTCCTGACCTCGTCGGGCAGCGGAAACTCGCCCGGGGGAATAAGAGGACCCGTGAAGAAATGGTCGGTAGGCAAGTTTACGCCCGAGAATCCTGGGGGCTCGGCGACCAGCGTGATATCGCCCCGCAAAAATCGAACATCGAACTGTAGCCTGGAACGCCGTACAGCATGAGAACGAGCACAGTTGAGTAAGTATGTGCAACGAACTATAGTCAGCACGCTCGTAGCAGGATAAGCAGTCGGCGTCGGGCACACCGGCGAATCGCAAAAGCTCTGCCGCCGTTCTTCAGCAAGGTGGCGTTTTCGACTTTACTCCACAACCCAGATGGTGAATCCTTTGCCTTGGCGGACAAGCTCTTCCGCAGGGTGCGTGTTTATGAGTTCCCCTAGCCACGAGAGCGACCTTCTTCCAATGACCACGGTGTCGCATCGCCGCGCCCTTGCCAGTGCAAGGATTTCCTTGGTCGCGCGTGTTCCGTCCACCAGATAGCAAAAGTGAGCCTCGATTGCTCCACGAGCTATTCCACTCTGACGCAGAACTACGTTGGCGCGGTCCAAGGCACGCTGTTCGGTGATCTCGCGTGCGGAAATCCATCCGGACTTGTATGCTCGAAGGCGTCCTTTTTCTGCACCCCTCAACTCAACTAGTTGGCGAGGAGGTGCCAGAAGACTATGAGCCAGACAGACTCTGAAATGCGGTCGCCCCGCGGCCATCTGAGCCACATACTGCAATGCCTTTCTGGTCGCCAGGGACTCATCTACAACAACAAGTAGTTTTCTATTCTTCATTTCAATTCCTTGTCTGCGATTTCTACGACCTGCCATTTACCCTGGACTTCCATCCGGGTTCCCTTGCGATCGCACTCTAGGCCATCTCAACGTTTCAGCCGGCCTCGGCGTGGGAATGCTATTTCCTCGACGATGCCGCGTGCGCCTTGGCGATAGGCTTGTTGGCTCCCGTAACAACCGCCGGGCTCCCTGCGCCTTCGATTCCGCCTGCTTCGTGAACAGCAGTCTCACCTTCTGCGGACAACCCTGGCTCCGTCACCACCCGAAGGCTCTTCGCAGGAGCCGCTTTTGGCATCACTACCTCGAGTCTGCCATCGTTGAAAGACGCCTTGGCCTTCGTGAGATCCACCTCACATGGCAAATCGATGACGCGGAACATTAGTTGCGCGTGCCTATGCGAATGGGGATGTTTTTCCGATTGTTGGTTTTCCAGGGGCTCGGTTTTTCCGCTGACGCTCAGCCGGCGCGGCTCGAGACTCACCTTGATCTCCTGCCTGTGGAATCCAGGAAGTTCGGCGCGCGCGGTGAGCTGTTCTCCAGATTCCGAGAGGTGGAACTTCACGGAGGTTAGCAGCTCGGACTCCGCGAGAAACCAATCCTCCCGGTCATTTCCGTGCACGTGCCCGCGGCTCTCGAAAATCTCAAAGGCGCGCCGGGCAATCAGATTGAATACGTCCTGTGTATGTTCGAAAAGTTCATGAACGGATACGAGATTCAAATCAGTGCTGCTTTGTATAGATGATTCAAGTGAAGAACGGTGTGTCATGACTTCCTTCCTTTCTTTCTGTCGAATCGAGTGTCTCGGCGTACGAAAAGACAGGGGCATCCTTCGGATGCACTCCGTTCTCCGCCAAGATCACGCAACCCCGGCCTTAGGAACCGGCTAGTTAACCGGCGGGGCGGCAGCTAAAGACTGGGCCATCTCTTCGAGTGCGCTCGCGAACTCCGAAGGCCAGAGAGCTGGCAATCCCAAGCAATCTTTTCCACCATCAATGGCGGGCAGCCAAAAGCAGCTGTCTTCGACCGACAAGCAAAGGAACACGGTAACCGGAAGGCCGGCCAAAGCTGCCATCAGGCCGAAGCCAGTTGCGTCGGACAGATGCGTGTTGCTGAGCACTAAGTCAACCGGGTGCGAACTCAACAGATCGGAGGCCGCGCGCATATTGCTGGCAAGATGGCATCGGAATCCCCATCGGTGCAGCCACTCAGCTAAGGCCTGCGCACTATGCCAATTCTGTCCGACCAAGAGCACGTCCCTGCCGGAGAGCGTCATTTAGCACCTCCCCAATGCTGAGGTTTCATTCGTGGTTGCTCGCAGGCAACCGAGGACATGCTGGTCAACGAGATCGGAGCAATTTAGAGCTCCGTCCCTTGGAGTTCACGATTTCACTTTGGCTTCGTGGACATATTCGCCAATTTCGTGGAGCAGCGGTCGCGCCGATTCAGGAACAGCAACTTTGCCGCTTAGGATTTCATGGCGGTCCACATGTTCGCCATACATGGCTTCGTCTCCACTTTTGTCGGCTTGCACCACGGCGCCGTCCAGGCTGACTCCAGCGAAAACGCCTTTGGCGCGCGAATAGGAGAGAATCTCTGCTTTCATTTTAGCGTCCGTGTCGGCAGCGGCATGTCGGCCCACCGGCCCGGCTGCTACAGAGGCGTCGGCTCCGATCTTGAATTTGTCGCTTAGCAGGCTTTGCAAGGCGTGATCGTTCATAAAGAGCATCACCAGGTCGGTGGACGAGCCCCCGATCTGATAACCCACGCTCCCGCCTTCAATAGCCACAAACATGGGGGCGCTCCAGCCATGCCCGGTACGACAGGTTGCCAGCCCCCTGCCGTAATTGCCGCCAAATATGAATGCGAACTTCACGTCCCCTGGAATGATGGCGATACACTTCACCGATTCCAGTAGCTCCTGAGGAATGCCCCGATCCGGCGTGTTCATGATCTCCTTGAAGACCTGGGCAGCTTTCTGTGTGCGCTTAACATCATCCTCGCGGTCCGAGGCAACGGCATTTAGAATTACGAGCAGACCTAACGTTGTGACGATCAGAATACGCTTCAACATTTATTTATCTCCCTCCAAGTTTGAACTCACTAACGGATACGCCTGCCAATTCATTGATTCGAGCACCCTGTTCAGCTCGCCCAGGTGTGAATCAGCAGCGCAGATCAATGCGAAGTTTGTGGTCGAACTGGTTTTTGGTGCTTAACCTGTGGCTCGTTCACAAACTGCCTATCACATTTCTTATTCGGACGTTCTGCCCTTGCAGCTGGCGTGTCCACACGCACAATCGACGTCCGGCGTCTTTTCCATGGCCGCGCACTCTGTGCTGCAATACTTGCCCGATGTGACCACGCACGAACAAACGGGGTGTGCACACTTCTGGCCTTTTGCAGTCGTCATTTCTTTTTCTCGATTCGCAGGCTCCATCTCATTTCTCCTGGCTACGAGTCAACAAAGGGTACTCCACGACGATATCGTAGACATTGGGAAAAAGCACTTCTGTTCAAAAAGGAACATATTTCAATCCTGATCGCAGGGTGGTCACAGCATATGTAGGTATTGGTACTTTGGCTTTCGCGATCGATCCTGTCGCTTCTCGCGGAACGGTGAGAGGGAATTTAAGTAGCTCAAACGAGGCTTAAGATCCTGGTTTCTGGGTGTGTTGGATTGGTGCTGCGTGCGGCCATGCCCAAGGCGCCGCCGCGCCCGCAGTAGTTCTCTTTTTGAGCCAGCCCGAAGTCAGTAAAGCAGCTTTTCAATTACGGGTTAATAAGAGCGGCATGGATTCTCAGCGCCTACTGTTCAATACGGAACAGTTTCGATTGTATCGTAATGCGATACTTAGGCTTAGGACTTAGCTCGATGGCCTGAAAGCGATGTCAAGTACCTGAGGAGATTCTGAAATGCCTACAACCAATTCAGTTGTCGCAGTCTATCCTACGCATACGGAGGCGGATCAAGCAGTGAAGGAGCTTCAACGCGGCGGAGTTGACCTGCACAAATTGTCCATCGTTGGGAAGGGATACCACACGGATGAGCATGCGGTGGGTTACTACAACACCGGAGACCGCATGATGTATTGGGGCAAGATTGGCGCGTTCTGGGGAGGCTTCTGGGGGCTTTTGTTCGGCTCTGCTTTTTTCATGATCCCGGGTCTCGGACCAATCTTGGCGGCGGGACCGGTGGTTGCATGGATCGTGGCAGCGTTGGAAGGTGCAGCAGTGGTAGGAGGCGTAAGCGCACTGGGAGCAGGTCTCTACAGCATGGGAATTCCCAAGGACAGCATTGTGAAGTACGAAGCAGCACTCAAAACGGATCAGTTCCTACTAATCGTGCATGGGACGGCCGCAGAGGTAGCGAAGGCGAAGGACATCATCGAAACTACGCATCCCGCCCAATTCTCGCTGCACTCCGGTCAAGCGGCAGCAGCGGCAAAGGTTTAGCTTTCCTGCGAGTTGTATGGGCAAGGCTGTCTCCCTGGGCTTCGCCCACTGGCGTGCTTCGTGGCCGACAGTCAATCCGGCTGGATTACGTCCGACGCGATCTGATCGCCTGCAACGTGCCCAGGCGTCCGAATGGGAGGAGGGATTCCAGAGGATGACCTCGAATCCCTCCATCTTCGAGAACGCGATTGGCAGAAACCATGAGCAAACAAACTCGCGTCAGCCACCCGATCTACAGTCTTCTGCCAACGGAAGTCGAGGGGTTCGATTCCCTGGCAGAGCTTGCCCTGGACATGCGCTGGTCGTGGAACCATGCCACGGACGAAGTGTGGCGCACGCTTGATCCCATGCTGTGGGAACTCACGCAAAATCCTTGGGTTGTCCTGCAGACGGTCTCGCGAGACCAACTCGAGCGCGTGCTGGCTGATCCTGCCTTCCGTAAGAGCGTTGATGACCTGTTGCGAGCCAAGCATCAGGCGGCAGAGAGGCCTGCATGGTTTCAGCAAAAGCATCCGCAATCTGCCTTGAACTGCGTCGCGTATTTCAGCATGGAATTCATGTTGAGCGAAGCGCTACCGATTTATTCGGGCGGACTTGGCAATGTGGCTGGCGATCAGCTCAAAGCTGCCAGCGATTTGGGCGTGCCGGTGGTCGGAGTGGGACTGCTCTACCAACAAGGATATTTTCGCCAGGAGATCAACAAGGACGGAGCGCAACAGGCTCTTTACCCGTACAACGACCCCGGGCAGTTGCCGATCACGCCGTTGCGCCACCCGAACGGCGAATGGTTGCGGTTGGAGATTGCGTTGCCCGGGTACTCGGTCTGGCTACGCGCTTGGCAGGTCCAAGTCGGTCGAGTCAAGCTTTACCTGCTCGACAGCAATGACCCGGCGAACATTCCTGTTCATCGAGGCATCACCAGCGAGCTGTACGGGGGTGGGCCGGAGTTGCGCCTCAAGCAAGAACTGCTTCTCGGGATTGGCGGATGGCGCTTGCTCCGCGCGCTCGGGATCCATCCAGAGGTCTGTCACCTGAATGAAGGGCATGCGGCTTTCGCCGTATTGGATCGCGCCCGGAGCTTCATGGAAGAGACGGACCAGCCCTTCGAAGTGGCACTGGCAGCAACTCGAGTCGGCAATCTCTTCACTACACATACGGCGGTAACCGCGGGCTTTGACCGTTTTGCTCCGGCCCTCATCGAGCAATTCCTCGGTGGATACGCCCAGCAGAGGCTCGGCATTAAGCTCCATGACTTGCTGGCTCTCGGCCGCCAGAATCCGAACGATTCTTCGGAGAATTTCAACATGGCCTATCTGGCGATCCGGGGCAGCGGGTCGGTGAATGGCGTCAGTCGCTTGCATGGGAAAGTTAGCCGGCAGCTCTTTGAGCCTCTTTTCCCGCACTGGCCAGCGGACGAAGTGCCCGTCGGACATGTAACCAACGGAGTCCATATGCCGACCTGGGACTCGGCACCAGCCGATGATTTGTGGACGGGAACCTGTGGCAAGGGGCGATGGCTGGGGACTACGGAGAACTTGGAGCAAGACATTCGCCGCGTTTCCGACGCCACCCTTTGGCAGTTTCGCATCGCCGCCAGCAAGTCTCTTGTTGAATACGCACGCCAGCGATTGTCCCGGCAGCTAGCCGCTTCGGGCGCGTCACCCGAAGCGGTCGACGGTGCCAAGCATCTCTTTAATCCCAACACCCTGACGTTAGGATTTGCGCGCCGCTTCGCGACCTACAAGAGACCGAACTTGCTGCTGCATGACCAGCAACGACTGCTTCGCCTATTGAGTAATTCACAGCGTCCGGTGCAACTCATCATCGCCGGGAAAGCGCATCCGGCGGACCAGGCGGGTCAGGCCCTGATCCAGGAATGGATTCATTTCATTCGGCAGCCTGAGACACGTTCCCATGTCATCTTCCTCAGCGACTACGATATGCATTTGACCGAGCGTTTGGTGCAGGGCGTGGACGTCTGGATCAACACACCACGCCGGCCCTGGGAAGCTTGCGGGACGAGCGGGATGAAAGTGCTCGTCAATGGAGGCATCAATCTGTCGGAGTTGGACGGCTGGTGGGCGGAAGCCTATACGCCGGAGGTTGGTTGGGCGTTCGGGGACGGCCAGGAACATGGCGACGATCCGGCCTGGGACGCGGCCGAAGCGGAAGTCTTGTACGACCTCCTTGAGCGGGAGGTGATCCCGGAGTTTTATACCCGAGACGCGAGCGGTATTCCCACCACATGGGTCAAGCGCATGCGGGAAAGCATGGCCCGGTTGACGCCTCACTTCTCCGCCGAGCGCACGGTGCGCGAATACACCGAGCAGCACTACCTCCCGGCTGCTAACGACTACCATTTGCGCATTGCCAATAAAGGCGCCGTCGGCAAACAAATGGTCGATTGGCAGCATGCAGTCGATCGGAATTGGCGCTCATTGCACTTCGGAGACGTGCGGGTCGAAACCAATGCGGATCACTACGTGTTTGAAGTCGAAATCTTTCCGAACGGTCTTGACCCGAATGCGGTACGAGTTGAGCTTTACGCGGACGGAATCAACGGGAGTGATCCTCTGCGACAGGAAATGAAGTGCGCGCAACCGCTTTCTGACGCGTCCCGCCCCTGCCTCTATCACGCAACGGTACCCACTACACGTCCAGCAGGAGACTACACGGCGCGAGTGATACCTCAGCGCTCCGGCGTGGCAGTTCCATTGGAATGCGCGCGAATTCTATGGCAGCGATGATGCGATCGGCGAAAGAAAGAACGATGAAGAAGGCAGCTGCAATCACGTGCTTGTTCCTGGATATCGGCGGTGTCCTGCTCACCGACGGCTGGGATCATCATGCCCGCAAACGGGCGGCGATCAACTTCAGGCTGGATTTAGCCGAGATGGAGGACCGGCATCACTTGACGTTCGACACCTACGAGGAGGGAAAGCTCACGTTGGAAGAATATTTAGGTCGCGTGGTCTTCTACCAAAAGCGACCGTTTACCCGGTCTCAGTTCCAGCGCTTCATGTTCGCGCAATCGAAACCTTACCCCAAGATGATCGAGCTGGTTACTCAGCTGAAGGACCGTTACGGGCTGAAGATCGCTGTCGTCAGCAACGAAGCACGGGAATTGAATGTTCATCGCATTCGCAAGTTCAAGCTGGACGGGTTTGTGGATTCCTTTATTTCCTCTTGCTTCGTCCACGTCCGCAAGCCCGACGCGGACATCTTTCGGCTTGCGCTGGACGTCGCCCAGGCCCCGGCCCGGAAGGTAGTCTATATCGAAAACACTCCCATGTTCGTCCAGATCGCGGAGGGTTTGGGGATTCGAAGCATTCTTCACACGGATTACAGGTCCACGTGCGCGAAACTGGCTTCGTTCGGATTGCAGAATGACGACGGAGTCATCCATGAAATCCGCTAACCCACGCATCCTGACGATCAATGGCGGCTCGTCGAGCATTAAGTTCGCGCTGTTCGAGGCCGGTGACTCGCTCCGGCAGATTCTGGAAGGCGGCATTGAGCGGATTGGACTGCCGGAGGCCACCTTGCGGGTGAAGGGGGTTGAACAGGCAGACAACTTTTCGCGGTTAGTGAAGGCGCCGGATCACACCGCGGCGGTGGGCGCTCTGATGGATTGGATCGAGGAACGCAGCGGGCGTGATGCGTTGACCGCAGTGGGACATCGCGTGGTGCATGGCGGGCCGAAATATTACAAGCCGCAGCGAATCACTGCTGAAATGGTTGAGGAATTGCGCCGCCTGAGTCCGTTCGATCCTGACCATATGCCGGAGGAGATTCTGTTGACCTCGGCATTTCATCGCCGATTTCCTGATCTGCCCCAAGTAGCGTGTTTCGACACGGCTTTTCACCATGATCTACCGCGCGTGGCGCAGTTGTTGCCAATCCCGCGCCGGTACGAGGCGCAAGGCGTGCGGCGGTACGGGTTTCACGGGTTGTCGTATGCGTTCTTAATGGAAGAACTCGCGCGTTTAGGCGACCCTGCGGCAACGACGGGCCGTGTCATCCTCGGCCACCTCGGCAATGGCGCGAGCCTCGTGGCGGTGCGCGACGGCAAACCCTTGGACACAAGTATGAGCTTCACTCCGGCCGCTGGGGTGCCGATGAGCACGCGGTCAGGCGATCTCGATCCCGGATTGGTTTGGTATCTGGCGCGAACTGAAAAAATGAGCGCGAAGCAATTCAACGAAATGGTCAATTTCCAGTCCGGGCTGCTCGGGGTATCCGAGACCAGCTCCGACATGCGTGACTTGCTCGACCGTGAGACGCAAGACGTGCGGGCGGCTGAGGCGGTCGCGCTGTTTTGTTACCAGGTCAAGAAGTGGATTGGCGCATTCGCGGCGGCGTTGGGTGGACTGGACACGCTGGTCTTCGCCGGTGGGATCGGAGAGAACGCGCCCGCAGTCCGCGCCCGGATTTGCGATGGGCTGGGATTCCTCGGAATCGGAATCGATGAAAAACGAAATGCAGCGAACGAGGGCGTGATTTCCGCGGCGGCCAGCCGGGTCGCGGTTCGCGTCATTCGCACGGATGAAGAACGCATGATCGCCAAGACGGTTTGCCGCGTTCTTGGCCTTGGCTGAAAAAGGAGAATCGAACCATGAAAATGAACGCACTCACTCCGGAACAACTGCACAAGAAACCCGGCGCGGTGAACAAAGAGGAGTTGACCTTGAACCTCGACGGACCCACTCCGGAACTGCTCCACAAGATGGATGCTTACTGGCGCGCCGCCAACTATCTCTCGGTCGGCCAGATTTATCTTTACGACAATCCGCTGCTGAAGGAGCCGCTCAAACTTTCGCACGTGAAGCCGCTGGTGGTCGGACACTGGGGAACAACGCCGGGCCAGAACTTCATCTACGTGCACTTGAACCGGGTCATCAAGAAGTATGACCTGGATATGTTCTACATCGCCGGTCCCGGGCATGGTGGTCCGGCGCTGGTGGGCAACGTATATCTCGAAGGCACCTACAGTGAGATTTATCCGGACATCAGCCAAGACGAAGCCGGAATGAAAAAGCTCTTCAAGCAATTCTCGTTTCCGGGCGGCATTTCCAGCCACGTGGCGCCGACGACGCCAGGGTCGATTCACGAAGGTGGTGAGTTGGGGTATTCGCTCAGCCATGCCTTCGGGGCGGCTTTCGATAACCCCGATGTGATCGTCGCCTGCGTGATTGGCGATGGTGAAGCGGAAACGGGCCCCCTGGCGACCGCTTGGCAATCCAACAAATTTCTCAACCCAATTTCCGACGGAGTTGTGCTGCCGATCCTGCACCTCAATGGCTACAAGATCAGCAATCCAACCGTGTTGGCCCGCATTGAGCATGAGGAATTGGAGCAATTTCTGCGAGGCTGCGGCTGGACGCCTTATTTTGTGGAAGGGGATGAGCCGAAAGCAATGCATCAACTTATGGCCGCCACCTTGGATAAGGCCATTGAGGACATCCGGCAAATCCAGAGCAAAGCACGGACCAAGAGCGACAACACTCGGCCGCGCTGGCCAATGATCGTCTTGAGGTCACCCAAGGGCTGGACGGGACCCAAAGTAGTCGATGGCCTGCAAGTCGAGGGCACCTTCCGAGCGCACCAGGTGCCGCTCCTGGTGGATTCCGAGCATCCCGATCACGTCAAGCAGCTTGAAAGTTGGATGAAGAGTTACAAGGCCGAGGAGTTGTTCGATAAAAATGGCCGGCTCATCCCGGAATTGGCCGAGCTCGCCCCGAAGGGCGACCGGCGGATGGGTGCCAATCCGCACACCAACGGCGGAGTTCTGTTGCGCGACCTGCGCATGCCAGATTTCCACGTCCATGCGGTGAATGTGCCTTCGCCGGGCGCTGTTGATGGCCAAGATACTCTTGTCCTGGGTAAGTTCCTCCGCGATGTGACCAAGCTGAATCAGGATCAGCATAATTTCCGTGTCTTCGGTCCGGATGAGACTGTCTCGAATCTCTTGGGCGCAGTTTTTGAAGTCACCAACCGTCAGTGGGATGCCCGGAAAGTAGAAAATGATGAATTCCTCGCGCCCGCCGGCCGTGTTCTGGATTCGATGCTCAGCGAACACCAGTGCGAAGGTTGGCTGGAAGGGTATCTTCTTACTGGGCGGCACGGGCTGTTCAACAGCTATGAGGCCTTCATTCGCATCGTCGACTCGATGTTCA
>Ga0208937_1000887_pt1 | contig 16195 bp, 21 predicted proteins | sample June2015DPH_11_5_FD_184705 | JGI IMG/M metagenome (GOLD analysis project Ga0208937, IMG submission 184705) | Peatland microbial communities from SPRUCE experiment site at the Marcell Experimental Forest, Minnesota, USA - June2015DPH_11_40... | ecosystem: Environmental > Terrestrial > Soil >...
CGCCATCGCTTGCTACGAAAGACCGAGCAACACTACGCCGAGTTCCACATTTGCAGCGATTGTGATCGAATCTACTGGAAGGGATCGCACTATCAGCGCATGCAAGGCCTCATCGCCCGCGTTATTCAGGGAGTAAGCATGGACTGAGAGCTCGGGTCGTCGGCGCCGCAAGCAGTGGCGGCGCTTTAGCCGTTGAGGTGAACTACTATAATGAAGTCACTTTCGGTTGTGATTGGCCTCACAGACTCGGAAAGGCAGCCGAGGGAACATCGCAGCAGAGGTGGGCCATGCCAGTCCTGATTTTGGCCACTGCGTCATTCCTGTCTTTCTTTTTTATTGTGGCGTTGCTGTGCATTGCCAACACACTTGAGTCACGAACACTTCGTGGAAAGAGAATCCCACCCCAGGGAACATTAGCCCTGCTCTCGATCGCGGAAGCGTTCGATCCGATTTACTCAGTCCTTTGGGAAGCCCCAATCGCTGCTTTGGAGCTCATAGACTCCACCGGGCCAGCGGGCATTCCGGTTGCGCGGTTGCGGCCAATATATGCAGAAGCTGCTGGTCGCTTTCCGGAAATTTATGACGGCTGCAGTTTTTTGCGCTGGCTTCAGTTTCTGGAGGAGACTCAGCTGATCTCATGGCATGCATACAAGGTAGTGCTTACCCCTGACGGACAGGCTTTTCTGAGGTTCCGATTTGTAACCGACGCGATGGTCGAGGCGTGAAACAAGGGGGTCGTGCGCTCTTTGGGACCGCTCGGCGGCTAATAGGCGCAAGCTTCCCAGATTTCAAGCAGCCGTTTTGAGCGCTGTTGCGTTCTGCTCTTCCGTTTTGTCTTCACCTATGGCGTCACAAGGCCATTTGAGCGATACGTAGGCAGGTGGTCCGACGAGAAACGCAATCCGCTGTCTCGGAGCCACATGGGCAACTCGTTCGCAGAAATCGATGACTGGTCCACACAATTCGGAGTGAGCATCCAACAAGACCCAGTCGAAGGTGCGCGATTGCAAAAGAGAGCGACCTTCGGCCTTTTGTCGCGGTCGGCAAGGCGAGGGCGAGCCGTCATGGAGGCCTACTGTATGGAAAAAATACATTTTCATTCTCATCGCGACCTGCCAGCGGTGCAGTGACCAGCATCACTAAGGCCCGCGCCAGCCGGAAGAAACTATGCAACAAGCGTTTCTGGCCTTGGACGCCGACCGCTCCTTGTCGGTCGCACCAGTGCTGCGCGTGCGCATCTACAAACTCATTTTCTGCCGTGCCGTCGCCAGCTCCTCTAGCTGTTCTGAAGTGAGCAACTGCTGCTGTCCCAGCAGTCTGGTAACCAGCGCAATTCCGGCAAAATGCTCCACCAATTCCATTTTCATGTACGCTCGCGGTAGGTCCTCCCCGTACGTAACCACGCCGTGGTTGGCCATCAGGATGGCTTCATGCTCCGGAATAAGGGGACCTAGCACGTCGGTCAATTCCGGTGTCCCAGGCGTCGCGTATGGTGCCAGGGGAACTGCTCCAAGGCCAATGGCCGCTTCGCAAACGAGCGCAGCATTGAGGGGAATCCCTGCTGCTGCATATCCAGTCGCAACCGGCGGGTGGGCATGGACGACTGCATTAATGTCAGGGCGCATCTTGTAGATCAGCAGGTGCATGGCGATCTCGCTCGACACACTTCGTCGTCCGGCGAGCTTATGCCCCTCGATATCGACCACGACCAGGTCCTGTGGCTGCATCATGCCCTTGCTGATACCGGTTGGGGTAATGAGGATCGACTGACGATCGAGCCGCACCGACAAGTTGCCATCTGTGGCGGCGACGAAGCCACGTTCGTGCAGCAGCATTCCGAAACGGAGAATGTCGTGTCTGCGTCTGATTTTCTCTTTCATGATGTGCCTCGATCTGGTGTGCTCGGCACCAACGACTCTTTCGACGTCCTAGTGCCCAGCAAATCTCTCCCGTCCAGTAACGTATTACCCATGCTTTTCCTCCATGGTCGCTTTTGTTCAACGTCTCGCAAGCAGCTGAACAAATTCATCCGGACTGAGCTGCAGCTTGCGAAGAGTGTCGTACAGAGTTGCTTTGTCCAGCGAGTCTCCCGAATGAGGCTCGTGGAATGAGACCAGGTTTGGGCTGCGGGTGGGGTTAAAAAACCGCCTCACTGATCCCCGATGCGATTCCAGCGGACGATAGCCGAGGTCACGCAGAAGGTAGACGAAACGCCTCCACGAAAGCTGTGTGGGAAATCCGGACACTGTTACAACTCCGATGAGACATTATTCTTCCCTTTCTTGGGGAGGGATATCAAGCTTGCGGGGTCTGTCCTTTACCTCGCCGACGAGGCAAGCATCAGTACGACAAGCACCGCTAACACGAAGCCCGTGGTAAGTGAGAACATCGCGTGCAACGGGTGCAGGTGAAAATAGACCACCCCGTGCCTCTGGAGATGTGTGCGCGTTTTCATGGAAGCCTCTACGCCGTGGGCGGCGGATCCCTTTCCAGACATACCTATAGCATCCCGTCTTCTATTAGGCTCCGTTTCTCCAAGAAATTGCAATGCCACTGACTCCGAGCCGATCACATCATCGTCAGGGATCGATCTTCTCCTGTTGGTTCACGAGAAACTGGTGACCACGGTCACAGCAGATTGTCAGTCCGCGTGTTAAACAAAGACAGAGACCAGTTGTCCTGATGCGCGTACGGGCACGGCGTTGTTCGACGGGGCAATGGTGGGACTGGCGCTCAAGCACTGTCTTGTACTCTCTTTCGGCGTGGCATTGACCGCTTCCGCGGCAGCGTACGTTTTGGCCTACTTCTTGTTTACGATCCACGAAGAAATCGGCATCTCATCCGACGCAGCATTACCCATCGCCGTTTGGACCTTCCCAATCACGTTTCTGGGGACCCTCATTGGCTACTTGGCCAGGAAAGCTGGCCTTGGCAGACGTTGACGGTACTGTGAGGTTCCAGCGATAGAACATCAGCCTTTATCGCAGCGCTACCGCTTCAAGTCACCAAGGTCCTAGGTTCTGCAAGGAACGAACCCTTACTCGAACCGGGCGTTAACGAGTTGTTCGATCACATGAGCTAGTGCTATGCGGCCTAAGTGGGCAACGCGATTCTCTCTCCGGAACCTCCGTCCCCTAGCGAGTTTGTTTTCCGAGGACTTGGCTATTGACTTGGGAACGGTCAATACGCGTGTCTACGCCCGCGGTCGGGGCATCGTTGTCAACGAGCCCTCGGCCGTTGCTCTGGACGACAGCACTGGGGAAGTGCAGGCGGTCGGCAGAGAGGCAAAAGAGATGCTAGGGCGTACGCCAGGCAAGATCAGAGTGATCAAGCCATTGAAAGACGGGGTGATCGCGGATTTCAAAGTGACCGAGAAAATGCTCAGTTATTTTATTCAGAAGGCGCATCAGCGCAGGACACTGGTTCATCCGCGCGTCATCATCAGCGTCCCTTCCGAGATTACCCAGGTGGAACGGCGCGCCGTAACAGATTCAGCCTATCGAGCCAAGGCCGCGGAAGTCCACTTGGTGGAGCAGGCGATGATGGCCGCCATTGGCGCCGGGCTGCCCTTCGCCAAGCCCGGCGGCAATTTGGTGGTGGACATCGGAGGTGGTACGACTGACGTCGCCCTCATTTCCATGTCCGGCATGGTGTATTCGCGTTCACTGCGCATCGCTGGCAACCACATGGATGAATCCATCATGAATTATCTCAAGCGGAAACATAACCTGCTGATCGGGGAGCGTACGGCCGAGCAGATCAAGATCGAGATTGGTTCGGCATACGCACTCGACAAACCACTGACTATGGAAGTCAAGGGAAGAAGTCTCATAGAGGGCGTGCCCAAAGAGATCACCGTCGATGACAGCGAGATCCGTGACGCATTGGCCGAATGCGTTTCAGCGGTCGTGAGCGCCATACGCATGGCCTTGGAGCGCACTCCGCCAGAACTCTCCGCCGACATCGGCGACCGTGGCATTGTGCTCGCTGGAGGAGGTGCTTTGCTGAGAAACCTGGACAAGAGAATCCGGGAAGAAACCGGCCTCCCCGTATGCATTGCCGATGACCCACTATGCAGCGTGGTGCTGGGCACGGCGAAGCTTCTCGACGACTTCAGGCTTTTGCGTCGCATCGCGGTGGATTAGGTTTTGCCCAAGTGAAATCCCTGGCTGAGGGAAGAGATGACTGTCGTGCACCGCGAGGCAATTTTGGACTTACGCTTCGTCAACCCGAGAGGCATCGGGCGGCAGTTTCCGGGGGCACCGGGTTGTAGGAGAACCAGGAGGCCCGCTCGAAGCCGGTCAGTCCAACGAGTTGCGGGAGGATTTCTAGATGCCAGTGAAAGTCTTCTTCGATCGTCTTCCAGTAGCCCTCGCGTGGGCGAAGGAAAGGTCTGTCCTGTAGCGAGAGGTTATAGGGTGGACCACCTAATGTGTGATCCAATCTCTGCAGGACGTCGCGGAGGATTTTTGCGAGATTCTCAATCTGCACGGCATTGATCCGGCTGAAGGCGCTGCTGTGGACTTTCGGGTACACGCAGGCTTCGAACGGATAACCTGAGGCAAACGGCGCCAAACATGCAAAATCATGATTCTCCGCAATTAGACGTCGCCGCTCCCTGAGTTCCTGGTGCAAAACGTCGCAGTATATGCAGCGGTCCTTCAAAGCAAAGTAGTCGCACGCGGCCATGAGTTTCGCCTTAATGAGACGCGGCGTCACAGGCAGGGCCATCAATTCCGAAATCGAATGCGTAATGGTGTGTGCCCCGGCTTCGACGCCGTGGTTCTTGAATATCAGGACGTACCGAATCCGCTTGTCCCGCTCCAGGTCGAGGATACGGGCCACATAGGTCCGGATGACATCCGCGATCTCGTTCACCTCCAACTCGTGGAGGCTGCGGTCGTGCCGGGGTGTCTCTGCGACGATCTCGTCGGCACCCACGCCGTTCATCAGGTCGTGGAATCCCTCAGGGCGCCGTCTCAGTTCACCTTCAACCTTCAACCGCAGTTGCGAATTCGGGACCACGCGGACCACCCATCCCGGCCCGTCCGCCGGTGAACCCGTCCGCCGGAGAGCGAATATCTCTGGCGGTGTGGAAGCCTCATGGGTCTCACAGAATGGACAAAAAGTGGTCCCCCGCACGAATTTCTTAAAGTGGAAATCCGATGGCCGTACCACGTCGGCTTCGGCCACGATCACCCAGCGACCGGTGAAAACATCTTTGCGAAATTGAGACATTTGGGCCTCATGGCAGTGTCTCGTCCGCAAGCCGGCACACGTGGGACCAGAAAGCTGCAGTAGTGGCCTTACTCCGTGTGCATTCGCCTTTCGCTCATCGCCAGTCGACGGAGATGCGCGGGCGCGATACTCAACAGTCAGCGCCGCACGACACTCGACTCTTGACCGGGCACCATAAGAACGGGGCAGGGCGCACGGCAGACCACTTGACCATCGACGGGCAGGAGCATCTGCGCGGATGCTGCTGCTGGAGTTTCTCGTACACTCATCACAATCAGGCTTGCATTTAGCTTCGCTGCAACCCTAACCAATCCTTGGACCCGGTCGCCGTGATCGACAACAAATTCGGATTTACCCAAGAAATCGCTTCCCGCCGGAATTAGGCTGTCGAGCCGTTTTCGGAATATGACATTTCTGGGATTCCCGTAATGGAAAGGGCCCATCGTGGTTCTCTCTGCGACGTGCACCAATGCGAGCTGTGCTTCATTGTCCTGAGCCAAAGCAAGTGAGTAGGGCAAGGCATCCAAGGAGCTAGTCGAGAAATCAGTGACGTAGACGATCCGGTCAAGTGCCTTTCTCGCCAGCTGCGTGTATGTGACCGCCGGACCAATGATCAGCACGGGACACGGCACTATGGGCAGAATGTCTTCAACTATGCATGCTGTGCCTAATTTCTGCAATCTCTGACCTCTAGCGACTACCACCAAGTCGACTTCTCGATTGCTGACGATCGCGCAAATCACCTCGGCAGAAGTCACATCTGCAAGAGATATGCTTGCGCCATACCGCCGGGAGAGACCGACCACGTAGGCCAGGATCGCCTCCGAAGACTGGGAAGGTTTTGTAGCCAGCAATATGTTTTTAATAGAAAGACCGGCTTGCTCCTCGACGCACGACACGACTCACCTCCGCAGCACGTTTTCAACAATTGGATCCTCCCCTGGGTTCGAGCCGATGCTGCTTGGGCGACGGACTCTGATAACCCTTCTCGAGCGAATTCTGCCCTGTTCGGCTCGGAAATCAAGCCGAACCTGTCGAGAGACTTCCCGTGTTCGGGACCTGTTCGATCCAGTTGTGTGCGCTTACGCCGCCTTTTCAAACGACCTCTGTTCGGATGGCTCTTCGAGCTGCCCAATGTTCTTCAGCAGCCAGCTTTGTAGCGTCTGCTCAATCTCTTCGTTCGTCCCTGTCCTGTACAGGCTGTCTACCGTTTCGCCTATTTCATCCAGGGGAATGTGACGACACGGGACAGCCTCGTAACGGCATTCTTTCGGAACAAAACTCATCAGCACACAGTTGGAATCCGGGCAGGTGGAGCATCTTTCTTTGGGGCAGGTTGGCGAGTCCTCAAAGATCAGAGGAGCCCTCCATACCAGCGGTGCGCGGTAGCCGCCCTTCCGCACGAACTCCAGTTCATTTCTTAGAACCTGGAGTGGATTCTTAACAATCCTCATAAACACCTCCGACACCGTGCGACTTCGCGCCCACGATCGAATCTTTCAGGCGACCATTTCCATACGATGGTCGATGATGGAAACATCCTGCGGTGCTCGTCGCATAGGCACTATGGTGACCCCACGATCGCCATCGGATTGAACCGTCATGGCACGACAGCATGAGGAGCACAACCAGAAATATTGGGGACCGTGGGGGCTGCCCGTGTATTCCGGATCAACAGGCAGTCCCCTCCTTGGCGAATGAATCCTCGATTCAATTGCGAATAGCTTTCCTTCATGAAAATAATGCAATGTAGCGAAACACGCTTGATTGACGCATTTGGCGAGCATGGCGACCTCACGTTTGGTTGAAGGGGGTGGAAGGTTGCGCCCGTGAAGTGTCACGGGTATCCAGCGTTTTCGATTGTGTCCCCTCGGGAGTTCTGGCGAGAAGCAACTCTGGGAAATTACCTTGAGTTCTTTATACTCTCTGCAGGTTGAGATTTCAGTGACGTTGGGCACACACTCAGTGGCCGGGAGCACATAACGTTGTGACACTGGAAGCGTGCATTTACCTCAAGAACCTATCGGATGAGAGGAATATTGCGAATGCCCCGACAAGCAGGGGTACTCCTTTTGCAGACTCCGATGGCACAATGTGGCAAGAAACGATACTTCTGGCCCGGCGTTCCGTAGAGAATTCGAACGCGCCCAAGAAGGCAACCGGGGAAAGTGGGCCCCAGGCAATCAGCAAGAGACTTTCAGCGCGGATGATTCATGCATGGTACTGTGGTTGTTGTCACGTTAATGTGAATCTCAACCTGGACAATGCACTATGCCATTACCCTATGGGCTTGAGATCACGAAGAGCTGTCTGCGGTGCAAACTGCGAGTGGGGAGATTGTTTTGTAATCTGCCCCGCCCCACTCTTGAGACGTTGCAAACGCTGGGCATCACCACTGCTTGTCCAAAAGGCAATGTACTTTACTCTCAGGGGCAATCGCCCCGTGAGATCTCCGTCCTTTGCTTAGGTCACGCCAAAGTCTCCACAGCTTCTCAGACTGGCAGGACAGTCTGCCTGGGAATCGCGGAGCCCGGAGCGGTCCTCGGTTTGAGTGCGACGATTTCGGGAAAACCGTACGAAGTGAGCATCGAGGCCCTCGAGCCCTGCCAACTGAAAGTGATCGGAGGAGATCGCTTCTTGAACTTTTTGCGAGATGACAGGATAGCGTGTTTGGCCGTGCTTAAGTGCCTGAGCAACGACGTCAGGAAGGCCTATGAGCCCGTGCGACTATTCGGGCTCTCACACTCTGCTACAGAAAAACTTGCGAACGTGAATTCGGAAAGGGACTCTGAGAGGAGTGCCGGTGCCGCATTCGCCTAAGAGAAATAGGCGGAGGGCAGCTGCGAGTTTGTGATCAGGGTTCACTGAAATTTCTTTGCGTGGAGAGTACAAGCAAATCAAAGCATCTTCCGAGAGTTGCTACTTTCCAATTGAGGCAGGACGTAGAGAGATTGAGATGTTGTAGTGCATGGACATTAAGTACGATGAGGCACCGCTTAAAACCTGCTCGCGTGCTGAAAACGGCAAGAACGTGTACTTTGATTCGACCTTAGCCGTGAGAGTCGTGCAACGCCTTAAGCCGTCGCGAACAACGCACCTTTTGCAATGCCTCGGCCTCAATCTGTCGGGCACGCTCTTTGGTCAGGGCGAACGACTTTCCCACCTCATCTAACGTGTGTTCTGAGCCATCTTCTACTCCAAAGTGCATCTTGAGCACCTTCTCTTCACGTGGGCTGAGTGTGCGCAAGATGCGGGCAGTTTGCTCCTTCACGTCGAGGCGAATTGCTGCCTCGGCAGGCGAGACCGCGCTTGTGTCTTCAATGAAGTTACCGAAGGTGGAGTCCTCCCCGGTGCGGAGTGGTGTTTCCAGAGAGACTGGTGTCTGCCATATCTTCCGCAGGCTCCGAACTTTGGCCACGGGGACATCCAAGCGCTTCGCAATCTCTTCAGAGGTTGGTTCGCGCCCGAGTTCCTGGACCAGTCGCTGCGACGCACGCATCAGCCTGTTCATGATTTCGACAATGTGCACTGGAATCCGAATCGTGCGTGCCTGGTCGGCAATTGCTCGTGTGACTGCCTGACGAATCCACCATGTGGCATAGGTCGAGAACTTGTAGCCGCGACGATACTCGAACTTCTCCACCGCCCTCATCAGTCCGACGTTGCCCTCCTGAATTAGATCGAGAAAATCGAGACCACGATGGCAATACTTTCTGGCGATGAAGACTACAAGTCGCAGATTGGCCTGGGTGAGCTCATGTTTGGCTTGCTCCGCATCCATCTCGCCCAAGATGATTTCACGCTTAGCGCGAAGCAGTTCCGGGAGACTCTCTCCGGCATCGAGTTCCAATCTCCTGAACTCAGAGCGATACTCCCGCTGTGCCTGACGGCATTCTTTCTTCACTTTGTTGTCACGCGCTGTCGCGAGTTTCTTTTCAAAATTCCTGATCTGGCCATCTAGCCAGCACATCCTGTCGAGAGTCCCGTTCACGTGATCGATCAGTCGTTTGCGTTCGGTGTTAGTGAGGACGAGGCTGCGTATGATGAGCGACATCCCAACAATCTCGCGGCGTAGTTGGTATCGGCAGCGGACTCCACGTGTCTTCTCTTCCTCACGGACGCTCGCTAGCCTCTTTGCCAGAAGCGTGGCTCTCTTGTAACGCCCGCGCAACGCGTCGATCCTGCACACGATTCGCTTAAGGTGGGTCTGGCGAACCGCCTCCGTATCCTCTGTATCATCGAAGGTGACAATTTCCTTGATCGAACGCGCCCCACGTCTCAAGTCGTCGCCTGTGGCTAGAATCCGGCGGATCACGATTGGGGAACGTGAAAGCGCCTTCAGCACGCGGAACCGTCCACGCTCGATGCGTTTGGCAAGATGAATCTCCGCCTCGCGGGAGAGCAGCGGCACCGACCGCATCTCGCGTAGGTAGAGACTCAGTAGGTCGTTAGATCGCTCAAGACCATCCCAAGCTCGAAGAACCTCAGCTTTCTCAGGCCCCTCTGCTTCCGGCTCATGGATTTGTCCGGGTGTCGATTCGGATAGCTGGGACCGGTCCACAGGTACGGATAGTTCGTTGCTCTGCGTGCCAAGGTCGGGCAGCGGGAATTCCGGCTTGTGAGAAAGATGGACGCCTGCTCGCGCGATGTCGTTCGCATCAACGCAGAAACGATGCTTCCCCTCACCGACACCGCTGATTTCTGCACCGTTGTGAAATGTCACAGCGCAGCTCCGTTCTTGGTCGAAAGCCAAGGAGGTGGTTAGCCGCCTGACATTTATTTCTGCGATTGGTTCGTTTTCCTCGGCTCGCGGTGCCCGAAGGGCGTGCGAGGCCATCCCTGGCAAGGAGAACGAGACAAAGGAATGGCGAACGCGGCTGAGACCGGAAGTGTCTTACACAACCTCCAAGAGCTCAATCTTATTGTTTACTGAACAGTATACATCGTCACGGTGGTTTTCAGAAGCGCGACCGGTGGTGAATGAAAAACACGAGATCGTGGGCATATTGTCCCTTAGCGACTTGGTGCGTACGGCGGGCATCGAAGCGAGCCTGATTGCAGCGGCCCTGCAGAGCATCTGCCAGCCCGCGCACCGGCAGACGGCGGACTTGATGTGTTCTCATCAGATCGAGGGCGAGCAAAACGTCATCCTGCTCGCTGCAGCAAACCGGATCTCGTCGTACATCGTCGATCCAAGTGGACGGGTCCCTGTCGGTAGCAACCACGTGCAAGCAAAGGTCGCGATCGGTTATTATGCCCACTAATATTCGAGTGAAAGGGTCTCGAATGACGACTTTCACGGGGGCCTCCCTGAATCACGAGCAGCCGAAACAGATCGTGCTTCATTTCGCCTGCAGCGATTCGATGTACTTGTTCAAGTTAGTGATCCGCAACTGTACTTCGGAGCTGTGTCCCTGGCTCATGCACCAGAACAGATCGCCCCAAGCCGGCATTTCCTTCGAGCCGTGTGCTGGCAGGCGCAGGTCACCTTGGATCGCGTTCATGACGTGGTCCGCTGGATATTTGCCGCCATTTTTCCTGGCCAGCGTCGTCAAGTTCGGTGGCGGTACCTTCAGGGCGCCCGCAGCTGGGCCGCTTCCGTTGCCATCGACGCCGTGGCAGACGGCGCAATAGGCGGTGTACATCTCTGGGCCCGACGCGGCCGAAGTTGGTGTAACTGAAACATGCTTGATTTGTGTTCGTTGGGATGCACCGAACACAGCTAATACAAATGTTAGTCCAATGAGTGGAAAGATGCTGCGAATGAGCATGGTAACCTCCTTTCCGTGGCGCAAACCCCAGCTGGGCTTTTGAGCTTCAAGTCCGAGATTTTCTTGAAGAATGTCTTACCCTGCTACATCCATTATCCGCTTCTCGCTAGACAATCGTGCTGAGCGTCAGGTCTCTCTCGAGAGCCTAGGTCGCTTGCCGACGATCCTGGACACCCGCTGCCCATTCGAGATTTCGGACGCAACGCGGTGTGGTCCAGGTCTAGCTTCGCCCTCCAGTTCCTCCAGGATTGACGAAAAACGCCCAAGAGTCGCACTTCTGCAACAGATCGTCGAGGAACTCGCGCCAATCAGAGTTGGGCGCTGGGGAAAGACCAATTCGTTGCCCCACAGGTCGGTTAGCCCGTGCTGTTGCGATTGCAAGTCGTCTAATCCTTTCTGTGATCATGTGCATCACTGGATCTGCAAGAATGAAGCCGTGCCGACCGATAGTGATACCGACTCTCCCTGCAGAAGAACCGATATAAACTTCTACAACATCGGGTGCCAGATCTGCCGCACCGGGCGTCAGGCGTTGCACATACTTGATTGTTAGTCTTCCCATGGCTATATCCCCCGCCACGGACAAATGCCATTCCGCACGGCAATCAGTGACCGAGCCGTTTACCTCGGCCGAAGGTCGGCTTTGCATTGACCCCACTACTTAGAATGTTTGCCCATCAGCCAAGTCCTGTCTGTGACGGGACACACAGTGCAAGATCGCCTGCTTTCGCCAGCGGGCGCTCTGGAACGTGGAAATAAATCCGGGAATCATTGCCGTGCCTGCGGTGTTTGCCCTCGGTATGCCTGAGGACGTCATTACCTACCACTGTACAATTGTTGCCTTGCCCTCCAGCGACTTGTGATTGTGGTCATTGTTTTTCTTTACTAGAGGTGGTTCCGTAAATAACTGAAGATTTCGCCGGTGCTGATAGCACTGCCGCTGTTAGGAGGCTTGCGATGAAATCCCTAGTGCGTTGGCAGCCATTCCACGCAGCTCAAGAATCGCGATAAGGTCCGAGCAGTGTAATCCGCTGGTAGTTTGAGCCAAGCCGCTAAGACCGGTTGCCTGTAGGAGAATCCGTGGTCTTCAGAACCAGCCGCTTCAGGACTCTGCAGAAACTTGCAATCTGCTTTGTTCTGACCCTGACCGCGACGGCTGCTTTGGCCGCCTCTGGATTTCCCCCTCAACGTCGCCTCGATACACCTCGGGAGATCAATGGGGAGCCCGCGTTGGCGACAGACGCCCGCGGTCACATCTACATTCTGTTTCCTCAGTATGGCCCGGTGGCCCAATGTCCAGCGTGTACCGCGCCCACCATGGTCTTGCTGACCAGCGATGACAATGGCATTTCCTGGGAGCCGCCGCGGGTTCTGCTGGCCTCAGATTCCGGACAGTTTGATGCCCAGATCAAGGTCGACCCCGTTGATCGCCAAACTCTCTATGCATCGTGGTTGCAGGGCAAGCACGACGTCATCGTGGGGAGGTCGCAGGATTTTGGCCGCTCCTGGTATTTTGCCATCGCTGAACATTCTCCGGAAGTCGTCATCGACAAGCCGGTGCTGGCCCTTCGCGGCCCCAATGTCTACGTGAGCTTTAACCACGACCAGACGCTCGCGGTAGCAGCGTCGCATGATTACGCGCAGAATTTTTCCTCTGCTCTGGTGAATCCTGGTGCCGGGTTGGGCTGGTCACTGGCTGCAGGGGCTACCGTGGATCCCGTCGGCAACGTCTATTTTTCCTGGACGGCCTACCCGCGAACAAATATTCTGACGCGACCGGTGGAGGTGTTTGTAAGCCGATCGGCGGACGGCGGCCGGAACTGGAGTACGACGCCGATGGACGTTTCCAGCCCGGCGCCGGATTGCTCGGCCCAGGTCTGTTCAACTGGCTTTCTGGCCTCCCAGATGGCTCTGGCTTCCGATGATGCCGGAATCATCTATGCCTTGTGGAACGGCGGCTCGGTCATAGGCGGACCGGAGCGCATTTACTTCTCCTCTTCCACGAACCAAGGGGAAAGCTGGTCAGCGAAGGTTGACGTCTCAAGCGCCCCGTTTGGCGTGGAGCACTGCTTCCCGGCAGTCATTGCCGGTACCGCAGGCGACGTCCGCATCGCATGGATGGACGCGAGAGAAGTGGACACGCAAAACCATCTTCTTTGGAATACCTACTACCGAGCTTCCACCAACGGCGGGGCGACTTGGTCACCGGAATCGCAACTCTCCGGCCCCGTGCGCGGATACGATTACATCCTGCCCAACGGTTTCCTCTTCCCATTTGGCAACTTATTTTCCATCGGCATCGATAACCTCGGCACCACGCATGTGGTGTGGGGCGAAGGCCGCAATTACAGCTCGCCGGGTTCGATCTGGTACACGCACGGGCGCTAAACTCACGACTTTAGGATCGTCGTCCCGATCAGTTCGATTCCTAAGCAGCGTGCATGATCTGGCTGGCTGTTGCCGCAGGCAGATTATTCTGGAAATTGATGATCGACGCGAATCTAATCCCGAGCGAAGAGCCCGCTCACACCGGGTCGGCTTGCTTCAGTTCTTCCCGGGCAGCTAGAAATGCCAAGCCTGCGCACTGCAGCAAGCCGCACCCGCACGTCAGGCCCTGACCTGAAGAATCACTCCGCCGGCAGGCCTTCAAAGAATTTCCCCAGTTTTGCGGTCGCCCGGAATTGCGGTATTGGATCGAGCTCCTTGAATGCCGATGTGAACGCGTTCGACAGGCTCCACATCGTTCGCGGTTGGAACTCCTCGTGATTCGGATTGAAGTAAAGGTCGTGTACTCTCCGCGCCAGATGTCTCGGCACTTCCAGATCCCCCTCGATGAACGCCCGGTAGATCGTTAGCTTTGCTTCCTGTGCCGACAGCTGTTGCGCTCGCCAGCTCTCCACCTGCTGCCGCATGGGTTCAAAGTTTCGTTGCATTCGGTCCACGCCAATCGACAGTGCGTCTTCAAGCGAAAATCGCTTCGAGTGTTTTGCCAAGACGGGGCTGTAGTCTCCTCGAAACGCCAGATTCTGACACCCGAACACGCAGTCCAACAGTGCAAGCCAACCCCAAGCGCTTGTTGTTCGCGTTTCGAATTCCGATCGCGAAACGGCAGCCCTCAAAGCTTGCCTCCAGATCGAGGACACCGAACATCTCCATGGCAAGGGAGAAAAGACGTACTCGGAAAAAGCGATCTACGATTCAGTCCTCAAGGAGAAGGTTATCTCCGACGATTTACATCGGCGACTGTATGAGATTTACGATTTTAGAAATAGGGTCGTGCATCGTTTCAATATTTCGGGCCTTCGGTACGCCGACATTGCCGAGGTATGCACAAAGTTCGAGCCGTTGTATCAGGAAGTTCTCGCAGTTGTAGACGTCTTAGAAAATGGGCCGCACGGTCCACGAGAAATGAGCAAGGAGCAACACGCGAGCGTCGTCCAGAAAATATCGTACAAAATTGGTCAGCTACCGTAGGAGAAAACCGGGACAGACGGCACGTTCACCAATTTCCAGTGTGAAAAAAGGGAAAACGTCCCGTCTGTCCCGGTTCGCCGCTGGTTTCCCTCCGATTCTTATGCCGCTGAAACCGACTCCTTCCTCCGATTGAGTGCCGGTAGAAGAAGTTTCAGAAGCGCTTCATCAGAGAACGGGTTCTGACCTGAGATCACCTCGCGATCTTGAACGACATAGCTCGTCCATGGAGCGAGCACACTTACGTCAGCGCCCGCCGTACTCAAGGCGAAGTCCGGGTAGAAGAGAACCTTACCACCAATCTCAAGCGGTTCCCGCTGCTGCTCTTCCGCTGTCGAAAAGACAGTCATCTTATATCCAGAATAGATCCAGCCCTGAGCCTTCGCCCGCGCTCCAGCGGCATCGCCCGCCGTCAGCGCGGCGACGACCTCCTTCGAATTCGGAGAAGCCGCGAGAAGCGAAATCCCGCCGTGGCAGAGTACTGCCGTAGGCTTGGATGTTTTATGAAAGTGTCTCAGCACGGTGCCAGCGTCGGGATCATCGAGAAGATCCATCATCGGGCCGTGGCCGCCGGGGACGAAAACTGCGTCATATTGATCCAGGCCCGATGCAATGACATCCGAGATACGAGTTGGATTTTTGAGCCCAGTCAGGGTGTCGCGGAATTTTAGATAGTCCTGAAGCTTAGCTTCGTCCCCGCCGAAGAACTGCGCTATAGCTGAATTGACATCCATTTGCGGCGTGTTGCCTTTTGGGTTGGCGAAAGTGATTTCGTAGCCTCCCTTCATCAGGGCGCGAACCGGAACCGTCAGCTCGTTGAGGTAGTAGCCAGCGCCCTTATAAACCTTGCCATCTTTCAAGGGCAAGCCGTGACCGCTCGAGACCAGCACCAAGACTTTTCCTTTAGTTGTCATTGTTGTTCTCCTTTTTGAAATCGAATTCTGTGCTCCTGAATGTGAGCTAGCTCATCGTCCGCGGCTTCCTCCAAAGTGGGTAAGGACCGGCTACCGCGGTTGATGTGAGTTATGCCCCTGGGAATCCAAACATCAACCACGACTGATTGGCCACCCAATGCGGGTATAGCTCCGTCATCTGATCGAACAGCGCCTGGTCGGACGTCGCGGTTTTCTGCAGCCGATCGAAGTCCTCGAGGTAACGCTTGGTGTCCTGGATCGTCGAGGGAGAGTCGGGCGCGCCAGGCTTCTTGTGACCGGCGACAACCATCGTCGGGTTCAGCGCTGCTAACCGGTCCAGGTCCGCGATCCAATTCTTTCGGCTCTCGGGGTTGGTGTCGCCGACATACATGCGGCATTGGTTGTACACAACGTCGCCAGCGACGATCAGGCCGATCGACGGAATATAGAGTGAGGTCGAATCGGGACTATCGGTGCGGCCCTGCTCGATAATGCGCAATTCGTGGCCTTCGAGAGTGAACGTGTCGTGCTCATAGGGCTCTGGTGAAACCAGCTTAGTGGCCACCTGCCCAGGAAACATACGGCGGGCCAACCGCTCCACAGTGGGAGTGAAAGACATCTGCATGGCCTTCACCGTCTTGGGTGTTGCTATCGCCCGAGCGCCGGGGAAACGGTCGAGCAGAATGCTAAGGCCGTAGAAGTGGTCGAAGTGGGCGTGCGTTATATAGATGGTCTCCAGGTTGCGGTTGTGCAGAGCGACCCAATCCGCGAGAGCCTCGGCCTCAGCCACTGTCCCCATTG
>Ga0208937_1000895_pt1 | contig 16060 bp, 22 predicted proteins | sample June2015DPH_11_5_FD_184705 | JGI IMG/M metagenome (GOLD analysis project Ga0208937, IMG submission 184705) | Peatland microbial communities from SPRUCE experiment site at the Marcell Experimental Forest, Minnesota, USA - June2015DPH_11_40... | ecosystem: Environmental > Terrestrial > Soil >...
CTACACAGTCGCCAATACGTGAAGCTAAGAAGAAATGAAGTTCGCACGTGTCTCTTAAGCTGGTACTCCTCGACCCTGATGGCTTAGCCCTTGACGTGGCCCTGCTTGCACAAAGCCAGGGCCACGAAGTTATTCATTTTATTAAGGATACTTCTCATACTAGAACTATAGGGGACAACGTAGTTAAGCGGGTTCGTGGAAACCTAGACCGCGCAGTTAAAGACGCAGACGTTGTTTTTATTGCTGACAACGCTAATCTTATGCACACCTTCGACAAACTTAGGGAGCTAACGCCTAAGTCTACTGTCTGGATAGGTCCAACCAAGGAACACGCGAGGTGGGAAAGTGACCGTCAGTACGGCCAAGATTTGCTTGCTCGTTATGCTATTCCTGTGGCCCCCTACAAAGTCTTCTCCGACTACGGCCAAGCCATCGCCTACGTGCAAAAGCGAGACACACGTCTTGTGTCCAAACCATTCGGTAACGATCAAGACGACAAATCACTAACCTATGTTGCCAAATCACCCGAAGACATGGTATACATGCTTCAACGCTGGAAGAAGCTTGGTAAGCTTAAGCAGCAGTTTATGCTACAAGACTTCATAGAGGGGATAGAATTCGGTGCAGAAGGCTGGTTCGACGGTGAGGGATGGAGTGGACCTTTCCATGAGTCCTTTGAGCATAAGAAGTTCCTGGCTGGCGATATCGGCCCTGCTACAGGGGAGATGGGAACGATTAATGCCGCTTTTAGATCGTCACCCTTCGCTGATAGTGTTCTCACTCCTCTTACTGAGCACTTACGCAGTCACAGGTATTGTGGCTTTATTAACCTCAACTGTATTGTAGCTAACAATGGCAAAGTGTACCCGCTTGAGTTCACTTGCCGTCCGGGATGGCCGTGCTTTCAACTCCAAGTCTCCATTAACAAAGGAGACTTCGTTGAAAATCTCTATCACCATCGCGCTCCTGCTTTTAAGCCCAACGTTGTTACTTGCGGCGTTGTACTTGCTATCCCTGATTTTCCTTATTCTCATCTAACGGGTAAGGAGGTCAACGGGATACCCGTCTTTGGGTTTTCCGAGGACAACCTTCACCACCACCCCTACCAGATGAAGAAGACAAGAGAGGGCGAGTGGGTGACGGCCGGGGACAACGTGTGCTGCATCACCGGCCACGGGGCGACGATCAAAGAGGCATCCGATAATGCCTATGCGAACGTCAAGGAAATCCACATCCCCAACTCAATGATGTTCAGGAATGATGTTGGCTACAAGTTAGAGAAGGTACTGCCTAAGCTCCAAAGGCACGGGTATGGGTTGAACTTTCGATTTAAGTAGGCTATATACTCCCTCAGGAGCAAAGCCATGTGCACCGTTCAACCTTTAGATATCATCGACCTGGAGGCCCTAGAGGCCGCTGAGGGCACCTGTCCCTGTTGCGGGGGTGCCCGCAAGGCTGCCAAGCCTTCTGCCCAATATCTCGCGGCCACTGTAGGTGACGTGATCGAGCGCGACAAGGAAGCGCGATTCTCCCGCGTCCATTTAGAGTTCTTCCGGCAGGTAGAGCTGATTGCCTTCTTGCCCCCTCAGTTCTGCGGCCCGGCTTGGCAGAAGGAGCAGTCCAAATATCGGGATATGTTCCTCACCCAGGACTTCAAGCGCGACGAAATCAGCTATACGGCTAAGAAGGCGAAGGAGGTCCAGAGGGACCACCTTGCCGCGTTGCGTGCAATCCGCAGTGAGCAACCTCATTTATACCGCTTGAGAGACGCGAGGGAAGCGGAATACAAAGCAACTCTGGAGCTTAAAGCTACTTAATCCTGGCAAACTCACCCCCTCATCCATTTCTCTATTACGTCTCTAGGAAACCTCCAACAAGGCTCCTCACCACGTTCATAGTTAATGTAACCGCTAACTCTGTGCAAGACTTTCTTCGTCACCCCTTCTTTTAATAGCCTCTCTATCTCGTTCGTAAAGCCCCTAGTCCCCATACGCTTATTGTGGTACGACATCAAAGCGTTATGCGGAATATAGTGCATCCTGATATCAGTGACGAAGCTGTTAGTAGCCTCCCCGTTCCTAATTCTAGGCAAGTCGTCGTTCGTCGGGCGCATCTCCTTCATGCGCCTTTGTGCGGCTACTTCCCCCTTTGGGTAGCTATTATAGATTGCGCACTTGTCTTTATTATCATCCAAAAAGTTAAGGATCGATTGCTGAATAGCGGGCAACGCATGCACCGCCTTGCTCTCTTTCGTATGGCCTACCTGGCTCTCAAAGTAATAGTCCATGACCTCCCTAGCTGGGAACTTGACCATTCCCAAACACCCATCTTCAAGCCACATCGGCCGGGACTCGCTCCATAGCTCCTTCATGGTCCACTCCATGAGCGCAGCCAGCCGCACGAGGTACCGGGCCTCCTGTGGCAGTTGGTCGCACTTATAGCCCGCGACGAACGCATTGAGGCTCGCCTGGACGCTCGGCTTGCACAGATGGCGCACCCAGCGCGGCCCAGCGAGCCCGCAGAGCCTCGAAAACGCGCTGTAGTCCTGCGATCTCAGGCAATCCATATGCGCTTTCTCCTCGGCCCCCGGCAGCGGCAGCTCCACGACGCGCATCTCAGCCGCCCGCACATCGTCCTGGCCTCCATGGGCTCGCATGAGGTCCACATAGCGCTCGTTCGCCGCAGTCAACGCCAGCGTGTTCCAACTCTTCGACGGCCGGGGGGTGCCGTCCGCGTTCATTCTCGCTGGCGAGCTGCCATCCGCGAATGACTTCACGAAATCGTGAATGGCCTTGGCCCCGCCCTTGACGATTTGCGAGGACGTGAACTCGTCAATGCAGATAGGGAGGTTCGGGGTGCAGCTTATAGCATGGTAGAGTGCGGCTTCGGAGATGTTGATTGGGAGGATCAGCTTCGGCCGTCCGTAGATGCCGGTTGCGGCTGTGAGGGCAAGGGTTTTTCCCCAACTGGTTTCTCCCCAGATGTTGGCAACAAGTCCGCCGAATTGATGGCCTTCCGCAATAAGCCGCACGGTAGGTGCAACGAACCCAAGGAGAAAGAATACCTTGCAACCCATGGGCACACTTGCGTCATGAGCATATTCACATGCCAGCACTTGCCAGTCTTGATACAGGCGCTCAATTGTGGCCGGCTCATTTTCCCCCACCTCCATCAAGTTAGTTAGCTCACTCATTCTAGGGTTGCTAGAATCAACTATTACCCTATATACTCCCTTCTCGCTTATTACCTTGTCCCCGTAGTTGAAGCAATACTCACCCTTGGTACTCTTATGCCAGCCCATGTACTTAACTACGGGGAGTAGGCTGTCTCTTCCTTCGTCCATGATACGCCGCTCATAACAACTGAGTGAGTCGAAAATGTAGGCTCTAGCCCTATCGGTTATTGCAAGATGGTTGCCAAAGCATTGCATCGGTTGAGATAGAGCTTTGCTCTGAGGTGCTGAGATCGTTTTCCATTCCTTCCCGTTACTTTCGAGGTAGCGCAAAAGAACTGTCTTTGCATGGCTCGCCTCATCGATGTAGAGGCCATCGACCATGAACGGGGTGGAGGCGACCGGTAGCCCATTTTGGCCTTTGAGGACTGGGTTATTCTGCCCAACGACGATTTTACCGTTGAGGTGGCTATAGCCTTCCGGGAGCGGGATATCGGCCGGTTCGATAATAGGAAGACTCGATTGTATACCCTGCAACGATTCCTTAAGAGGATTCGTAGAACGCCCGCACGCTTTACACCCCTCGCACGCACTACTGACGCTAGCTTCCAGAAATCTCTCGCATGTTTGCGCGTCTTGACCCGTAAGTGAGTCCATCTTTTCTTCCGCAACATCGTAGTCGAACCTTTCTTTGTCCTTAGCGCTCCACTCTAGGAACCTCTCCCGGCCCCCAGGCACGCGCCTAAGCACTGAAGCACAGCCCAGCCACTCGTTGTAAGTTTGTCTCTCAGGGTTATCCCTAAGCTGACGAAGCTGGGCACAATGATCCAAGACAAGCTCCGGCGTTAGGTGCTTGTAACGCCGGTCTTGGTTCTTCTGGTCTTCCTCAGTAAGGTCTATGGCTATTTGCGGGATGTATCTTGGGGTTCGTTCGCAATCATGCCATCTAATAAGCTCAACTGGTCGCTGGTACTTTTCGTTGATAGACCCTGGCACACGAAGTAACCGGGTGCGATCTCTTGCAACCGGGCTGTCATGTCCTTTGATTTCGAAGCGTCGAAATAACGTTTCTCGATAAAGACAATCACTCCACCAAGTGTTATTGTCAACCCCCTGGGTGTAAGGCCAATAGAGATGGACTCCACTTCCGCTCCAGATAACGATAGCTCTCTGGTTAAGCTCATTTTCAAGAGGTTCAATTCCTCGCATAACTCCGTCAATGTCAGCATAGCTGTCCTCCCCTTCTCTGAGGTCTATCTCGTTATGTCCACACTTGCTCCACAGAACTAGCTGCTTAAACCGCCTTAGCTCTCCTAGTTTTACCCCTTCCTTAAGCCTGTCCCCCGCGTCTACTCTCCGGTACGTGGCTACACTATGGAACATGGACGGGTGCCGTAGCCGGTACTTATGGGTAGACAGCAGCTCGTCCGTAGTAGCCCCCCAAAAATGCTGAAACCCCTTGCCACTTGGGTAAGGCTGCGCCAAGCAGCGATGCCCGGCCGGTCCCCACAACGCGCTGTAGAACCGTGCTAACTCATGCCCGTCCATCTCTCCCCCCTCGACAAAATAAGGGGGCCACTGGCCCCCCTCAGGCTGTCAGGGAGAGTTTACGAGCGGCCCATGCTCGCCCGCGCGCGTTGCTGGGCAATCTCGACGGGTGTCAGCTTACGCTCACCTTGCCGGGCACCAAGGGCGCGCGCCTCGGCGAGGGCCTTGCCAGGAACGGGCTCGTCTTCCCCGCGCGAATGCCTGCTTGACCGGCCTACAGGCTCCTTTGCCGTCTCAAGCGCTTCCGTCCTTGAACGTGGGCGTGATCGTGCGGGCTTTTCCTCGATTACTTCAGCCTCCTGGACAGCCGCGGGGTCAGGCCGCTTGGCGGGTGCCGCCAGCCGTTGATGCTGTTCACGCGGCTGCGCCGCAATTGTGGGATATGCTTGAGACTGGCTATCAAGGCCAATCCAGCTCTCGAACTCGTTAGCCTCTTTGAGTTCGGCAACATAAACGCACAGGTCTTCATCGAGGAAGTCAACGAACTCAAAGCCCATGACATTCTTGTCAGCCCAGCTAGCCCTAGTAATAACAAGATCGGGGGTTAGCTCGGAGAGCCCACACTCCGCGCCGATCTTACGCAGCTCGTTGAGGTAACGGCTCCAATTCTTAAGCGCACCGGGAGAAATGCGAAACTGGTGCACCCCTTGGACTTCATTGTGCAAAGGCTCCACCGCGAGCATTTTAAAGTCCTGGCAGGCTTTGATATCCTTGCCCGTCATGTTGGACTTTGCCGAGCCCCAACGGTTATGCGGGCACAATGTACACGATTCGCATTGGGGTGCCGACGAGCGTACATCCGGGTAATAGCCATTGTGCGAGTAGCAATCGGGCGGGGTATCGCTACCGGGCACATAAGGGCCGTCGAAGTGAATTTTCGAGGTGGCCGGGTTGCTCGCCACGGTAACAAACTCGAAATTGTCGAGGCCAAGCAGCGTCTCTTCGCCTTCGGCATCGACGGCAGTAAACCGTTCCTTGCCGATGGAGATACGTGGGAACGCTTGGCCTTGCGGCATTGCGAACTGGCTCACGGAGTTAAATTTCTGTGCGAACTTAGCGAGATGGGTGGGTATTTGCATGTTTGCTCCTGTTTAGTTCTTAGTCATAGCTTTGATAGATTCTTGAACGAGTCGCACAGTTTCAGCGTGCGCGGCTTGGTGCAGCACTTGTTGCAAGTTCATACCTTCCGCTTTAATAGCCTCAGCTAGAAGGTTTATCCTTGTAAGGGGATCAGGGAGGGTATTGGTGCTAACTGTTATCATCTGTCCTTGCTGGCTAATTGCTAGGACGATAAAGCTAACCCCCAAGTTCTTCACCGCGATCTCGTCAACCGTAGTACGAACTTGGTTAACGAACTTGTTTGTAGCCTCTTGTTGAGGTTCCTTTAGTTCTTCTAAGCTCATTGTTTGCTCCTAAAATTTAGCCCCTCCGCTACCTCTACACGTATCCCTGGAGGCGGTACCTTTTCCGCCTCTATGTACTCTTCGACTGCCTTCTTGCTCGCGCGAGCCTCCAGCAGCTCCGTCCGGCCAGTCTCCAGTACGAACCCAAAGAACTCTTCGGGACTTTCAACCTTCGCGGAAGTGCGTTTGGAGGTATAGGCGGTACCCTTGCCGTCGATCTTGACAGAGGTAAGCCTAAGTTCATGGAGCTTAGCAAGCACCATACCCTCAAGCTCTTTAACTGTAGTCTTATCCTCAGCTAGGGACTCCTCAAAAGCTTTTTCCCGTTCCTTAACATCGTCCCTCAGAGACCTCCAAGCCTCGATAGTCTCTGTTAGGTCATATTGCGGCTCTTCCATGTTCCCCTTCTTTCTAAGCTACCCTAGCAAACTCGCCATGTAGCTTTATGGCTGCTTCTTGGTATGCCCTACTAGCTGCTTCTATAGTCTTGTACCTACCAAGGTAAATATGCTTATTGTACAGGTATATCTGTGCTACATAGGCACCCCGCTGCACATGCACGCCCTTAACCCCCAGCTTATTGTTTCTTTGCGCTCCGCGATTATGCTGATTCTGCGACGCAGTAGCTTCTCTTAAGTTACTTATCCTGTTGTTAAGCCCGTTGTGGTCTTCGTGGTCCACCCTATCGGGCCACCTACCATAGTAGAGTGCGAAGGCGATATGGTGCCCACAGTATCCCTTATAGTCTATCATGACACGAAGGTAATAAGTATCATGATCTTTGTGTGTAGACCCGGCTAGTTTACCCGGCCTACCCTTTGTTCCTTTCTTTACCTTCCACCTAATATCCCCGGTTTCCGGTTCATAGGTAAGCAACTCCCTAAGCTTATCTATCCCTATCTTGTCGGCTGGCATCACTTAGGCACTCCAGTAGCACGCCTTGGAGAGACTGTCTTTTCTCCAAGCGATCATAAATCTTAGCTTCTTCGGGGGTTCCGCATAACTGGATGATCGATACGCCCTTCGTCTGCCCCCGGTGAATGGGCCGATCACATGCTTGACGATATACCTCGTTGCTGTCTACGGGCAAGTAAAAAATAACTGTTCCCGCAGCTGAAAGCTCAACCCCATGACTCAATGTGCGCGGGTCCGCCGCAAGCACGCGGGGGTGCCTCGTGCGCTCGAACAAGTCAATGATTCGCCCCCGCTCCTTCGCGCTCACATCGCCGTGGATGCACGCGCACGTATACCCCGCTTTGGTTACGTTTCTATCCACACCTGTACTTAGGTGACCTTTAGTTACAAACTCCTTAACAAGCTCCAACTGGTTCCGATAGGGAACAAGGATAACTACCTTATCATCCGTATTCTCTAGGATATTTAGGACTTCTCTTGCTCGCTCTCCCGGATCGAAGGCGAAGCTTCCATCGCTTGTGTAAGCAGCTCCGCCTGCAATCTGAAGAAGCTTATTTCTAAGAGAAGCTTCGTGTACAGCAGTAATAGACTTTCCTCCGCCGAGTTGAATGTAGGCTTCTTTTCTAAGAAGCTTGTACGCTTTTTCAGCGTCGCTTCCAAGGCCGACAAGTCGCCGCTCAGTGGTTGCATCGGGAATTGCATAGCAGTCCTCTCTTAAGACTCTGATAGATGGTTGAAGGATATTGTACACAGCCTCAACAGCATGCTCTGTAGGCACCCAAGTAAACTGATCTACGTGGGTATGCGTCCGGTTCCTAAACCGGGTCATGGCCTCGCGATAGTCCTGCCGGATTGCCCGGGCTACCCCATAAGCATTCATGGGGCTATTCGCCATAGGCGTAGCGGTTAATCCCCAAACATTCCTATCTATAGCGATTTCACGAAGGCCAGTATGTAGAGACTGGCTGTCTCCTTTGTGGTGCTTGTAGTGCTTGAACTTACTACACTCATCTACCACTATCGTGTGTATGTCAGAGGCATGTATAGCATTGCGCACAGCAGTAGACAACAGACACTCATAATTAGATATGAAAGCGCAACCCGAAGCCTCGGATATTTGTTTAGCGCGTGTAGCATTACTACCAGATAGAACGTAGTAAGAGATACCGCTATCCCCGACCAAATTAGCATAATGCTTCTCCCAAACTGTTGTAAGCGTTGTCTTAGGTGCGAGAACTAGGATACTCCCGCCCGCTTGTCTCATTAGATAATCAGCCGCCCAGATAGCCGTAGCCGTCTTGCCCGTCCGCGTCTCACTTAAATCGAACGCATACTGGTGGCTTAGGAGGAACTCAACCCTAAGCCGTTGGTTCTCCATCGGTGCCCAAGGTCCAGGGTACGGATAGTCCGCTATGTCCATGGAGATGCTAGGCACGGGCCAAAGCTCCTACTTCTTCGCTCCCACTGTTACCCATACTTCCGGTTCCCTTTCTTCGATTGCCCTAATCAGCCCGTCTTCAATCTCCATGTCGTGGACGGTATGCACAAGTGCCGCACCCCCGCCTGCCTTGCTTACCTGTCTTAGCACCTCACCTTGCGCCCCCGTAGGTTCATCAATCTTAGTGCGCTTCGTCTCGATAGCGACGAACACGCCTAGCGTGGTGCCCGCCATCTCCTTAGTGACCTTAATGGGGATACAAGCGAGGCAATCAACTGTGTGGGCACCTATCCCAGACTGAACAGGCCAAAACTGGTAGCATCCCCAACCTTTAAGAACGGCCTTAAGAGCCTTTTTAACTTTATCCTCTAGGAAGTCTGACTCTTTATCCATTCCCTTTCTTCCCAGTCCAATGTTTGCAACTTGTCAGATCGCACCAGTCGCACTTAGTTTCCTTAGGCATAATCTCTCCTCCGCTGCCATACTCTACCCGTAACATGCCCCCATGTTTTCCCACAAAGAATATACCTGATAGCAGTTGTGGTAAGTCCGTACCTTTCTGCTAGAGTAGTCGTGTCTTCCTTAGACCGGCAGATGTCAATCACGTCGCTGCTAGTTATTTTCGCCGAGTGTGCTCTCTCCCCACGCGGGGGATTACCCCTACCCTTTTTCGCCTTGTCTTGCATGTTGTCAGTATGCGTACCGAGAAACAAGTGATCTGGGTTTACACAGCACTCAACGTCGCAGCTATGTAGAACGTTCATACCTTCGGGAATTGGACCCTTAAACATAAGGTAAGAAACCTTATGCGCACCTAGCATAGTTCCATCCAACCAGAAGCGAGCGTAGCGCTTCGGGTTCTGGCCTCGCATGAACCAGCAGGAGTCAGTCTTGATTAACTTCTCTTGGAACCTTTCTTTGTCGAAGTCTGTTACTAGCCACATGGATTATACTCGCAAGACAGTAACGGACAATAGCCGCACAAACGATTCTTCTTAGCTGTATCGCTCGTATCGACAGCCTTCACCCGCTCAACGAGCCTATGAAAAGTTTGCCCAGGTGATAAGGTATGTACCTCTCCTACCTTCCTGTCCTTTAGCCAGATATACATCCCTCGCCAGTGCCTTACTCGCGGGTAATGAGCTTTGACTGCTACAGAGTAGGTGCTAAGCTGGTCCGGGTCTTCCCAAGGCTTCCCGGTCTTCCAATCTAAAATCCAAGCAATATCCCCACCCTCGATTTGAAGGAAGTCGATCTTAGTTGTGAACCAAGACTTAGAATGAGTAAGCCGGTTTTGTTCGTCGAAGTTGAACCAACGCTCTATGCAGATAATGTCTTCCTCGTACTTCTTACTTGGTATGAAGTCCGTCACCCATTCGAGGTCTTTAGGTAGGGCAACCCCGTCTCGTACATAGTGCTCGATAGCGGCATGTACGCGGTTGCCTTCTTTGGCAGCCTCGCTCTCCACATAGGGGAGAGTCTTAGAGATGTAGCGGGCATGTCCAAGCTTAGGGCAGCGTTCGAACGTGGTAAGCTTGGTGTAAGACCAAGGAAGCAAGCTTGTCATTGAGTACGCTCCAAAATATAGCCCCTACCCCATACGCCAGTAATGGTCCAGCCATGAAGCTTAGGCCGCATACGCCTAATGCTAGAGCGCACACAGTCCTCGGCTTCAGTTGGTTCAAGATCGGGATCAGGGTAGGCACACTCGACAAGCTCCCCTATTGTCATAAGCCGTGGCGAGTACAAGCCTAATAGGACAAGTATCCTACGCTGTTGCTTGCTAAAAGGCTCTAGGTCTATCCCGTTAATCCTCATTGTCTCCCCCTAGTTAATCGGCTGCTTACAATCATCCCTAGCACGAAGTCTACCATGTTCCTAGCTCCTGCCTCTTTTCCGAGTCTGAGCAGTGTGTTTATTTGCTCAGGCGACATGAGGATACTGCCGTCCTCAAGCTCGGTGAAAGCCTGATTAGTTTTCCTCGCTCGTTCGGCTAATAGCCTCACTGCTACTTTTATCATACCTATCCCCACTAAAAAGTTCCGCGGCCAAAGGCAAGTTAGGAGCCCACTCGGGCACCGTCACCAAGGCCGTGCCAAGCATATCGAGGCACCATTGCTTATCCGCCAAGGGCACGCAACAGACAAGCTCGTCATGCGTGGAGGTCACGACGCGGCAGCCCGCCCGCGCGGCGAACTCGCGCCGGACTTTCAACCACGCATCTGTAAGGACGATCCTAGCTAAGAACTGAACCACATTCTCGGTAAGGGCACCGCCCCATATCTTATCTAGGTCTTTACCTTCGTAGTCGAGGAAAAGACCGTTAGGGCCGATGATTTTGCGACCAATAGCCACGCAAGGCCCAGTGTTGCCGCCATTAGGGCCAACTCCTATTTCTTCTGGAAAACCAGAACGCATATGTTGCAGTAGGCTACCCAAATCCCTCCAAAGTTTAGGTATCTCTCTATACTGTCTCCTAAACTCATCTATGAGCATATCGCTAGTAAGCCGGTCAACTTCTTGGCCTTGCGACTTAAGGTAATAAGCAAACTTTTCTTTCCCTAAACCATAACCGGCCCCCAAGATCACGGTTTTACTTAAGGTTCTTAAGTCTTTATTAACCTCCCGGCTAACCTCACACTTAAACGCCTTTTCGCCAAACTCGCTGTACACGTCCCTACCTTCCGCGAAGGCAGCTAAAAGAGTTTCACAACCTGCAAGCCAAGCGGTTATCCTGCACTCGATCTGCGAAAGGTCGCCCCAAGCAAGTGTGTACCCATTGGGTGCAAGCAACCCACTCCTAAGCTTGCTCCCTCTTGGGAGATTTTGCAGATTAGACTTATCGCCCCCCGAAAATCTTCCTGTGTGGGCTCCATAGTATTTAAGGTAAACAGGTATCGCCCCTCGCTCAGCGGTAGACAAAAGCCTTCCTGCCCTAGTTTCATGAATGCTAGTTTTTGCAGCAACTCTTGCTTCGACAAGATCGCGAACTCGTTCATTAGGGTGCTCCTGTAAGGCTTGAAAGTCTAAGTCCGTCTTAGCGAACGCGAACGCTTCCCGGCCTGTAGTAGCTGAGATTTTAGTGGGGGGCTCGATCCCACAGCCACGTAGGAGCGTAGCGAACTTGGCGTCAGATTTGAGCACCTTGTCTGTAAGTCCAAGCTCGTACATCTTATGTTCGCGAGCGATTATGGCCTCTGTCAGGGCCTCAGTGAGCAAGGGCACATCGCCAACAAGCACTGGCTCGGTATAGAGCCTGATTGTCTCGTCTATTAGCTCTAGCTCGTCAGCGGGCATCTGGTGGACCAAGAGTTCGTAAAGCTGATGGGTTAGAAAAAGGTCATGAAGGCACCCGTCACCAATAGTTCGCATCAGCCGCGCGTCGATCTCCGCCAGCGTCTTCCCCCGGAACTCGTTATAGGGAACGGTCTTGGGAGTGCCTAAGTTGAAATGGGCTACCAGCTTATCGAGGCTATGGCTAGGAAGATGCTGGTAGAGTGCGCGGCTCATAGAGAGGGTGCAAAAGATAAAGCTAGGCTGGTAGTCAAACAAATGACTAAGCGCAAATAAGTCAAACTGCGCATGATGAGCAATAAACCCAATGTGCCTATGTTCTTTGAGCCAATGACCTACATCGTTCCCAGTTAGGAAACTTTCCCATCCAGTTTCTGTATTCCTGATTCCAAGCCCAATAAGTTCAAACTTAGGGTGCCTAATATACTCCTCGATAGATAGTTTCCTAAGTGTATGCTCATTTGAGAAGGTACTCTCTATGTCGCCTACCCAAATCGAAAAACTTCCCTTGCTCATCTTTGTCCCCTATCTCGCGACGTTCTTTGTTCCAGCAATCAGCCAAGTTCTGCCCATAGGTGCCTATAATAAAGTGATATGGGTTGCAGCATATCCGATTATCACATTTATGCAGAACGAAACCCGTACCTTTCCTATCTTTAGGTGCGTCTGGGCTATCCACAAGTCCAGCAAGCCATGCTGCAAACCTGGAAGCGACATAGCTCTTGCCTTTCCAATGGGGCCTATATCGAGCATAGCCGGAAGACTTATCAACATTAGTGGGCTTTTCCCAACAGTCATCTACCTCTTTAACCCTAACAAGTTCCCAAAAAGGATGATTGAAGTTAATCTGCATCCCAGCCTCCCGATTCATATTCGCTAGCCAGCAAGATAGCGGCAACGATGAAACAAACGGTTAATAGCCAAATCATTGGGCAGCTGCTTGCTTGCGCGCGTGCCTAGCGGCTCTGGCGCGGTCCAGGAAGGCCCTTGCGAGGGCACCCCGCGGGGGTAGCTCTTCCTCGGGGTAAAGGGGCTCCAGCGGGCTCGTGCGGGCGAGCTTGCGCCGCCAGTAGTCCTCCACCTTCGCGTCGTGTTCCGGATCGCGCACGGGCTCGAGCTCCATGGCCTGAAGGATGCCGATAACGGCTATGCAGCCGATGACGATTAGTAGAAACATGGTTTAGTCCCCCTAAAAATTAGGGGCGGCCTTTCCCGCAAGACCACCCCTCCCTCTGCAACTTGTCTCGCTTAGCTGCTACAGTCCGTGACGATCGCGGTGCGTCTGGATGCTCTCGGCTTCCTCGGCTTCGGCCTTCGCCAGCTCCTCCGTCACTTCTTCCTCGCTATCGCCAGTCAGCTCGCTGAGGCCCTTGATAAGGAGACGGCGAACCATGGTCGCTTCGGGAAGTTTCCGCCCCTGCCGCGTGGCGTCCTCGTCCTCGAAATAGGCGCGCATAAGTGGCTTGAGGTAAGCGTTAGGAACGAGTAGGGAGACAGTCAAGCCCGCCATCTCTTCCGGCCGCCGAACCTGGATGCGGCGACGTGTGGGACGGACAGTCTCCAACTGTTCGGTTTCATCGGTAGTATCTTCATACTGGGTAACAGTAGGACGTTTTGCCATGGTAGGCTCCTTAAAGTTTAGACTGGTTGAGATAGCCCCTACACTCTTCTATGTCGCGAAGGATGTCAAGAGGTTTAGCTTAGCTTCTCTGGATATGGGAATTGGATGCGGTTTATTAAGTCCTCGATGGCGATGAGCACGAGTTTGACCGCCTCTTGCTCATCGGCGTTTTCCTTGTTCATGGTTAGCATACCGTGAGAGGTAGGGATTGCAACGGAAGCGACGTGCTTGCCGTTGAACCATACTGTTCTAACCTTCACTTGCCACTTAGGCAGGCTCGGAAGTGTAGCGAGATGCAGGCTCATGTTTAGCTCCCTTCTTTAGTAGGCTGATAGCGCCAGTGATCGTCCCATTGCTCTTGCTTCACGCGGACCTTGTTAAGGTCGTAGTGCACCATGTGCTCGCAATGGTCGTAGACGTAAAGGACGACGCCAATCCAAGGTCCGGCGGGGGTGCACGTCCGCCATAGGTAATTGCCTACTTTGTGCCTGGGCTTCATCCTAATTGCTCCCCCGTTTAGTCTTTATCCGTTTGCAGGCTTTAGCATGTGCCTTCTTAGCCTCGCGCAGATGCTTAGCACCCTTGGTAGGGTGCTTCAGGATATCCGCATAAACCGCTTCGAGAACGTTGTCTACGTCCCAAAGCTGCTTAGCTGTAGCCCTGTCATTGGTTATCCAAGTCATGCTTATCTCCCTTCTAGTAGCAAGTCTAGGCTTAATAGGTTAGAGATGGGTTAAGCGTCTTCCTCGCTGTCTGCCTCCGTTCTTACCGCCCGGGCATGCCGCAGGCAGGCCAGCAGAAGGCGCGTGAGGCCCTCGTCGGTTGCCCCGTGCCGGAAGCCATAGGCGGCCTTGATGGCCGTCCAGAGGCCCTTGGGGAGCTTTGCTTGCAGCTTCATGGGCCCGCGTGCGGCAAGCGGTAAGGACCGGAGGAACGAGCGCTCAAAATCGGCGAGGCGCGGGCTATCGAGGTCGAAGGCGTCCGCGGTGCGGGCACCCGCCGTCAAGAGCGCGAGCGCGTCCGGCTCCAGTAGCCATTGGGCGTACTCCAGACACGTCTCGCGCATGTCCGCGGCAGGCCGGAAATCGGGGTGCGCCAGCATCCAAAGGTAGCAGCAAGTGTAGACGCTAGCGCGGACGATATCGGTTGCGGGAGCGCCATGGCCGATGGAGTGGCCGTTGCCCATGGCGAGGTAGGTCAAAGGGTCTTGCTCAAGCCTAAAGCGCAGCTCGATCTCTGCGGGTTTGCGGATGGGGGGGTTAGACATTGCATACCTCTTTAGCGATAAGACCGACGAAGACAAAGTCAGCAGCACGAGCAGCAGCACGAGCAGCAGCAGCAGCAGCACGAGCAGCAGCACGAGCAGCAGCACGAGCAGTAGCGTCAGCAGCGTCAGCAGCGTCAGCAGCAGCATCAGCAGCAGCAGCATAAGCAGCAGCATCAGCAGCAGCAGCAGCATAAGCAGCAGCACGAGCAGCAGCAGCATAAGCAGCAGCACGAGCAGCAGCACGAGCAGCATAAGCAGCAGCAGCAGCATCAGCAGCATAATAAGCAGCATAAGCAGCAGCAACATAAGCAGCACGAGCAGTAGCATCAGCATCAGCACGATTTGTATTAGCTAGCCACGCTTGCGCCCATGCTACCCATGACGGCTCCTCATAGACATGCAGCGCGCACTTGATAGCGAAAGTAACTCGTTGCTCAAGAGTAATAGTAGGGATAGGTATCCGCTTGAGCGTGGTAAGCTTTGTGCACCCTACCCTGGTACCATCGTTAATTGCAACATCACCCTTGGCCTCCCATAGGATCGCGTGGGGGAGTAGGCTAGCCTGGATAGGGTCCATAAGCACAGCTAGCTCAGGGGATACATAAGCGTGGATCACTTGATAGGAACATAGCTCGTAAGTGTCACGGACTGGTAGCTCATGGGTGACATTCTCACCCCATTGAGTTTGGTTGTAAGTTTGAGATTGCAAGCTAGTTAGTTTGTAGAGAGTAGTCATTGTCTTAGGCTCCTTAGTAGGAAGGGGTGCGGCTTAGGCACCCCGCCAGAGTTAGTCCTTGCATACCTCTTTAGCGATAAGAACGATGAAGGCAAAGTCAGCAGCAGCAGCATCAGCAGCATAAGCAGCATGAGCAGCAGCACGAGCAGCATCAACAGCATAAGCAGCATGAGCAGCAGCACGAGCAGCATCAACAGCAGCATCAGCACGAGCAGCATCAGCACGAGCAGCATAAGCAGCAGCATAATAATCAGCATCAGCAGCAGCAGCATAATAAGAAGCAGCATCAGCACGAGCAGCATCAGCACGAGCAGCATAAGCAGCAGCATGATAAGCAGCAGCATCAGCAGCAGCATAATAAGAAGCAGCATCAGCATAAGCAGCAGCATAATAATCAGCATCAGCACGAGCAGCATAAGCAGCAGCATGATAAGCAGCAGCATCAGCAGCAGCATAATAAGAAGCAGCATCAGCATAAGCAGCATAAGCAGCAGCATCAGCAGCATCAGCAGCAGCACGATTTGTGCCGGCTAGCCACGCTTGCGCCCATGCTACCCATGATGGCTCCTTATAGACATGCAGCGCGCATTTGATAGCGAAAGTAACTCGTTGCTCAAGAGTAATAGTAGGGATAGGTATCCGCTTGAGCGTGGTAAGCTTTGTGCA
>Ga0208937_1000898_pt1 | contig 16001 bp, 18 predicted proteins | sample June2015DPH_11_5_FD_184705 | JGI IMG/M metagenome (GOLD analysis project Ga0208937, IMG submission 184705) | Peatland microbial communities from SPRUCE experiment site at the Marcell Experimental Forest, Minnesota, USA - June2015DPH_11_40... | ecosystem: Environmental > Terrestrial > Soil >...
GCGCTTTCCACATTCCCACCGCCCCGGCTGCGGCTGCTAGACTTTCTCAGAATCCAATCCAGAAAGGAGCTTTCCTCCGCCACCGTCCAGGCTCCCCTTTAGGCTCATCCTTCGATTGGAAAAGACTGCGGAGGATGGACCAGGCAAGGGTGCGCCGAAACCAGTTTGTAACGGGCATCTTGTGGAAGTGGTCGTGAATTCGGCAACCCGGCGATTTTGCACGGCTTCACAGCTTGCGAAAAAAACTCAGAAGTTTGTGGATTGCCGTGGAAGAGCGGCCCTTCAGGGCCGCGTAACCCGCGTGAAATCAATGCGGGCTTTTAGCCCCGGTGGTCGCTCGTTATCGCCAGATTGCATTTTTCCGCGGCCTCTAAAGCCGTGCCCTACACAGAACCTTACCGCAGTTCTGCGGTAACCATGAAAACCGGGCTGGAATCACGGTCTTTCGGCGAAGGCCGCAAGACTGTATAATCCCTCCAGAAGAGAGAGTACCTGTCGCTTGAGCCGAGTCTGCTTTTTCGAGGTGAATGTCTAATGGCGAATGGGAATCCGGTGGAACCTGAGGACAAGCGGCGAACTCAGAAAAAGCAAACCAAGAAACCCTACGCGAAACCAGCATTCCGGTTCGAGCGTGTGTTTGAGACGCAGGCATTGAGTTGCGGAAAGATTGGTCCCATCTCAACGAATTGTAATACTAACCGCAAGAGTTCGTAGCCAGCCTGCAGACCCGCTATCAGGCTAGAGCCATTACCAGATCAACCCTACCCAATTCAGCCGGAAATCCCAAGGCGCACCGCACCGCTTTCTATTGGAGGGCGCTCTGCGTCAGCTTTACGGCGCAATAGTTATTGGCTCCGCAAGTGGTGGCAGAGGCGCTCGTATTGAGGGTCGAGAAGTAAACGCTCTCCGCTTGGGGGTAGCTGGCGGGACTGGCATTGTTGTCAATGGCGAAGCCAGTCGTGCCGCCTTGGTAGCCCGTGGCGGTAGCCGTGGGCGTGGCGCTGGCGCTGGTGAGGCGGGTGGTGATGTTCCACATCGTGACGACGTTGGCACCGGTGGTAGCGCCAGCAAAGTCGCCCATGCCGACGAAGATTCGGTCCGTGCTCCCAGCATAGAACTCGATGATCGGCGAGCAGATTCCGGCATGGCCGCCTGGATTTACATTCTTGTTAGCGGGCATGACGGGGGTCGTGTTCATCAAACCGGTGCTGGCGTTGAAACTAATCGCGAAGAGATCCTCCGCGGTTGTAGTCGTCGTGTCGGTGCCGCAACTGTATAGGGTGGACGCAGCGTTCTTCGGCCCCTTGTTGTAATAGTTGTTATCGAAGGCTCCGTAGCTCAGGTACACATTTGGAGTTGTTGTACTGGCGGGGCCGAGTGCAACAAAGACGGCAGAGGCTAGGCTGGTGGGCAACTGCGCCACGGAAGTATCGCCGTTAATGTCGTCAGTGGAGTACATGTAGATATAACCGTTAAAAGCGTCCAGCACCGGCGCCTGAGCGGCATAGCCCTTCTCGCTGGCGGCATAGGTGTACGACGCTGTGAGCGTGAAGCTTGTCGCCCCCACGCTATAGGCGTAGACCTTGCTGGAATCGGAGACAAAAACCTCGTTGAGCAGAGGATCGTAGACCGCGCCACTCATGTATGCACCCTTAGTGCCTAAGTTCCCATTTACCGTGACGCAGAAGTCGACGGTGGGAGTGCCCTTGAAGATGCCTGTGATCTTGTAAAGAATTCCGTTGTCGGCGCTGACGTAGCCGGTATCGCTGGGATAGTCAATGTACATGTCAGAATCGCTGTTGAGGGAGGAGTTCGCCGTGCATCGGGCCGAAGTGGTGTAGCTGAGGGCAAAGTCGCAGGAAGCGCCGGCAGGAGTGCATGCCCCATTCGACCACGTACCTGTCGGGGCGACCGCACCCGTCGCGGCACTGGTGCCTTGTCCAGCGACCCATGTGGTGACGTGGAGATTGACAGGATTCGTATTCTCGAGCCAGGCAACCTTTGTCCCATCGAGCGAAAGTGTTGGCGAAAGGGCCGAGGCTTTGCTCCCGATCGCATAAGAAAATAGAAACGTGGGACCAGTGCCCGTGCAATATCCGGTTCCGGCGCTGTTCGAGTAGAGATTCCTCAAACCGACCAGATTGGCTTGCCCGCCCACTGTAGGAGCCGCGTTGAGCGTGTACACGACAAAGTCGTTGGCACAACTGGGTGCTGCGCTCGGATTAAAGGAGTACTTTGCCGGACTTTCTGCAAGCGCCAGGCCGCCCAATCCACCCAGGGAGACGGCCCAGTCAACCTTGGAGCGCCTGTTCCAGGTGGATGGGGGGGGGTGGTGGTATATGCGCCAGTTCCGCGGGAGTTGCGACGGCAATTCTTGCGAATCGGCGTCGGCGCTGTCTGCGCTCAGCCTATTTTCGTCCAACCCGGCAGTTGCCGGTTGCGCCGTCTGGTTGCGGTGCTCCCTTATGTAATGCAGAAGAATGTTATTCAGGAAGCGTGGATCGTCGCGGACCTTCAGCATGTCTTCGACCGAGCCGTTGCGGGTATAGATGACGTGCTGGGTGCTCCAATCCTCCGGGATGCCATAATGCGGGGTGGACGGAGCGGGAATTGGGAGCGCATCTTGCGCGTACATTGTGCCCGTAACCATCAACAGCGTGCCCATGCAGAAAACGAGTTGTTGCGCACAGCGGAGGACGCGGCCCATAGACTCGACCCCTCGAAGAAAATGTTGGAATTGCCGCCATTATACGCGGGAGGCCCGGCCATCAGCCAGTGCCCTTCGGTAACCTCTCGGAAGGGTTCGGACCAGAGATAAGGAACTTCGATTGCAAAGCCGCGGCAAGCGCTACATTTCCCGCCGGCCTTCCATGGCCTTCAGCATGGTGACTTCGTCGGCGTATTCGATGTCGCTGCCTACCGGAATGCCCATAGCGATCCGGGTGACGCGCAATCCCTGTCGCTTCAGTTGCTGGGCCAGATAGGTGGCGGTGGCTTCTCCCTCGACCGTGGGATTGGTCGCTAGGATGACTTCTTCGATTTCTCCGGTGTCGACACGGGTCACCAGATTTGCGATGCGCAATTGCTCCGGTCCCACGCCGTGCACTGGCGAAATCGAGCCGTGGAGCACGTGGTAGACGCCGTTAAAATTTCGCGTCTTCTCGACCGCGGCGATGTTGGTCGGCTCCTCGACCACGCAGACGAGCTTTTGATTCCGGGTAGGACTGCTGCAGTACAGGCAGGGATCGACGTCGGTGATGTTGTTGCAGATTGAGCACAGGCGCAGCTTGGCCTTGACGTCTCGAACCGCGGAGGCGAGAGATTCGGCATCGTCCTCGCTCGACCGCAGAATGTGGAAGGCGAGCCGCTGCGCGCTCTTGCTGCCGATTCCCGGCAGCTTCTTGAGTTCGTCGATGAGCCGGGTCATCGGTTCGGCAAAACGAGACATTTCGTAATCTTGTAATCGGGTAATTTGGTAATTTGAAACCCAGTCGGGATTCAAATTACAAAATTATGAAATTACCAAATTACAAATTTCCTCCCAGTCCGCCCAGCATTCCACCCACGCTGGACTGCATTGCCTGATCGACCTTGCGGCCGGCTTCGTTCAATGCGGCCATCACGAGATCCTGCAGCATCTCGACGTCGCCGGCTTTTACCGCCTCCGGATCGATCTTGATGCCGAGCACCTGCTTGCGGCCATCCATTTTGACGGTGACCGTGCCGCCGCCGGCCGAGGCCTCGACCACGGTCTGCTCCATCTTTTTCTGCAGCGTCTCGTACTGCTGCTTGGCTTGCGACATCAGCTCCTGCAAATTGAAGTTCGACATAGAAAACCTTTTAACCGCCGAGACGCCGAGTACGCCGAGAAAACAAACTCAATTCTCGTTTTTCTTGGCGCACTCTGCGTCTCGGCGGTTCACGCCCTATTGTTTCTCCCGATAGTCAATCACGGTGCGGATTTCGGCTCCGAACTTTTCTTTCATGCGTTGCACGATCGGGTCTTGTTCGGCGCGGCTGCGCGCGCTTCCGTTTAATGTCGGCGCCCGGCGTGGCGGGGACGATACCTGCGGAGTTCCACCGGGCTCGAGCAGCATCTTGATCGGTCTCGCGGCCAGACCGCTGGCGGCGGCGCCGGCGATGCGGCGCGCGTCGGCGGTGAATGACATTTCGATCATGGTGCTCGACGCCGCTACTTTTGCGATCAGCGAACTTCCTTCCAGCCGCCACTCCGCGTTTTCCAGAATGGAAACTAACATCTGCTGATTCCGCAGCGCGTCGAGAATGGCGTCGCGAAGAGATTCGGTGTTTGCTTCAACCCTCGCCTCGGTCCTCAATTCGCTTTTCACTTCTGTAGGGGCCGCTGGCTGTGGATCGGGTTCCGGCGACAACTCTGCAACGGCCGGCGCGGCCGATCCCATAATGACGACGTTGGCGCTGGTCGCACCGGACGGGTGTGTGGCGCGGACACTCTTGTCCGCGAACGCTGCGGCATCGCCGGACGCCTCCGCCTTGGGACTGCCTTTGCGCGCGGAGTCGGCCGCGAACGGCGACACCGAATTCGATCGCGCCGATGCCGGCGGCTCGCTGCGCCGAACTTCCGTGGGCGAGGTGAGAACTGGCCTCGGTGTGGTGCGCGGTGGTCCGGAAGCAGACGCCGCCGCATCGCTCAGCAACTGCTCGATGGGCAGCAGACGCTGCGCATGCGTCATTTTCAGCAGTCCCAGTTCGAGATGGAAGCGCTGCTCCTGGCGGTATCCGAGTTCCCCATGAGTGCGCAGCATGATCTGCAAATGCCGTGTCAGGTCTTCCTCGCTGAACAGATCGGCGATGCGGCCTACGCGGGCGCGCTCGTCGGACGAAATCTGCAAGAGCGCCGAGTCTTTGCCCGCGATCTTCGCCACCGTGGCATTGCGCAGGAAGCGCACCAACTGGCGCGCGAAATGCGTGGGACTGTGGCCTTCGCCGATCAATTCGTCAACCAGCACGAGGATTTTCTCGCTGGAGCTTTCCGCGACGGCCTGCATTACCGTTTCCAGCGCCCCAGCCGGAGCGGAACCGATGAGGCTGCGAACGGAATCGAGCGTCAGGTGGTCGGCGGTGGAGGCGATTGCCTGGTCGAGAATCGAGAGCGCGTCCCGCATCGAGCCGTCGCCCGCTTCCGCCAGCAGAGCGAGGGCGTCCTCGTCGGCGGGGATCTTCTCTTTCGTCACGATGTCGCGGAGTCGCCCCATTATGTCCTCGAACTTCACGGCGCGAAAACTGAAGTGCTGGCAGCGCGAACGGATGGTCTGGGGAATATCTTCGGGCTGCGTGGTGGCCATCATGAAGATCACGTGGCCGGGAGGCTCCTCCAGCGTTTTGAGCAGCGCATTGAAGGCCGCGTCGGTGATCTGGTGCGCTTCGTCGAGGATGTAGATTTTGAAACGGTCGCGCGCCGGACGGTAGCGCGCGGCCTCGCGCAATTCGCGGATCTCGTCGATTCCACGATTGGTGGCGGCGTCGATTTCGATCACGTCCACCGCGTTGCCGGCGCGAATCTCGGTGCAGGAATCGCATACGCCGCAGGGTTCGGCCACCGGCCCTTCTGCCGAGCGGCAGTTCACCGCCATCGCCAGGATGCGTGCGACCGTCGTCTTGCCGATTCCGCGATGGCCGCTGAAGATATAGCCGTGCGCGATGCGCTCCTGCGCAATGGCATTTTGCAGGGTGCGGGTGACGTGTTCCTGGCCGATGACGTCGGAGAATTTCTGCGGCCGGTATTTGCGCGCCAGGACCTGGTAGCTCATCGGAGTCCCTGATTATACAGTCTCACGCGCGCGCGGGTTGCTCACGCACGGACTCGATTTGCGAGATCGTTATCTGGCCACAACTCGGGCGGGCCGCTTGGGCGGGGGATTCGGGCGGGGTAGGCTCATACATCGAGTTTTACCGCGAAGATTGGAGAAAACGCTTATGCAACTGAGAATGAGCACACGATCGATGGAGGGCGCGCTGGTGGTGGATTGCAGCGGCGGGGTTGTGTTCGGCGAAGAATCGGCCAGCCTGCACGACACGGTCAAGAAACTGCTGGCCCAGAGCCCAAAGGTTGTGCTGAATCTGCGCGAAGTGAATTACATCGATAGCGGCGGGCTCGGAACGCTGGTTTCGCTTTACACGACTGCCCGCGGCGCCGGTGGCGCGGTGAAACTGGCGAGCCTGAGCCAGCGTGTAGACGACCTTCTCCAGATCACAAAGCTGCTTACTGTTTTTGAAGTGTTCGACGATGAAGAGGCGGCGGCGCGGTAAAACCGCCGCTCTACTGCACACTGATACCGCAATAAGTTGGCCACGAAAAGCGAATCGGGAAGCAGTTGTTGGGCACGGTGCGGCTCTCCGGTGCATCTGACATCGGACTCCCTCGATGCTGAGTTCTCGACAATGTTGTTGATCGTCGGCTCAAGGATGCACTAATCCTAGGCGAACAGGGGGCGACGACCACGCCACGGCGTCACCTGCCAAATTTCGTCTGCGAGTGCGTCGGAAATGCCTACTGCAAAGTTGTAGTTGAACCCGCCCTAGGGAGACGCTGCTGCAATGCGACCTGCTCCGGGTAATTCCGCACGGGCGACCTCGCCGTCCAGTTCTTTGGCGATCCAGATATCCGCGAGGCCGTCTCAGGTCAATCTTGGGAAGGACTCTCACGGCGATCAGGTTTTGTCTTGCAGGCCCTTCGATTGCCCCTGCATCGGTCTGAATTTCTAACGACGACATCCCTCCACAAACCCCTTCGACCTCTTCCTAATTCCTGTTTTTCCTCGTCAGGTTTCTTAATCGGTTCGTTGAAAACAAAGCACTTCTTGGCTTCGTTTCGTAAACTGCCTACCTACCCGACCTCGTTCCCCCCGCGCTTTGAGTAGCAAGGCGCGGGGGGATCCGCAGCCATTCGGGAGCGCACTCACAAGAAAACTTGATCACGCTGCGTGCGGCATGCCACGCCAGAGTGCATCGCCGCTAAGGGCACGAACGGGTACCCGCCGACACGGCGCCCGCGCAAAACGTAGAGACCACTACCGAGAATCCGGCGGAAACACTTCCCCGCCGGCAACGTGACCCGCATCGATTGCCCCATACGTTCGACCTAGCGCTGGCTTGTCGAGTTCTAAGGGCGCATGCTTCAGCTATGCGATCGGAATGCAATAAGAATTCGCCATGTATTCCGGAGCGATCATGCTGGCGCGCTTCAAAAAGCGCTGGCTGACCGTCGTCGCCGCCGGACTGGTTCTTTTCGAGACCCAACTCAAACCTGTGGTCAGCCAAAGCTGGGAAGACGGTCCGGCCGTCCATGGCCGTTCCGCTACTCTCCTTGCGTCGAGCCTCACCCAAACGGTCCGGGCGGTTGATCGTAGTCCACCGCAAGTCCCGCTCGCAATTGCCGACAGCCGCGATCGCTGGCGGGGTTGAAGCTCTTGATGTTGAACCATTCATCCAGGAGCTTGGTCGCTCCAGATAGCCACCTTTCCGTGATGTTGCCTTTCCTCTCACTCCAAGGATTTTGTGCTGAGTCGACCAATCAGTCTCTGCAGCAATCTAGTTCCGTCTTTCTTGTATGCGTCCGAACCAGCCAAGAGAAAGGCTTCACAAATTCGGGCGACACTCTGCCCTTCGCGTGCCGCGATCGTCTCAAGCTCCTTCTTTAAATCAGAGCGGACTCTAAAAGTCAGTCGGGTATCTTTTTTCATCCGCAGAAATCTTAGCACCTGACCTGCGCTCCCACCATTGCGCTTCTCGGAACGTTGTTGACATTTGTTTCGGTATATGTCATCCTTTTGTCATCCATTTGTTCCCACTGGAGGCACAATGAGAACCAAACCAAGCACAGTACAAGCCGACCTAGAAATAGCACGAGAAAAGTGGGGGCCACTGACTCCTGAAATGTTGAGCAGTTTGGCGTCTCTGATCAAGGAGCATCAGCTGTCCGTAAGCCATGGCGACCTGCTTCTGTTGAATCGTGGCTGGTACGTTACACACGCGGGCCTGCTCCGGCTCGCCCGACGTAAGCATTGCACTGGTATTAGGGTTTCGCCTGTAGACAAGTTTTGCGATCCGAGTTCACAGCGCTGGGCGTTCAAGGGAACGGTTTATAGATCAAAACAGTGCAGGGGTTTCGTCGGATACGGCGACGCCGACCCTTCCAATGTCTCCCCCCTCGTCCGCGGCGCCGAAATGCGCGTCGCCGAAACTCGAGCTGTCAACAGAGCCCTGCGGAAGGCCTACGGCATCGGCATCTGCTCGGTCGAGGAAATCGGGAGAATTCCGAGTCCGACTGAGAAGTTCCCTCCACAAAACGCAAATGGGAACGGGAATGGGAACGGGACCGGCCCAAAGGTCCGCGACCGCCTCTGCCAGATCATCCGCCAGCACCAGCTCGATCCCGAACTGGTCAAGGCCTACGCCGTCGACTTCTGCGGCACCAAGACGCTCCGAGATGCCACCCGCGAGCAGGTTGAGAACTTCGTCCAGTCGCTGGCCGACTGGGCCGAGAAGGATCGCAATGCCCTCGTCTGCCAGCTCAACAGCTACCTCGGTCAGAAAGAAGGTGCAGCATGAAACGCCAAGTCCCTGGACTCGCCGAAACTGCCCGCGATTCGCGTCCGGAGATCCCCGACGGGGTCTTCCTGGTCCGGGTTGATGGCGCCCAGTTCCGCTGGCACGCCCACAAACCGTTCTACGTCCTCCGGCTCTCCATCCTTGAACCCAGTATGTTCGTTGGTCAGTCCATTGTCGGCCGCCTCTACTGCACCCAAAAAGCGATGTGGAAGCTGGGCTGGTTTCTGCGGGATTTTCTCTATGACCCGGAACTTCTGGCCCACGAACAGGTCGATGAGAAGGCTCTGCCCGGACTCCGCGGTGTCGTCAAGATCAGCCACACTGTGATCAACGGCATTTCGCTCATCAACCTCGACGGTTTCGCCCCCGCCAGCCAGTGGGAAGAACTGTCCGCAGCTCCGGTCTCGACGGCTTCTCGCTCCAACACCGCGGAGGAGACAGCCCGATGACCTACTCCTACACCCAGATCAGCCAGTACCTTGGCTGCCCGCGCCGCTACCGGCACCGCTACCTCGATGGTTGGCAAGAAAAAGACACGCGTGCCCCCATGCTCTTCGGCCGAGCCTCCGAACAGGCCGTCGCCGCCCTTTTTCGCCGCGAAGATCCGGCGGCTGTATTGTTCGAGCAGTGGGGCCTGTGCAAGGACATGGACCTGACCTACTCGGGCAACGACACCTGGGACCGCATGCTGCAACAAGGCGTCCAGTTGCTTGAGCGCTTCGCCCAGGACGGCCGGGTTCGCATTCGCCGCCCTCGTTCCACCCAGCAGATTCAGTTCACGCGGACACTCGCTTCGGGCAACACTTTTGTCGCTTACGTCGATGCCATTGGTGAACTGGACGGCACGCCCTGCGTGCTGGAGTGGAAGACCACTTCCGCACGATATCCGGAAGAGCCGGCCGGCATTTCCGCACTGGATCCGCAACTCGTCTGCTATTCGTGGATGACGGGCATCGACGAAGTCGCCCAGGTTGTTTTCGTCCGCAAGCGCCTGGTCGAAGTTCAGTACCTTCGGGCCACGATTTCTGACGAGCAGCGCCAGGAGTTCGCAACTCTGGTCGATGACACGGTCCGACGGATCGAGTCCGGGCTCTTCCTGCCGCATAGTGGCATCCGCTTTCCGCAAGACCCGTGCACGACCTGCCCCTTCCTCGGGCTCTGCCTCGATAAACGCGACTTGGTCGAAGCCGGCCTTGTGCGCAAACCCGGAGTTGATCTTGGTCTGTTTGACGAACTTCTGCACTAGGTATCCGCCGATGCCGCCGAAGCTCAACCGCAAGCGGGCCCTGTTTGTCCTCACTAAGATCGACGAGATCCTGGCCTGGGAGAAGCAGAAAGAGATGGAGCGGGATACGCGTTTCGTCGAACTCGGCCGGTATCTGTGCGAGGTGCGGGCAGGACAGTACTGGAGGCTGGAGAACCTGAGCTCGTTCGACGAATTTCTGGCGAGGCGGTTCCCGGAATCAAGGAGGAAGGCGTACTACCTGATGTCCATCCACGAGCACCTGCCGCCGCAGGTGCGGAAGGATCTGAAGGAAATCGGCTGGACGAAAGGGCGGGAGTTGGCGAAGCTGGCGCGGGCGGAGGGTCAGCGCTTCGATTGTGCACCCTGGGTGCACAAAGCCCGCTCCATGCCCAGGGAGGACTTCCGGCGGGAGGTGGAGAAGGAACTGACGGGAAGGGAAGAAGAGCCGTCGGAGCTGATCTATTTCAAGGTCTACAAGAGCCAGATCCCGGTGATCGAACAGGCAATCGAGACGGCGGCGCGGATGCTGGGCACGGACAAATCGCGCGGTTACTGTCTGGAGATGATCTGCGCCGACTTCCTGGCTGGCGCGCACTTGGACAATGGCAACCCGGAGATCCTGCTCAATTCGATTTCGCGCTACTACAAGTTCTTGCCCGGCGAACAGCAGCAGGCTTTCCTCGAAAACCTGCGGGAGAAGGCGTCGTGAGAATGATTCGACCAAAAGCCGCCGGCTTGCGGCTGGACCCCTTGTCGTACGAAAGTTTGCGCCAGCAGATCCTGCGTCGCGACGGCTGGCGGTGTCAATCGTGTGGCGCGATGTCGAATCTTGAGCTGCACCACAGAGAGTTCCGCAGCCATTCCGGATCCGACTCCGAAGAGAACCTGATCACGCTCTGTTCTGGGTGTCACGCACGGGCTCATCTAGAGTCTTGAACACGAAAGACCCGCGGCAACGCGGACGCCGTTCGCACGGAGCTTTGAAACTAGACTGCTCGAGTCCATTCCAAACTGTTACCTGTGTAGGAATTCTACGTCGTACGAAAGACTCTCAGTAGCGCTGCTTCTCTTTTCTTGTCTTGCCTGCTGCCGGTGATTCTTTGCGGTTGAAGGATGAACCCAAAAGGTCCAGTTTTGAAAGCCAACCGCCTACGCGCATGCGATCGCCATCACGCGCTGCGTCAGAAGTTCGCTCAACTTGTATTTGATCTTCTTCGATTGCCGATCGTCTGCCAGCGCTTGGGCCCGCACGGCAGTCAGTCCCAATCGTCGATCGGCGGCGCGCAGCAGAATCGCTGCCCCGTCGAAACTGCCTCGTCGTTGATCAAACTTTGCGACGGCCGGACGCTGAAAAATTCCTGGGAAGAGAACGCATTGTGTCGTGTTATGCCCGCTCAAACGAAAGCCTCATTGTTTAGTGAAAAACTGTGTGAACAACAGCTTTTTACCATGAAGAGGCTTTTCGTGTTTCTGAATTCACGAATTTTTCAGGCTAAAGGGGCGTTTGATTTCGAAGAACTCACGGTATCGCTAAAGCGATAACCTGGTGCGAAACCGGCTGAAGCGCTGTCCTGATACGAAACCTACGTTCTTCAGCAGGTTGTTGAGGTAGTGCGCCGGGACTCGGCCGAGGCCCGGTTCCGTTCCCTGAACGCTGCAGCGAGACGCCCGGTTGGGTCCAGGCGCCTCGCCCGCGATTAATTATTGGAGGTCGTTCAACTCCAGCGGAATTTCTGACATTCCATTTGAACCGCCCTGGACGTCCACGAGCACCAGGGTAGTAATCGATCCGTTTTGCAGGCCGTAGCTCTGGGTAAGGACCGGTGTCTTGTTACCACTCGCAGTAACGATCACTTCATAATTAGTGTTACCACTGACGGGAGCAACATAGGCAATGCTCTGGTAGCCGCTCGCCTGCCTGTCGGAAAGGCCACTAATCGTAGGAGCCGGAAGGCTGCCCACAACGGGCTCCGGGAGGATATAAACGTCTACACTACCAGCGGCAAAGCTGGGCGACGCGTCGATGACGCGGATTTCGACGTTGCCCGACGTCGGCGTCGTGTTGTCGTCCAGATAAGTCTCCACGGCGGTGTTGTCGGCGTCAACTCCATCCAAAACTATCGTGTACTGGTCCGTGCCGAGCAAGGAAACGGGGACCAGATTTGGGAAGATGGCGGTGGTGGTGCCGGTCTCATACGCCTGGAGGTTGACATTGCCCGCCGGTACACTCACGTAGGTCGCGGGAGGGGTGGACGGCAGATAATTGTCGAATGCCAAGCCATTGCCGCTATTGTTGGGGAAGACCACCTTCGTTCCGTTGATATCGATATCCACGGCAGACGTGACATCGGACATGGCATTGACCACACGGATGTGCGAATAACCTGTACTACAGGCGGTGGTGACGATGCTCAAGACCGCAATGGCCAACGTAAGGGGCAGGGCTTTTAATAGGCGAAACATAAAATTCTCCGAAAGGCAGTTTTTGTGGTGAGCAACAATCTTAGATGCAGACATCGTAATCCCAGGTTTTATGGGCATGTGTAGATTTTTGTATTGGCAAATCTAATTTAACATGATTGGGCGGAAACAGTCGTTGGTCGTTAGCGATAGACGTTATCCTCTGTTCGTCGTTCGCCTAGCCGTGAACCGGAAAACGCAATCGAAGGCAGGGAAAAGGCTCGGGAGAAGTGCCCTGGAGGACAAGCGTGCCCGCATCGTTCGCTCGATTTGCGCCTTGCCGGCGGGAACGGTGTCGAGCTACGGGGCGTTAGCCAAGGCTGCGGGCTGGCCCGGAGCTGCCCGTCAAGTTGTGCGCATCCTGCAACAGGTTCCTGGATTGCCCTGGCACCGCGTGGTTGGCTCGGGCGGGGCCATCAAGCTGACCGGGGAAAATGCCGCTGAACAAAGATTCCGCCTGCGCATGGAGGGCGTGACCTTCCGCGGGGCGCGCGTGGATATGAAACGGCACGAGTTTCGTGGGGAGCAGTTGCCAGTTGCCAGCAGCCAGTTGTCAGTACCCCGTACCCGGTCACGGCGGTCTTGAGTACTGGCAACTGGGTGCTGGCAACTGGCAACTGGTCTACAACGGCAAATTTCCTTCCAGCAAGTCGTACAGCCGGTTCGCGGGACAGCGCAATCCGATATAGAAACTTCCGAAGAGCGCGTAGACGGCGCTGACCTGGTCGAAGCGCATCTCGTAGATCAGCTTCTTGAAAACCAGAGGATCGTCGGCGAAGAGGTCGACGCCCCACTCCCAGTCGTCAAAGCCAATGGAACCGGTGATGATCTGCTTTACCTCCCCGGCATAGCGGCGTCCGACAAGGCCGTGTTCGTTCATCTGGCGCTGGCGCTCTTCCATCGGGAGCGTGTACCAGTTTTTGTCTTCGCCGCGCCGGCGATCCATCGGATAAAAACAGATGTAGCGGTTCGGCGGCATCGTTGGGAACAGGCGCGGCTTCATCGCTTCTTTCTGGCGCGCGATGGTCTCTTCGATCGCCTTTTTCCATTCGTCCGAGTGTGGTTCGACGCCGCGATCGGCGAGCGCCTTGTAGGTTTTCAGAGTCGACTCATACAGCCCCAGCTCAATCACCGACAAATACGAAGTCGCGGGCTCCAGGAAGTCATTGAGCCGAAGCTGCGCCAGATCGAGCTCCGCCTGATTGAGCTGGTCGAAGCTCTCGCGGAAGTGGACCAGCATCAGGTCGCCTTTGTGTCCCAGCAACGAGAAGAGCGCAGACTGGCCATCGGCTTTGCCTTCCATCTCGGCCAGCAGGCGCGCGGCTGCGCTCGAGATCTCGCGGCGGTCGTTCTCGGGAAGCGCGCGCCATGCGGTCCACCGGAAGCGCATCATCTGATGCAGCGTGGCGTAGCCTTCAAGCGTCAGCGGCACGGCGGGGAGTTGCCCGGCGGCAACCGGAAGAGTTGCGGGATGCGTTGGATTCATGGATTTGACCTGGCCGCTATTGTAAATCGAGCCGTCGAGGACTGAGCGGAGCCGGGCCGCGGACCGCGGATATCGAACTCCGCGCACCTCAGCCGCCACGGGGCGCGGATTGCTCCAGTATGCGTCGTTGTGCTACAAGCAGCTATATGCGCAAATGGATGAGCGAGCGTTTGAAGCGGCGCAAGAAGGCCGGAAACGGCTCCACCAAGGAAACGGCCAAGGCGCCCGAGCCCTTGCAGCCGAGGTTCTATGATAATGAGCCGGCAGCGCCGGCCGGAGCTCCTGCCGAGGCTCCGGTCGTCGAGTCGCACCGCCCGTCGAGACCGGAGCCTGAGCCCGTCTCGGAACCAGCCGCGACGTCCGCGGCAGTTGAACCGAGACCACGAACGTCCCGCCGCCGTCGAGGCCGCGGAGGTCGTGGCGGATCTCGTCCGCGGCCGGTAACGGCTGCACCCGCAGTTGCAACTGAACCTGCCGTAGCAGAAGCATCCGCAGCCGAACCATCCGCCCCGGAACCGGTGGTTGCCGGGAAGTTGCCGGTCGAAGCTGCGCCTGCTCAAGCTGCGCCAGCTCCCGCCCGCGCCAGCAAGGGAACGGTAGTCCTGGCGATCGGGCTGCCGGGATCGGGCAAGAGTTCGTGGTTCAAGCGGCACAACATTCACCCACTTTCGAGCGATCTGCTGCGCGAACTTCTTTTCGATGACGCGCAGGAGCAGCGCTTTCAGGATCTGGTGTTTTCGAACCTGCGATCCATGCTGAAGGCGAGGCTGATTGCCCGCCGCCCCATGAACTACGTGGATGCGACGAACCTCACGCCCCACGACCGCCAAAGCTGGATCAAGCTGGCTAAGGATTACGGCTACGATGTGCAAGGTGTGTTCTTCGATGTCCCGGTGGAGATTTGCATGGAACGCCACCAGCGCCGTGGCCGCGCGGTGCCCGAAGATGTTATGCGCAAGATGGCGGGCAAGTTGAAGGCCCCTACGTTCGAGGAGGGCTTCTCGAAAATCACGGTTGTCCGGGTGAAGCAAAAGGAGGAGGCAGCAGGGTAGTGTCGGCGGAGGCAGTCGGCGGTCGGCGTTCGTTAGTCGTTCGCGGGTTTTGCCAACGACTAACGACCAACGACCAACGAGTGATCTTCAGCCCTTCAGATAAGGCAGTAGTTCTCGAAAGGCGGGCGCGCCCGATGACCGCAGCAGTTCATAGATCATCATTTCGGTCGAGGAAAGAATGGCTCCGGCGGCGCACATGCGATCGAGGCCGATGCGCCAGTTTAGTTCTGTCCTCGAGCTGACGGCGTCCGATGCCACATGCGCCAGATAGCCTTCCCGCAGCGCTCCCAGCGCAGTCTGCATTACGCAGATGTGCGTCTCCATGCCGCAGAGCAGTACGGTCGTCCGCTGGCCCGGCAAGCGCTTCAGCAATGAGCAGAACACATCGCTGCCGAAACAGGAGAACGTCAGCTTGTCGATGGGCGGACTGTCGGGCAACAGGGACGCAATCTCTGGCACCGTGTTGCCCAAGCCCTTCGCGTATTGGATCGTCACCAGCGCCGGGATCTTCAGGACTCGAGCCATGTGAGTCAGCAGTTGCACATTTCGCACCAGCCGTTCTTTTTCCCAGATCGGCGGCAGTAATTTCTCCTGCATGTCCACGACGATGAGAGCGCACTGCTCAGCCTCAAGTGGACGGCGCGCCATCTCGGCGTAGTCGGTTTCGGCTGGGATGATGTTTCCCGTGAAAGATCCGCTGCTGGGCATGGCAACTCCTCGCACCGCTGTCAGAGATTCTAACGCGGGTCTCGGAAATTACGCGTCCAGCCGACAGGGGCAAAGCGTTTTGCAGCCGCCGCGAAATCGGTTAGAATCAAATTACAGCCTCGTCGTTCAACGGTAGGACATCTGCCTCTGGAGCAGAGTATCGGGGTTCGAATCCCTGCGAGGCTGCCAACCTTATTCAGCGAGTCACGTCCAGCTCAGGGAGGACTCCAGTTTGGCTCGCCTCGGCCAGTATGTGCAGCGGCTCCAGCGCTTGGCAGCTTCGAGGTAGTTCCTGGCAACTTCGGCATTGGGGCATGACTAGCGTGGAAAGCCAGTCTTTTCCAATCGAAGGATGAGCCTAAAGGGGAGCCTGGACGGTGGCGGAGGAAAGCTCCTTTCTGGATTGGATTCTGAGAAAGTCTAGCAGCCGCAGCCGGGGCGGTGGGAATGTGGAAAGCGC
>Ga0208937_1000901_pt1 | contig 15968 bp, 13 predicted proteins | sample June2015DPH_11_5_FD_184705 | JGI IMG/M metagenome (GOLD analysis project Ga0208937, IMG submission 184705) | Peatland microbial communities from SPRUCE experiment site at the Marcell Experimental Forest, Minnesota, USA - June2015DPH_11_40... | ecosystem: Environmental > Terrestrial > Soil >...
CAGTTGCCCTGCCAAATAGTATCACGCGAAGCGTCCGCCGCGCTAGCGGCTTCGTTCAAGTCGGCTTTGCGTCCGGTGAGGTCATAACCCCTTCTGGCTCGCCACGCACCATTCCATCTTGTGTCGCTGGCTGGCGCAGAGCGCAGCTCTGCGCTTCAGCGTGCTGTATTAGCCCGCATTTCCCACTACGGGTCTGGAAGGGCGGGTCCCGCAGGGCGGGACCCGCCGCTACAAGGCCCTCCTGATTATTCCCGTGTCCCGTGCCCCGCGCAGTCCGTCAATTGACGGGCTGCGCTTCCGTGCTCAGATTGAGACCAGATTCGCTGACAGGTTCACATAGCCCATCGTGCTCTGCGCCTTCGGCGCGCAGACCTGAAGGTCTGCGCCAGCCGCGGCGCGACGTCGAATGGGCGTACCAAGATGGCACGCTCTATCTCCTCCAGTGCCGCGCCATCACCACCGGGAAGGCGCGCAGCGAGGCGCCACCGCCCGGCCTGCCCCCGCACGACCCCGTGGCCGCCCTCCGGCGCGTCGGGCTCTTCGCCGATATGGACCGCAGGCAGGCCGAGCAAATTGCCCGCCTGCTCAAGGAGCGCCACTTCGCCAAGGGCGAGACCGTCATCGTGGAGGGCTCCGGAGGCGCCGCCTTCTTCCTCATTGACTCCGGGGAGGCCACGGTCTCGCGCAAAGGCGTCCACCTCGCCACCCTCGGCCCGGGCGACTACTTCGGCGAAATCGCCCTGATCGACGGCGGACCTCGCTCGGCCACGGTGACCGCTGCCACCGACCTGTTTTGCTATGGGCTCACGTTCTGGGAGTTCCGCCCGCTGGTCGAAGGCAACGGCGCCATCGCATGGAAGCCCCTACAGGCGCTGGCGAAGCGTCTGCGCGCCGCCGACCCGAACTAGCATTGCGTTCCCGGAGAAAGTGGGGTAGCGCAGAGGTGTCCGTCAGCCGACGGACTCCTCTGCGGTTCTTCCTCGGGATATGACACCGGCCGATGACCATTGCGCACGTGGGACCAGTCGCCGATCGATACGCACAGGTTTGATGGCGTACGAATGATCCACAATAATGACGGCCAGGTGAAAAGCCGCAGAGGAGGGCAAACTGCGCCCACCTCTGCGCTTGTATCTACCTGCTTACGGGGTCCAAAGGAACCCGTGGAAGGCCCCGTTTGTATCTATGCAGTATCCCGTAATCGCCCCTGCTGGGTTGTTGCTTTCAGGGACGGTCCCTTGACCACTTCCCGCGCCTGCGTCTTTGGCTGGGCAGTCGAAAGGTGTGAATCTGCCGTTGGGAGCGCGCACCAAGCCGCGATTCACGCCCTCCGCGTCAATGTACTCTCCCGCGATCTCCCATGCTGGGTTGATGCTTGAACCGAAGGTGCCCTGGCCGGGGGCTTTGCCCGCGCCCGGGTAATCGAACCTGATGATGAATCCATAAGGAGCGCGCAGGAAACCGTGATATACGCCTCTCGAGTCAATGAACTGCCCCGTGATCGCCCCCGCCGGGTTGATACTACTGGTTTGGGTCCCCTGGCCGGAGCCCCTGCCCGCGCCCCAAGCATCTACCGGGAGGATGAAGCCATTGCGAGTGCGCACGAGGCCGTGATAGACGCCGTACGTATCCATGTAGCTTCCCGCGATCACCCGCGCCGGGTTGATGCCCGAGATCCCGGCGGGCCACGTGCCTTGACCGGGGCTTGTGCCCGCGTGGCGAGCGTTGAATCCGGTAAACGTGCCGTCCGGAGCGCGCAGGAAGCCGTGATACACGCCACTGTCGTCTACGATGTATCCCGAGATCCACCCGCTGGGGTTGATGCTGGTCGCGTAGGTGCCCTGAAAGGAGGCGGGGACCGTGCCCGCCCCCGGGGCATCGAACGGGGTGATGTTGCCATCAGGAGCGCGCAGGTAGCCGTGATAGACGCCGCTCGAGTCCCAGAACTCTCCCGTGATCGTCCCTGCGGGGTTGATGCTCTCGGCCGCGGTGCCCGTCGCGCCCTGGACATCAAACGGAGTGATGTCGCCGTCAGGGGCGCGCACGAAACCATGACACGTGCTGGGGTCACAGAATAACCCCGTGATCGCGCCCGCCGGGTTGATGGCGAGGGGTTGGGTGCCCTGGCCGGCCCCTGTGCCCGCACCTCCAACGTCGAAAGTGGTTATTCCCGCCTTGCCGTGCTCAGCATTCACGGAAAGGCCCAGTCCCAGCATGCACAGGGCCAGGCAAAGGGCCAGCGCTCCCTTCCTGCCGAGTGCAGCGTAGAATTGTGTAAAAGCAAGTTGCTTCTTCATGATTGGCCGACCTCCTCTTGAAATGTTTTTCTCGTCTTTTTTCTCCTCGAATGTTTTTTCCGCTTACCGGTCCATTACGGACAGTGACTGATCAAGTACTGAGCGTCTTTAATCAAAATGGAAGCGTCGGCCGCCGGAATTGCCCTCACCTGGAGCATGAGTCGAACGAGGGTGATGAACTGCTCGTAACTGTTGCTGGCGGGGCCGCACTTGCCGGCGTTTCGTTCCCGCAACGCGGCATTCAACTGGCTCAGCAAATGCGACGTGGCGGTCCTGCTGATTGCGCCATGGTGAAAGTCACCGACGTCGAACTCGTGTTGCCGACGTTATGGGCCGCGCTGATGGCAGAGGTGTTCGATCCCGGCGGCAGGGTGGTCAGTGGATTGATGACGGTGCCGTTCGTTAGGCCGCCGCCCGCCAAGAATAATGCCGATATGGAAATCCACTTCAAGACACCCGCGGACATCGGGATACCTTCTTTTGAGTAACGCGACAACTTCACGGCCTCAGCGAGCGAGGTGGGCGCGGGGCCTCGGCAGGGGCGTCGCCGACCGTGCCACCCGCGTCATTGGCGGGCTGGCCCGGCATCCTAAAAGAAACCGACTCCCGTTCCACCGTAACCTCGACGCGCCGATGCACTATGGTCTTGGGGTGGTCTTCCTTTTTATTCACTTCCCTTGCTGGTATAATGCGGGCCATGACTCGTGTGTACAGGCCCCCGATTTTCTGGATCATGTGCTTTACTCCTTCCTCGCTCGCGGGCCACTAAAGCACATGGGGATATTAGGTGTCTTGAAGGTGAGGATTAATTTTTCTGAAAAAATATGAAGGCCTGCGATGTCCTTACCCGTCAAGGACGTGTATCGGTTCGATGAGTTTGTGCTCGACCCTCCCAAGCGGACATTTGCGCGCCACGGCAAACCTGTTTCAGTCTCGCCGAAAGCCTTTGAGGTTCTTACCTACCTGGTGAGCCACTCCGGGCAGGTGGTGACCAAGGACGAATTGCTCAAGGCAGTCTGGCCTGATTCCTTTGTGGAAGAGGGCAACTTGGCCCAGCACATCTCCTGGCTGCGGAAGGCGCTGGGAGACAGGGCGAACGACATCGTGACCGTTCCCGGCCGCGGATATCAGTTCACGGCATTGGTGCGGAAGGAAGCTCCCGCAGAATTGGTCCCGGAAACGCGACTCGGGGACACGCTCGTTCACGGAGTGCGGGAGCGCACCCACGTTGTCATCGAGGAGTCATCGCCGTTGCCCCTCGCGGAGAAGACGGCGCGCGCCTCAACCCGAGCCTGGCCATATACCCTGGTTGCAGTCGGACTAGCCGCTCTGGCGACTTGGACAGTGTGGAAATGGTTGCGGCCCGCGCCTCCCGCCGAATTTCAAAAGATTGTTGTGGCCGACTTTATCAACGCTACAGGAGACCCTGCCTTTGATCGCACCCTCAAACGCGCGCTGGAGATTGATTTGGCGCAATCTCCCTTCCTCGACGTGATGAGTGAGGGGGAGGCCGTGAGTACGCTCCAGCTCATGAGTCGAAAAGGGGATGTGGCCGTTGCTGCCAATGTGGCCATGGAATTGTGCGTGCGCAGCAACCGGCAGGTGTTCCTCACGGGCAGCATCACGAGCGTGGGCCGCGCATACCTGTTGATGCTGGGGGCGACGGACTGCAACTCCGGCAAGGAACTCGTCAGCGCCAAGACGCAGGTCGGCGCCAAAGAAGAAGTGCTAGGCGCATTGGACGTGGTCGCGGACCGTATCCGTAGAGGACTGGGCGAATCCGCGAAGTCCCTGGAACGCTATCAGGTGCCGATCTCGAAGGCCACCACGCCCTCACTGGAAGCGCTGAAGGCCTTCAGCCTGGGCGAGGCACGGCACTCCTTGGGCGAGTTCCTCGCTGCCGTTCCCTTCTACCAGCGCGCCATCGAACTCGATCCCAATTTCGCCCTGGCTTACGCCCGGCTAGGAGTGGATCAGGGAGCTCAGGACGAGGAGCTCTCAGAAGAAAACCTGAAGAAGGCTTTCGAGCTGAGAGACCGGGCAAGTGAGCGGGAGAGGCTCTACATCACCGCGCACTACTACGGCAGCACTGGCCAGCTCGAAGAACAGACTCGAACCTGGGAACTATACAAGCAGACTTATCCTCGGGACCCGATCCCATACACCAATCTGGCTGCCTTGTATTCGGGTCTGGGCCAGTACGACAAGGAACTGGAGAATAGCCTGGAAGCGGTGCCTTTGGCCCCCGATAACGCAATCGGCTACCTTAATGCCGCACACGCTTACATGTGCTTAAACCGCCTGGAGGAAGCGAAAGCCATCTTAGACAGCGCTCTACAACGGAAGGTTGGCGGGCACTTCATTCACCTCGACCTGTCTTCGATCGCCATCGCCCAGGGGGACATAGCTGCCCAGGAGCGCGAGGACGCCTCCATCAAGGGAAACGCCGAGGGCGAACTTGACCTCGTCAGCCGCGACGCCGGTCTGGCGGCGTCCCGAGGGCAACTCAAGAAGGCACGCGAGTTGTTCATGCGGGAGCGCCAGATGGCCCAGCGTCTCAATTTGAAAGAGAGCGCGGCCGGGGCAATCGCGGACGAGGCAGGCATCGAGGCGGATTTCGGATATCGGACTGAGGCCGCGAAAGGCGCTACCGCGGCTTTGGCGATCTCCCGCGGTGTGGTGGATTCAGCAGCCCGAACATTGGCGCTCGCCGGAGAAGCCAATAAGGCAGAAACCCTCATCGCCGAGATGGCAAAGCGTCGCCCCAAGGGTGTCTGGGTCCAGTCCGTCTTCGTGCCGGAGGTCAAGGCCATCAACGAAATAAACCGTGGGAACCCCGCCAAAGCCATCGAGTTGCTTCAGGCGGCCATACCTTACGACGGCGGCACGTACTTCGCCATCCGGTACACTCGAGGGAACGCCTACTTGCGCGCACGGAACGGAGACGAGGCCGCGCAAGAGTTTCAGAAGGTCTTGGCCCTCCGGAATGCGTATCCCGAATCTCCTCTAATGTCCCTGGCACAACTCGGCTTGGCACGCGCCTGCGCGCTTCCGGGCGATAAGCCTAAGAGCCGTATAGCCTACCAAGACTTCTTCGCCCTCTGGAAGGACGCCGACCCGGACATCCCCATCCTGAAGGAAGCCAAGGCGGAATACGCAAAGCTGAAATAATCCGCCGCGCCCCGTGCCCCGCGCAGTCCGCCAATTGACGGGCTGCGCTCCCGTGCTCAGATTGAGACAAGATTCGCTGACAGGTTCATATAGCCCACGATGCTTTGCGCCTTCGCCGCGCAGACCTGAAGGTCTGCGCCAGCCGCGATCTACCGAGCGATCGCGTTTGGCATGGCTCCCCTCAACCACCAACGAAAAAGGCCAAAGCGTAGAACGAGGCCTTCAAGTACTGGACGCCGCGCGCGCTTGCCGCGCCTTATTCTGGCAGAGTGCGCCGTAACTGGGGAGAGATCAGGTTGCAGCTTTCCCATTACCAGGCCGTCGTCACGTCCAGTTTCAGGGAAGGGCGTTCATCATTCCAAATCCGGCGAAGTACCCACTCAGCATAGTTTCCGAGTGGTCCGTAATCCACCCGCAATCGGCGGCTACTTCACTGCCAGCACGAGCAGGGTAGCGTCATCCTGAAATTGCGCGCCGCAGAACTCCGTAACCTGCGCCAGCAGTTGCTGATTAATCTTCGCGGCGGAATTCGCCGCATGTGCTTTGGCGAATGCGGCGACTTTTTCCATGCCGAATTCTTCGCCATCCGGCGCCTCGGCTTCGGTAATGCCGTCGGTAAATAGAAGCAGCCTGTCGCCGGACCTGAGGTCCACGCTCGAGTCCTGATACGTCCACGCGGGGAAAACGCCCAGCACCGCGCCGCCCTGGTCCAGCGTGCGCACGGCGCCGCAGGAAACCAGAATGGGATACGGATGGCCGGCATTGCAGTAGCGAAAGGTGTGGGTGCCGGCGTCCAAAACGCCGCAGAAGAAGGTTACGAATTTATCGGCCGCGATGCTTTCGCAGAACATGCCGTTGATGATGCTGCATACGCGCGCAGGGCTATCCAGGTCGCGAACGGATGCGCGCAGGCTCGCCTGCACGTTGGCCATGAGCAGAGCGGCGGGAACGCCTTTGCCGGAAACGTCGGCGATGCAGATGGCCAGCCGGTTTCCCCCCAGCTTTAACACATCAAAGTAATCTCTGCCGACCGCGCGCGCGGGCTGCCAGGCGCTGGCCACCTCGAACCCCGGCAACTGGGGAATTACTTTGGGGAGCAGCGACTCCTGGATCTCCCGCGCGCGCTGCAATTCCTCGTCATGGACTTCCAGCCGAGCGGTACCCGCCTGGACCATGCTCTGCAGCTCGACATTGCGGCGCTCCAGGCGCGCCCTGGTCTTGCTGTAGAGAAAATTCATGACGCCGTAGACGACAGTGATCAGGAATGGCATCTTCCAGCCGGTGGCGATCCGGTCTCCAAGCGATTGCGGACCAGACGGAGCGAACCACCAGACAATTACGCTCGTCAGCGCGTAAACGGGCAGCATCAGGAGGCACAGCAAGACCAGGAAGATCAGCCAGTCATAAGGAGCCGGCCTTTCGTACAGCGCGTGCAGCCATTGCATGGGAGGCGAAAGGAAATTGCCGATGCACAGCGAGTACAAGATGACGGTGAAAGGATGTATGGGCTCGCCCATGGCCCAGAAAATGGCGCCAATCACGAAAGCGATAAACAAGTAGACGCCCTGGTTGCGGAAGAAGGTCGTCAGCAATTTGGAGTCGGCCCTCATCGTTAGCCTGATTGTCAGCGGATCGCCACTATTCTGTATCGCGCGTTCGGCTGCGAATTCTCTGCCCACGTCACATCTTATCGTGACGATTCCCAATAGGCAACTCGCATCCGTGTGGGGCCGATCCGGTGATTCTGGGCGAGTGGTCGGCCACTCGGAAGTTGGCCACGCTGAGAGGAATCAAGGAAACCTGTCGTGAAATCCCCTTCCCACCAATAATTTCTGGGCGATCGACAGCATCCTGATCGGATTCGGCCTGATAAGTCGGCTCTTCGCCTATGTCAGTGAGCCTCGATGCTCACCCGCCAAGGCGATCTTCCTCCGGTTCAATCCCGATGCAGTCGTTCACTGCGTTCTTCAACCTCTGTCTGCATCCAAGGTACTGTTCCGTCGTCTGTACGCTCACATGGCCGAGCAAAAACTGGATCTGCTCAAGCTCCCCACCCGCGACATGACAGAGCCGGGCACACGTGCGGCGAAGATCATGAGGCGCCAGCTTAGCTATTCCTGCTTTGGCTGCGCACTCCCTCACAACAGACCAGACGACCTTTTCGGTGACTCCTGCACCCCATACGAATCCGCTCTTATTCACACAGCGAAAGACTCGCCCACTGGATATACTGGCGGCCTCCATCCATAAGTCCAGAGCGGATTTGACCCAATTCGGCACGGGCACTGTTCGAATATGCCCTCCCTTTCCTATCAGATCGACAATGGCCCAGTGATCTTCCCTTCTTTGCAGGTGCTCGACCGTAAGATGTGCCAACTCCGATCGGCGAAGGCCGCACCCGAGGCAGACCGCGAGGATGCCTCGGCTGCGTTTGCCACGGACCGTTTGGACGTTGGCGGAGTCCAACAGCGCCTTGGCCTCATTGGAACTGAGCCAATTGCCCAGCCGAACACCGAGTTTTTTTGCTCCCTTCACGCGTCGAATGCCAGCCGCCAACTCTGGGCTCAGCAGGCCGGTATCGGCGGCCTCATAGGCCAGTCTTCTCACGGCGGCCAGTCGCAGGTTGATCGTGGACGACGCCAACTGACGGGCTTCCAATTGCAGTTCGTAACGCAGGACGACGGTCTTGTTTAAGGCCAGTCTGGGCTCGGAACAATACCACGCGATGAAATCGTCGATGGCGAACCGGTAGGAGCGTTGAGAATCGGGCGAGCTCAGAGTATTCAGGACGGCTACCTTGGCGTGGTCCAAATCGGGAAGGCGAAGGATTCGTTTTGGACGGGCCAGCTTCTTTTTAGGGGTTTTACTCTTCATGGCTAGCGGTCTCCTTATCCGCTAGTCCATGATTAGCCGGATGAAGCGATACGTGACGAGCAGGGCGTTTCACAGGCACAATCTGGCAGAGGTGGTCAGAAGGGCTGTTTTCCTTTGTTGTCACGTATGCGAGTCGGTTCGGCGTCTGCGCATTTGCAGAACGGAATGGCATCGGAGGCGCACGTTGGAAACAGGGGAGGCAAAGGCCGCGGGTGACCTTACGGCGGGAAGTTCATGCGGCGCAGCAGATCCTGGAAGCGCGGGTCGGAGCGAACTGGGTCCCACACGCGGAATGTTTTCAATTGGACCATATAGCAGTAGTGCTGTTGGTAGGCTTTTTCCAGCCAGGCAACTGCCTGACCTGCGTCGCCGAGGCGGGCACAAACCAGCGCGATTTCATAGGGGGCGTTGCGCCGTTTGGCCTCCGATAGTTGCCACCTCCAGTAGCCTTCGGGTCCCGACTTTTGGTAAGCGTGTTGGAGGCCGGCTAATTTTTCGGCAGGAACTCCCCGTAGTGTCATTACTTTTTTGCGCTCCCCAATGGCTTCTCCGTACATCTGCTTTTGTTCGTAGATCCCGGTCAGGAACCCGCGGGCTCTGGAATCCTCCGGCTCCAGTTCGGCAGTGCGCCGCAACTGCGCGATGGCCCGGTCGTCCTGGTGCGCCAGGAAGAGGACACTGCCCAAGGCGAGGTTGGCGGAAACAGAAAGGGGATCGCGCTCAACTGCGCGCTGTGCCTCGGCGACGGCGGCGGGAAAGCGGCCCATACTCGCTAAAAACCAAGCGTATTCGAATCGGGCCTCGACCAGGTTCGGATCGAGCGCGAGGGCCCGTTGAAATTCCCGATCCGCCTCCTCCCAATCCCAGCGGTAGTAGAACGCGCTCGCCGCCAGGGCGTAACGCACCTCGGGATCGGTGTCATCAATGGCGAGCGCTGTCTTGAGTGCGGCGTTGAATCGCGGGAGGGCTTCCTGAGGTGGCAAGGCACCCTCAGTCCAAAGCCAGCCGTAGGAGGTGGCGAGCCCCGCATAAGCCGGAGCCCAACCCGGATCGGCTTCGATCGCCTTCTGGAAGTACTCAATAGCCTTCCGAAAATCGTCGGGCGTCCACTTGTAATAGTGATATCGGCCCTTCAAGTAGAGTTCGTAGGCCTCGGGCTTGACGGAGCGCACCGCTGCCAAACGACTGGACTCGGCCGGGGAAATCGCGACCTTGATCTCCCGCGCCACGGCCTGGGCCACCGCGCCCTGCAAGGCAAGAACATCGCCTAAGCTGCCTTCGTAGGATTCGGCCCAAAGGTGCCGGTCGCTCGGGGCGTGCAGCAAGTTGGCCGTGACTCGCACGCGGTCGCGCGATCGCTGGACGGTCCCCTCAACCACCGCGTCGACGTTCAATTCTCGCGCGATCTCCGGTAGCGGCTTGTCCGTCTTTTTGTAGCGCATCACCGAAGTGCGCGAGATGACGCGCAGGGCACTGATCTTGCCAAGGTTGGTGATCAGTTCTTCCGTCATGCCATCGGCGAAGTATTCTTGCTCGGGGTCGTGGGAGAGGTTTTCGAACGGCAGGACGGCGATGGATTGGATTTGTAGGGGCGGTTCGCGACCCGTCGCCCGAAGGCTTTGGGCCGCAGGGCGAACCGCCCCTACGGCCCGTAAAACGCGCTCGCGCAGGCCGCCGACGTTCAGGGCGACCAGCAAAGCCATCAGGGCCACGATGACCGCGGCGCTAGCGGGGACGATCCACCGGTTCCGTAGCGGTGGTGTCTCCGGTGTCTGGAGTCGGATGGTCCGATCTGATCGGACCTGAAATCGGACCTCACCGGCGCCCCCCGTCGCCGATGAGGGCAGCGGGACTACGGATTCCACCGCCGCGATAAAGCGATAACCGTGGCGCGGCAAGGTTTCGATGAAGCGTGGAGCAGCCGCATCGTCCCCTAAGGCCTCGCGCAGCCTCTTGATCGAGCTGTTGACGCTCTGTTCAAAATCAATGAAGGTGTCCCCCGGCCAGAGCTTCTCTCGAATCTCTTCGCGGGTCACCAACTCGCCTGGACGCTCCAGCAGCATGGAGAGGACTTGAAAGGGCTGACCGTGTAGCTTGACCTTCAGTCCCTGCTTGCGCAACTCCCCGGTGCGCAGGTCAACTTCGAAAACACCGAAGCGCAACAGGCGCGGTCTGCCGTCACTATCATTCATTGGGGTCGCTTCCCCCCTTTTGACGGCAAGTGTATCACTAGATGCGTTCCCATAAAAGGCAAACCACTTGAACTATATTGGAGGACAAACCGCCTCTCCTCAGGGAGCTAGCCATACAGAAACATTCCACCTCCCTGTCACCCACTTTCCATTGACATCAGCACGCGCCTGGACCACGGTGGGCGCAGACAAGGCGACGCGGGTTGGGTGAGACTGCGTCCTCTGGCCGGACTCCGGCAGGGGATCGGGACGTTAAGCCCGCGGCTCCTCACCCAACCCACGGAAAGGCGTCGTTACTATCTTGAGAGAAAGGGAGAATTCCAACCATGCGGAACTTACTATGCAGGCTCTTATCAGCGGCCGTTCTGACGATAGGGGTAGTGTTTCTGATTGCGCTCCCAGCCCAGGCTGAGGGTCAGTGTGAGTGCGAACCCTTCTCGGGCACATTCTACGGCGGGGCAACGGACACTTGGCACGCGGTGGCGGATATCACGATTGGCGTCAAAGTTCACCATGCCACAGTTCTCGTCGTCAACACATCGTTTATCGACGACGGGGACATCTATTACGGCACCGAGACGTGGACCCTCGATTTTGGCAGGGGCGACACAATTCAAGTGATGACCCACTTCGTGACGGAGCACATGACTGACGCTGTGGCCGAGTCGGGGGTGTTTCATGTAATTGAACTAGGCACATTTGCCAATGGAACGGGAGTGTTCAAGCACGCCTACGGCAACCTCATCTCTTCGGGACCGTTTGGACCGGGTGTAACGTTACCGCCCGACATTACACTGCCACCGGAAGCAGCGGGCGCGTCGTCGTCTTGGGTCGGCCCGTCTCAGGGAATGATTTGCGGTATGAAGGATCGTGACGAAAAACGAGACTGATCGCATAGTCCAGAAAAGGGGGGGCACGCCTCAAGCGAAGTGCTGCGGGCCCCTCAATTTCAAGATCGCCGGGCGGAGCAAGCAAGGCAGCGTAGAGTTGTTCTGTAGCTCTGCGCTTCGTACCTTGGGAAGACACAAGCCGCAGACTTTAAGAACAAGTCTGCGGGAAGCCGATGGCGCCCCAGTTCAGACAAGCGCAAGATCGTTTCGGGCAGATTCTGTTTGTTGCCGTCTGGCGCTGCCCCTGTTGCGGCCGGATTACTTTCTAAGAGGGGGACAGTCGTGTCTCCTGCCCGTGTTCAAGAGAATTGGGACAGCAGGCCAAAGCTGAGCCACCCTGATGCCCCCGCATAAGAACGCATCTTCTGTTGTAAGGAAGACGGCTTAGCAGGATGCTGAAAAACCCACCTCGCCTGTCATTCCGAGGAGCCGCAGGCGACGAGGAATCTCGCATTGTCTTGAAAACACTCAGAGCGAGATTCCTCACTCCGCTCGGAATGACAGCTTGGAAGGGTTTTTCCCCAACCTGTGAAGCCCCGCCCTTCCAAACCCGTGGTGAGAAAGGCCGGGTTAAACCCTCGCCCTTCCGGCTGCCGACTCAAAACGGCAGCGCGTGATGAGAAAGGCGGGCGAGCTTCTTGCGCTCCTCCGGAGCTGAGTCATGCAGCGAACTTTAACAGCACGACACTAGTGGTCTAGGCAAGGCAAAATCGTGGTCAGCGGTTCTGGTGGTTGCCAACGAGATGGGCATTTCAGGTCGAGGCCTGATATGGGTCCATCCCAGTCGGCAGCCTTCGTCATCATTTGGAGGTGAATCTATGCGTAAACTATTAGGCATCGTTTTTTCGGCGGCGCTGCTGCTCATCGGCAGCGCACAACTGACCTGGGCTCAAAAACCCAACGTCTATGAACTCCCGCAGGCGCAAACACACACCAGGTATCACCAGTACACGCTTTATGATCTGGGCACCCTCGGAGGCCCCGACAGCATCACTTCCTTTTTTGTAATTAGTCTTACAAGCAAGGGAACGATTGGCGGCGCCCAAACCGCAGTTCCCGATCCGTTCAACCCCAATTGCCTCGGACATGCCATCTACGCCGACATCCCCGACTGCTACGTGATGCACGCCTTCCTGTGGAACCACGGCATCCTGACTGATCTGGGTGCGCTCCCGGGCAACGACGGCAACAATAGCAGCGTCGCTAGTGCCATCAACAACCACGGCCTGATCGCAGGGGTTGCAGAAAATGGAAATCTTGATGCGGATACTGGATACCCAGAAGCCCACGCTGTGGTCTGGGATAACGGCAAGATTAGGGACTTGGGCACCTTGGGCGGAACTCAGAGCTCCGCAGTGGACGTGAACGACCTCGGCCAGGTAGTTGGAGGGGCACTCAACACGACCGAGGACCCATTGTCGGCCGATTTCGTGTACGGATTCGACCTGCTTGGTTTTCTCGGCAGGACCCAAGTGCGGGCTTTCGTCTGGCGAAAGGGCGTGATGCGGGATCTGGGCACCTTGGGCGGCCCCGACGCCTTCGCAATAGCGATCAATCAGTTCGGTCAGATCGCCGGCCAGTCGTACACGTCTTCCACCCCCAATTCGACCACTGGAATCCCCACGGAGGATCCCTTTCTTTGGACTAACGGCAAGATGATCGACTTGGGCACTTTGGGAGGCACAATTGGCTATTCAATTTGGCTCAATAACAGGGGACAGGTGACAGGCATTTCCAACCTAGCTGGCGACGTATATTCTCATGGATTCCTTTGGGACCGTGGGGTACTTCGGGACCTGCTGCCTCCCGCAAATGGCGGAAACTATTCCTGGGTCTATTGGATCAACGAGCTTGGCGACGTGGTGGGGGGGGCTACCCTCTCCGGGGACCAAGGTAATGACGCCATCCTCTGGAGGTTCGGAAAGCCCATAGATTTGGGAACCATTGGACAGGACGTCTGCTCCGAGGCCACGGGCATGAATGATTTCGGGCAAATCGTGGGAATTTCAAACGAATGTTCGGGTGAGTGGGGCCCCAGAGGGTGGGCCACCATGCGTGCTTTTCTTTGGCAAAAGGGCGGCCCCATGGTTGACCTAAACGCGCTCGTAGAAAACCCTACAGACCTGCATCTGTACTGGGGAGCTTATATCAACGATTCGGGAGAGATTCTCGCCCAAGGCATGCTCTCCACCGGCGACATCCATGCGGCCCTGCTGGTTCCCAGCAGCGATTGCGAGCGAGCCTGCCAGCAGCGGATCGACGAAGCTCAGAATGCTTTGGTCGCGCCTACACACGCAGGCTCGACGATTCCGGCACTTGCCGGACCAGGGGGCCGGTTGCGCAATCCGCTTGGACATGGCCGCGCAATACCGGGCCCGCGTTAGTTCTTTAGAACGAATCTAAATCGGTTCGGCTGGGCGCATAGAACGGGTCGAAGCAAATGCTAAGCCGTGTGATGCGCGGGGGGGGCTTTGCTTTCTCTCACGTAGGACTAAGGGCAGTTGTTGAGAAGCGCGGCCGGGACGCTTGCCACGCAAAGCAAGTCGGTAACGGCAGCCGGAACCTTCACCCACAAGTCCGCCAGTGGAAATGTGCTCGAAACAGGCGTCTGGATCGCGAGCGAACTCGTGAGCTTCGACTCCTACGGGATCGCGCCAGGTGCGCTTATGCGCGAAGGCCAAGCATTCGGCCCCCCAAGGTTCGGCCCCATGCGTTCGCGAATGTTTTCAGGCTCCATGCCCGCAGGCGGTCTGGCCGTGTTCCGAATCCGCCTCTTGCCGGTGTGGGGGTTATCGAAGAACGCGACGCTGCAAGTGAACTGCGCCCTCGGCAAAGTGCCTGACGAACACCCGACGGAAGGGGTAAGACTGGCATTTGAGAGAGGCGATGTCGAATTCGATGAGGAAGTCAGCGGGCGTGTCCTGTTCCTCTTGACGAGGCCGGGAGCCAGCGCTGCTGCGAAAGCGCCAGGTCCGGCGGTCGAGACAAAACCTGCGCCGGCTGAGGTCCAGCAGTAATTTAGATATGTGGGAAATTAAACCGGAGCCAGCACGGGGCGCATACAAAATGGATTGGGAATGATAAGTCTTAGTGCTGTATCGGAAGCGCGCCGACTGAAATCGGGTGGAGGAGTGGGAGACACCGCTGCACGGCGCGCTTTCGATACAGCGACTTGAAGGAAGCCCCCTACTTTGGCAGGGCAATTGCTTATTGGGTATTGAATCGGAATCGTGTTACGTATTGGGGCAATGTTGCTACGCAACTGTAGATCGGCGACATCGCAGTTGCCCTGCCAAATAGTATCACGCGAAGCGTCCGCCGCGCTAGCGGCTTCGTTCAAGTCGGCTTCCCGTCCCGAACGCCGCTAGGGGACCGCGCGGCTGATTGCTAGGGGGGAGGGCTCTTATCGACAGCTATTGGTAAACCCTTGCCGACAACGGAAGAGTTATGTTCCCAGAACCCCGTTTCGGGACAACCATGCAATCAGCGTAGCAGGATAGAATCTGGAATCGGTCTACGAAGTTGTCTTGGAACATGATGGTTACATCTTCAACTTCGGCGCTGCGCTGATGAAGGAAGGCATCGTCAGGGCCGTCAATGGCCTGGAAGAGGTGACTCGCGCTGAGACGCAGTGACGCTGAGAAAAATAGATAAGCTTCTTGTAAGATTTTGGATCTAGCGGTGGACAATGCCACCAATGCTTCCTACTGATGTGCGAGATGAGACGTTGAACTAGTTCTGTTGGATTCACGCTTCCAAATCCAAGCGCCGGCATCCGCCGTTGAGATTTGTGGTTATTCCGCCAGAAGCGCCGCCTCAGCACTAGCCCCTAACCCCTAACGGGCGATTGTTATTTTCCGGTCGGTGGGAATTTCTTAAAGACTTCTTCGACGGTTTTCTCCATCTTCTTTTCGTTCTTGTCCGGTTTGGGGCTCAGCGTGTCGCTGACCGATGCGTGCCAGATCACCTTCTTCGTCTGCGTATCGAAGATGTCGATGTGAAGCGTACCTACCGGCGTGTTTTCCACCTCCGTCTCAACGTTTCCCGGTCCTCCCCACCAGCCTCTGTGATACCAACCTCCGCCAAAACCACCACCGTACCAGGTCTCCAGGGTCTGCTGGTTATGAGTCGCGCCAACGGCTGAGACGGCCGCATCACCGCCGGAAGGGACCTTGCGCCAACCTTTGGCGCTCAGTTGCCCGTCGACAGCGTTGGTAACCCGGTCCTTCCAAAGCGGTTCCTGTACATCCACAGAGATCCACGAATAGGTGTGATACTTCGCAAAATTGACCGCGTGATCGTAGTCGACCACGGTTTTCGCGAACAAACAGATAGCCGATACAGCCACCGCAATCAGTAGTGCCCCGTTTTTTCGCATAGTTTTGTGCCTCCTAGTTTTGTGCCTCTTCCTAAGCCGGTCGCGGTAGGGATACCAGTTACCTGATACCCCCCGCACGGATCCGTACAGGCGCTCATTAGCGCATACGGCTCTTATCGTAGATACCGAGCGGCAAAGCGAACCTCGGGATAAGGATGGAGCACGC
>Ga0208937_1000902_pt1 | contig 15962 bp, 12 predicted proteins | sample June2015DPH_11_5_FD_184705 | JGI IMG/M metagenome (GOLD analysis project Ga0208937, IMG submission 184705) | Peatland microbial communities from SPRUCE experiment site at the Marcell Experimental Forest, Minnesota, USA - June2015DPH_11_40... | ecosystem: Environmental > Terrestrial > Soil >...
AGACCCCAATAGGGTCCGACGCCGCCTTCGAAGGTCTTCCACGGCTGGTCGATCGCCTCGACGATGTTGTAATCGATGCCATAGGCTTCGGCGCGGGCGACGAAATCGCGGATCACCATCGCCTGCTCGGCGCGGCCCGGATTGGCGTTATGGAAATTGTATCCGGCGCTCGGCCAGCCGAACTCGGCGATCACGATGCGTTTGCCGGGATGTACGCGGCGCAGTTTGTCGTAGAATTCGATCGAGTGGTCGACCGCATGCGACACATCGAAGCCTTCCCAGTAGGGCAAAATGTGCGCGGCGATGAAATCCACGGCCGAGGCCAGCTCTGGATGGTCGATCCAAACAGTCCAGATTTCTCCTGTTGTTACAGGCACTGGGCTCGATCGCTTCACGCGTTGGATGAGCTTGATGAGGTCGTCAACGCTCATTTCCGCGCGCAGCGTGGTTTCGTTGCCGACCACGATGGCGTTGACGTTGCTGTTGTGGCGCGCGAGATCGAGCGCGGAGCGAATTTCCCGCTCGTTGCGGTCTTTGTCCTTGTCGATCCAGGCCCCGACCGTGACCTTGAGGCCAAATTCGGCGGCGATCGGGGGAATAAGTTCGGCGCCGCCGGTCGCCGAGTAGGTGCGAATGGCGTGGGTATAGGGGGCAATGGCCTTGAGGTCGGCGCGGATCTGCTCGACGGTCGGCCGGTCACCAAAGTCCGGATGCTGGGAAGCGACGAACGGCGCGTAGGAAATGCTGGCGAGCTGACCGGTAAAGTCCGGAGCCGTTTCCTTGGTTCGTAGCGAAGCCCACAGGCCGGCATGCACGCACGCCACAAGCGCGAGCACGGCTGCGACGGTGCGCATCGAAATTCAACCACACGGGGAGAGGATACAACCGCCGAACCTGTCCCCAAGGTTCGACAATGGGCGATATGGGGCGACCTGCGAGCGGTACGGCAGAAGTAGCCTCCCGAGGTGGCAAATTCAAGACAACGAAACTTGTTCCGCAAATTTTTTAGGCTGTCGGCGGATTGCCGGCGGTGCGGTTGACGCTAGCGGTTGGTGGTGGGGCTTGGCGCGGCGGCGGCCGCCGGCGGCGCGGGCGGCGCCGCCGGGTTAATCCAGCAGGCTTGCACCCGGGCGTTAAGGCTGTCGGCGGCCTTCGGATCGATATTGCTTCCGTGCAGGATCAGGCAGCGGAACGACGCCTGGATATGCGCGCTGGGACAGCCAAATCGATCGTAGAGGTCGAGATGGCGAAAGGCGGTGTCGAGATCGTCGCGCCAGAGCAGGCCGACCACGCGGCGGCCGAGCCACACACATTCGGGATTGCCCGCCGGCCCGTTCAGCGCCTTCTGCGCTTCGGCAAACTCGTCGATTTTCTGCGGCTCCTTGCCGGCTTCCTGGCCCGCCGCGCCAGCTGCCGGCGCCGGCTTGTCGGCCGGTTTGGCGTCGTTGCTCTGCGCAAAAGCGGACGGCGCGAGAGGAACGACCACAGCCGAGAGGAGCCAAAGCGCCGCGCACAACCCGCCGGCCAGGGTGAACAAACGATGCAACATGGTTCAACTTTGTTGGGCCGATTCTCGAACCGAGAAGAGGGACGTTTCCCCGGCCACCGGATTGGGCCGCCATTACGGCATCTTCCAGGCGCGGCCGCAATGACAACAGCCCAAGTGCGCCGCTTTGTCCAGCGGCGCATCGCGGACAGCGCGCCCGTCCTTGGCATGAGGCGATCGCAAGGCTAATGGCAGAGCGTGTCGCGCACGCCAGACCTCCCTACGATCGGCCCGGCGCTCGCCTCGTTTGCCGTCACCGCGCTTGCCATCGGCGCAACGTGGTGGTGGCTCGGCGCGCCGATCGAGCTGCCGCTGTCCCCGCTTGCGGCCGGGCAGAAGCTTTATTGCGTATCCTATACGCCGTTCCGCGGCGGGCAGAGCCCGCTGGTGGAAGGGACCCGCGCCGAGCCCGGGCAGATCGAAGAGGATCTGGCGCTGTTGTCCAAACATACCGGCTGCGTACGCACCTATTCGGTTACCGACGGCCTCGTCGACGTCCTCGCCGGTGCGCGGCGGCACGGACTCAAGGTGCTGGAAGGGATTTGGATCTCCAACAATGCCGAGAAGACCCGCCGCCAGATCGCCACCGGGATCGCGCTCGGCAAACAGTATCCGGACGTCATCACCGGCGTCATCGTCGGCAATGAAGTGCTGCTCCGCGGTGAAATGTCGGCGGCAGACCTCATCGCCAACATCCGCGACGTCAAGGCCCAGGTATCGGCGCCGGTCACTTATGCCGATGTGTGGGAGTTCTGGCTGCGTTATCCCGACGTGCAGAACGCGGTTGATTTCGTCACCATTCACATCCTGCCGTATTGGGAGGACTTTCCGATCCCGGCTTCGCGCGCCGCCGCCCACGTCGGCGACATCCGGCGCAAGGTCGCTGACGCTATGCCGGGAAAGGAGATCGTCATCGGCGAATTCGGTTGGCCGAGCGCCGGCCGGATGCGGGAGAGTGCGCGACCCTCACGGTCTAACCAGGCGCGGGCGGTCGCCGAGACGCTGGCATTGGCGCAGCGCGAGAATTTTCGGGTCAACATCATCGAGGCATTCGACCAGCCCTGGAAGCGCTCGCTTGAAGGGACGGTGGGCGGTTATTGGGGGATTTTCGACCGCGCCGCCGGCGCGCCGAAATTCAGCTTCTCAGGTTCGGTCTCCGATCACCCGCATTGGCCGCTCCAGGCGCTCGCCGGCATTCTGCTGACGGCCCTGACATTCGGCGGCGTGCTCATCTTCGGCCGCAAAAAAGGCCTCGCCATATCGTTGTGGCCCAGGATCGCCGCGCTGTCGTTTCTTCCCGCCGTCTTGTTCGGCTGGACGATCGAGACGGTCCCGATGGAAAGCTTCAGTTTCGGGAGCTGGCTGCGCTCGCTCGCCTTCGCCGCGACGGCAGCTGTCGCTCCGATCGTCTGCGCGGTGGCTTGCGCCGCCGGCCGTGCGCCGCCGGTCTTCGCGGCGCTCCTTGGCCGGAGCGGCGAACGCCGCGATGGCATCGATTGGGCGCTCGGCGGCACGCTCGTCGCGCTGATGCTGGTGTCGGTCGAAGCCGCGCTCGGCCTGGTGTTCGATCCGCGCTACCGCGACATTCCGTTTGCGCCGCTGACGGCAGCCGCCGTGCCCTTCCTGGTCCTGCTGGCGTCGACGCCGCGTCCAATGGGCTCGCGCATGATAGCCGAGACCGTTGCCGCCGCCGTGCTCGCCTTATCGGCGGTCTACATCGTGTTCAACGAGCGGTTTTCCAATTGGCAGTCGGTCTGGTTCTGTGCGGGATTGATCGGCTTGGCTTTCATCCTTGAGCGGGCGCGGGGCGCGCCAAGCTCAGGATAAGCACGCCGGCCGCGAGTGCCGAGAGGTCGGCGTTATGCAGCACGACGCCGAAGCCGGTCGCCGCGAGTGCCAGCGCCACCAGCACCGGCGACGGACGCAGCAGGTTCAGTAAGGCCGCGGCGAGGGCTATGCCGCCGAATACCTGGTAGGTGAACAGAACGATGGTCAGCCGAAACGTGGTGCACAGCCAGGTATCGAGCCCGGCCTGACAGGCGAGCGAGACATTACCGTTCTCGATCGCCAGATAGCGCAGATAGAGCGCCTCACCGAGCGAAAGGAAGCCGACTACCAACAGCCAGTTCACCTGGCGTGCGGTCGGCAGGAAGAGGGGGCGGCGCATGGTCAATGTCGGCACATCATGATTCCGGGGCGCGCCAACGGGTCATGCCCGAAGTGGCCGATCCGATGACAGGCTCCACGCGAGCCCGGAATCCATAACCACAGAATTGGCAGATTTGTCACGACCGGATCTGCCTCAAGAACCGTGGTTATGGATTTCGGCTCTCGCTCGCGATGTCCGCCCGGCCGGAATGACTTTTAGAGACTCGCCGGCTCGGCTATGAGAGCCGCTGCGGAGGTTGTTTTGATGGAGGCTCGAAGCGGTCTTGCCATTGTGCTTGCGGCCGGCGAGGGCACGCGCATGCGTTCGGCGCGGCCCAAGGTGCTGCATTCCATCGCCGGGCGTTCGCTGCTGGCTCATGTCCTCGCCGCGGTCGGCGAAGCCGGCGTCACGGCGACGGCCGTCGTGGTCGGGCCGGGGCAAGAGGCTGTCGCGGCGGAGGCTCGGCGCATTCTCCCCGGCACCCAATGTTTCGTGCAGGGCGAGCGGCGGGGAACGGCACAGGCGGCGCTGGCGGCGAAATCCGCGATCGAACGACAGCCGGACGATATTCTGATCGTTTACGGCGATACGCCCTTCATTCGCGCGGCGACGCTTAAGCGGCTGCGGGGGGCTTTGGCTGCGAACGCCGCAGTGGCAGTGCTGGGATTCCGGCCTGCCGATCCGGCAGGCTATGGCAGACTCATCGTCGCCGGCGGTAAGCTCATCGCCATTCGCGAGGAGGCCGACGCCAGCGCCAGCGAACGCGCCATCGATCTTTGCAACGGCGGCATCATGGCGCTCGCCGGGGCGCAGGCGCTCGCCATCCTGGAGCGGATCGGCGCCCATAATCGCAAAGGCGAATATTATTTGACCGATGCGGTCGCCATCGCGCGCGAGATGAAGCTCAACGCGGTCGCGGTCGAAGTCGAGGAGGACGAAGTGCGCGGCATCAACACCAAGAGCCAGCTTGCCGAAGCGGAAGTGGTTGCACAGCAGCGCCTGCGCAAAGCCGCGCTCGACGCCGGCGTCACCTTCGTTGCGCCGGAGACGGTTTTTTTGTGCGCCGACACCAAATTCGGCAAGGACGTCGTGGTCGAGCCCTATGTTGTATTCGGCGAAAAGGTCACGGTGGAGGATGGCGCGGTCATCCATTCGTTTTCCCACCTGGTCGGCGCCCACGTCGGCAACGGGGCGTCGGTCGGGCCGTTTGCGCGGCTGCGGGCCGGCACCCGGCTCGGCGACGGCGCCCGCGTCGGCAATTTCGTCGAGGTCAAGCAAGCCGTGATCGAAGCCGGCGCCAAGGCCAATCATCTGAGCTATATCGGCGACGCCGTCGTCGGCGCCAACGCCAATGTTGGAGCCGGCACCATTACCTGCAATTTCGACGGCAGCGCCAAGCATCGCACCACCATCGGCGAGGGGGCATTCATCGGCTCGAATTCGGCCCTGGTGGCGCCGGTGGAGATCGGCGCGCGTGCCTATATCGGCTCCGGCTCGGTGATCACCGAGGACGTGCCGGCCGACGCACTGGCTGTGGCGCGGGGCAAGCAGGTTATTAAGGAAGGTTGGGCGGCGCGCTTGCGCGGGCTGAAATCGCTCGGCAAGAAGAAAGCGCATTCAGGCGATTAAGCCCCGATATTCGCCGTATTCTGCTTACCGCCGGCTCTGTTACGGGGCGAAACGTTTTTTTATTTTGTATCCGCTACAATTGCCTCTAACGGTTAATGCCTTAGCGGGTTCCGCTGCAACGACGGTCGAGGAGTCTAGCGAGACGGATGTGCGGCATTATCGGAATCATCGGCGGTGAGCCGGTCGCACCGCAGCTCATCGACGCGCTCAAGCGCCTCGAATACCGCGGCTACGATTCCGCCGGCGTCGCCACGCTTGAACACGGCTCCCTGACGCGACGGCGTGCGGAGGGCAAACTCAAGAATCTGGAATTGAAGCTCGCGCGCGAGCCGCTGTCGGGAACGATCGGCATCGGTCACACCCGCTGGGCGACGCACGGCCGGCCGACCGAGAACAACGCGCATCCGCACGCCACCGATCGGCTCGCGGTCGTGCACAACGGCATCATCGAGAATTTCAGCGAGTTGCGGCGCGAGCTGGAGGGCAAGGGCGCCAAGTTCGCCACCGAAACGGACAGCGAGGTTATCGCGCATCTTGTCAGCGAGGAAATCAAACACGGGCTGTCCCCGGTCGAAGCGGTCAAGGCGGCGCTGCCGCGGCTGCGCGGCGCTTTCGCGCTCGCCTTTTTGTTTGCCGGCGAGGAGAACCTCTTGATCGGAGCGCGCAAAGGCTCGCCGCTGGCGATCGGCTTCGGCGCCGGCGCAATGTACATCGGCTCCGATGCGATTGCGCTCGCCCCGTTCACCGATACCGTCAGCTATCTGGAGGACGGCGACTGCGCCGTCATCAGCCGCACCAGCGCCGAAATCTACGACGCCAAGGGCGAGGTCGTGCACCGCGCCGTGCTCAAGTCGCAGGCGTCGGTGATGCTCATCGACAAGGGCAACCATCGCCATTTCATGGCCAAGGAGATTCACGAGCAACCGGAAGTCGTCGGTCATACGCTGGCGAACTATCTCGACATGGTGGCCGAGCGCGTCGCGCTGCCGATGGCGCTGCCGTTCGATTTTCGCGCGCTCAAGCGCCTGTCGATCGCCGCTTGCGGCACCGCCTATTACGCCGGCATGATTGCGCGGTACTGGTTCGAACGCTTTGCGCATTTGTCGGTCGATGTCGACATCGCCTCCGAGTTTCGCTACCGCGACGTGCCGCTCGAGGCCGGCGAGCTTGCGATCTTCATTTCGCAGTCCGGCGAGACCGCCGACACGTTGGCCTCGCTGCGTTGTGCGCACGAGCACAAGCAGCACGTTCTCTCCATCGTCAACGTGCCGACCTCGACCATTGCCCGCGAAAGCGACATCGTCATGCCGACGCTTGCCGGCCCGGAAATCGGCGTCGCCTCGACCAAGGCCTTCACCTGCCAGCTGGCGGCATTGGCGGCGCTGGCGATAGCCGCGGGTCGCGCCCGCGGCGTGCTTAGCGAGAGCGACGAGAAGCGGCTGGTGCATGCCCTCATCGAAGTGCCGCGGCACCTGACCGAGGCGCTGACGCTGGAGCCGCAGATCGAGCAGCTCGCCCGCGATCTGGCGAAATGCCGCGACGTGCTCTATCTCGGCCGCGGCACCAGCTATCCGATCGCGCTGGAAGGTGCGCTCAAGCTCAAGGAAATCTCCTATATTCATGCCGAAGGTTATGCCGCCGGCGAGCTCAAGCATGGCCCGATCGCGCTGATCGACGAGAACATGCCGGTGATCGTGATCGCGCCCTACGACCGGGTATTCGACAAGACCGTTTCCAACATGCAGGAAGTTGCCGCCCGCGGCGGCCGGTTGATCTTGATGACCGACGCCAAGGGTGCAGCCGCCGCAGCAGATCAATCGCTGGTGACGCTGACGCTTCCGACCATGCCGGCGACGGTGGGGCCGCTGGTCTATGCCGTGCCGGTGCAGCTGCTCGCCTATCACACTGCGGTCGCCCTGGGCACCGATGTCGATCAGCCGCGCAACCTGGCCAAATCGGTGACGGTCGAATAGCCGCGGCGCGCCGCCGCGCTACCTCTGTGCGAGTGCGCCGCGTCGCTATATAGATGCAGTTGTGAAGCGGGCAGATTCGACCGAACCATGATCGACGACAACAATCACAGCGCGGCACTATCCACCGGCGCGGCCAAGCCCGCCGCCGGTATCGTCAGCCGGCTGCGTAATTACTTTTTGACCGGGCTGATCGTTGCCGGCCCGGTGGCGGTGACGGTGTGGCTGATCTGGTGGTTCGTCACCTGGGTCGACAATCTGGTGCGGCCGATTTTTCCGGTGGCGGTCCGCCCCGAGACCTATCTGCCGGTCAATATTCCGGGTCTCGGCCTGATCATCGTGCTGGTGGCGCTGACGCTGCTCGGCTTCCTGACCGCCAATTTGATCGGCAGCAAGCTCGTCGGCTTTGGTGAGAGCCTGTTGAACCGCATGCCGATCGTGCGGCCGATCTACCGCACCACCAAGCAGATCTTCGAGACGCTGTTTTCCAGCTCGGACTCAAGCTTCCGGCACGTGGGGCTGGTCGAGTTTCCGGCGCCGGGCATGTGGTCACTGGTGTTTCTGACCCAGCCACCGACCGCGGAGATTGCCGCGCGCTTGCCGCAGACCGAGCACGTCTCGGCGTTTTTGCCGTGCACGCCGAACCCGACCACGGGCTTCTTCTTCTACGTGCCGCGCCGCGACGTGATCGACCTCGACATCACCGTCGAGCAGGCGATGACGCTTCTGGTCTCCGCCGGCATTATTCAGCCCGGCAGCGACCCGCAGAACAAGCTGGGCGCGCTTGCCGAAACTGCCCGCGCCGCACAAGCGGCGCGCAAGGCGGCGCCCAGCCTGGCAAAATAGCGCGCTATTCATCGGAACGGCGTTGCGGCGGCGTGCTATGATCGCGCTACTGGAACAGGGCGTGCATCCGAGGGGGAGCGCATGAACTTCGGCCAGGCTATTTCATCGGGATTCTCGAACTATGTGAACTTCTCCGACCGGGCCTGCCGGTCCGAGTACTGGTACTGGTTCCTGTTCGTCGTTCTCGGCCAATTCGTCACGGCGATTGTCGACAGTGTGATCGGGTTTCAATTGACGACCGGTATTTTCTCTCTGGTCGTGCTTCTGCCCGGCATTGCCGTCGGCGTGCGGCGGCTGCACGATCTCGATCGCAGCGGCTGGTGGCTGTTGCTGTGCTTGGTCCCGCTGGTCGGCACCATCATCCTGATCGTCTGGTTCTGCACGCGGGGCACGCCGGGTGCGAACCGGTTCGGCCCTGATCCGCTGAGCGGCTTCGGACAAATCACCCCGCGCCCAGCAGTCTGATCGCTTCGTCGCGCGCGAACAGATAGAGGAGGTGGCGAAGCGCCGCGCCGCGCCGCGGGCGATGCGGCCAGGTGCGCGCCCACCCGTGCCATTTGGTCCGCGCGGTCACGACTGTGAGCCGAAGGGAATCTCAATTTCGGTATAACTACCGGGCGTGGCCGCGTTCACCGCAGCGGCTATCTGGTTAAAATGCTGTCCGATGCGTGACCATTTCGTGGTGCCGGTCAAAACAACAAGAGCGATTTTTCGTCCCGCAAGATTTTGCTGATAGCGAATTCTTCTATCGGTCATGAGCAAAAGCTCAATTCCAAATTCTTCTGCGGCATTGAGCAGCGCCCCGTTGTCGAGCTTGTCCCATCCTCTCGGCTGGGCGGTGATAATGTCGTGGCCGGCAAGCGCTCGGATCAGGCTTTTTGGCGTTTCATGGTCAAAGAGAATGAGCATCGGCGGGCGCGGACGGTTCGCTCGGCGTTGACGCCTTGAGGCTCTGCGCCACGAAATCGAGCACCGCCGTAATCTGCTCGCGCGTTACGTCGAATTGCTCCATCACTTCCTCGACCGTCAGATCCTCGAGGTTTTCGATTACGGTGGCGACGGGCAAGCGGGTTCCGCGAAATACCCATGCGCCGCCGACCTTGCCGGGAATGCGTTCAACGGCCGCGCATCCGGACCAATCGAGCGTCGCCATACCTGTTCTCCTTTCATCGCCAATTTTTATATAGTGCGCCGTGGTGGAGCGCGCAGCAAGTCCAAAGAGCGGAAAGATCAGCCCGCGCCCAGCAGCCTGATCGCTTCGTCACGCGCGAACAGATAAAGGAGGTGGCGCAGCGCGGCGCCGCGCGGCGAGCCGAGCTTCGGGTCGCGCGCCAGCACCAGCGCCGCATCGTCGCGCGCGGCGGAGAGGAGCTTGCCGTGCACCTCGATGCGGGCAAGGCGAAAGCCGGGCATGCCGCTCTGCCGAGTGCCGAGCACATCGCCTTCGCCGCGCAAGCGTAGGTCCTCCTCGGCGATGCGGAAGCCGTCGTCGGTCTCGCGCAGGATGGCAAGGCGGGCTTTCGCCGTCTCGCCGAGCGGGGCTTTGTAGAGCAGGAGACACGTCGACCGTTCGGCGCCGCGGCCGATGCGGCCGCGCAATTGATGCAGTTGCGCCAGCCCGAAACGCTCGGCGTGCTCGATGACCATGACGCTGGCTTCGGGCACGTCGACGCCGACTTCGATCACCGTGGTGGCGACCAGGATGCGCGCTGAGCCTTCGGCAAAGCGCGCCATGGCGCGGTCCTTTTCCGGGCCGCGCATGCGGCCGTGAACGAGCTCGACGGTGTCGCCGAAGCGCTTTTGCAGCGCCGCGTAGCGCTCCTCGGCGGCGGCGAGATCGATGCTTTCGGATTCCTCGACCAGCGGGCACACCCAGTAGACGCGCCGGCCTTGATCGAGCGCCCGCTTGACCGCCTCGATTACCTCGCCAAGCCGCTCCAGCGGCACGGCCCGGGTATCGATCTTCTGCCGGCCGGCCGGCTTTTCGCGCAGCTCGGAGACGTCCATGTCGCCGAAATAAGTCAGCACCAATGTGCGCGGAATCGGCGTTGCCGTGAGGACGAGGAGGTCGACCGCCTCGCCCTTGCGCGCCAGCGCCAGCCGCTGGTGGACGCCGAAACGATGCTGCTCGTCGACAATCGCCAGCGCCAGATCGTGGAACGCGACGTCTTCCTGAAAGAGCGCATGCGTGCCGACGATGAGGTCGATATCGCCCGCCGCCAGCGCGGAGAGAATCTCCGGGCGTTCGCGGCCGCGCTCGCGGCCGGTGAGGATGGCGAGGCGGATGCCGGCGGCGCCGGCGAGCGGCGCGATCGTCGCAAAATGCTGGCGCGCCAGAATTTCCGTCGGTGCCATGAAGGCTGCCTGGCGGCCGGCCTCGATCACGGTTGCGGCGGCGAGCAAAGCGACGAGCGTCTTGCCGGAACCGACATCGCCATGCAGTAGCCGCAGCATGCGGTTGGGCTGCGCCAGATCGGCGACGATGTCGGCGGTCGCGCGTTGCTGTGACGGCGTGAGCGAATAGGGCAGCGAAGCGATGATGCGCTCGCGTAGGCGTCCCTCGGCGGCGCTGCCGCGGCCGGCCCGTATGCGTTGGTGAGCGCGGAGAAGCGCAAGCGCCAGCTGACCGGCGAGCAATTCGTCGTAAGCGAGGCGCGACCAGGCCGGACCTTCCGGCCTGAGGTCGTCGGGCGACGCCGGACGATGCAGGCTGCGCAAGGCGTCGGCAAAGCTCGGAAAAGCGTTGCGCTTGAGCCAGGCTGCGTCCTGCCATTCCGGCAGCGCCGGCACGCGGTCGAGCGCGAGGTCGACCGCCTTGCGCAGCTGGTTGGGGTGAAGCCCTTCGGTCAGCGGATAGACCGGGTCGATCAGCGGCAGATGGGCAAACCCGGCTGCATCGACCACGCGGTCGGGATGCAGCATCTGCAGATGGCCGTCGTACAACGTCGCGGTGCCCGAAACATAACGCAGCTCGCCCTCGGGAAGAAGTTTTTGCAGATAGTCGCGCCGCGCGTTGAAATAGGTGATGGTGAGCGTGTTGGTCTCGTCGCTGGCGTCGATGTTGTAGGGCGCACGCGGGCGGTTCGGCGGCGGCGGCCGGTGGCGATCGATGGTGATGGCGACGGTCACCACCGTATCGGGCTTGACCTCGGAGAGCTTCGGCTGGTGGCGCCGATCGACGAAGCCGGTCGGCAGGTGAAACAGCAGGTCGACGACCCGCGGCCGTTCGCCCTCGCGCGCCAGCAGCCGCCCGAATAGCTGGTCCAGTCGGGGCCCGATCCCGGACAGCGCCGACAGTGGAGCAAAAAGCGGATTGAGTACCGACGGACGCATCTAAATCCCTGCGCCACCTGCTGACATCATCTGCCTCGCCCTCTATATACGCCCTTGCCCGGCCGCGTCCGGGCTTTTGGCGTTGGAGCTTCGTATGACCGAGCGATCGAGCGAGGGACTGGACGTGCGGCGGCGCAAGCTCTTGTTCCGGGCCTGGCGCCGCGGCGTCCGCGAGATGGATCTGATCATCGGCCGCTTCGCCGATGTCCATATCGACACCCTCGACGACACCGGGCTCGACGATTTCGAGCACCTGATCGAAGCGCCCAACGCCGCGCTCTACGCCTGGGTGGTTGGCGCCGAGACCATCCCGGCGGAGTACGACACCGCCGTGCTGGCGAAGCTCAAAGAATTTCACCGGCACGCCGGCAAAATGCGCGCCAAGGAGGATCGGTGACCGCTTCGCTGCGATCCCCGGCGCCATCGCCGGCGCGGCGTCTGCATCCCGGCCGGCCGCTTCTGCTCGCCGGCATCGCCGATGGCGCCGAAGGGCTGGTGCTCGCCGATTTGGCGCGCACGGTTGCGGCCGGCACCGCGGCGCCGGCGATCAGCCTCGCGGTGATCTGCCGCGACGGCACGCGCATGGCGATGCTGTCGCGGGCGCTCGGCTTCTTCGCGCCGGACATCGAGACGATTGAACTCCCGGCCTGGGATTGCCTGCCCTACGACCGGGTGTCGCCGCATCCGGACGTCGTGGCGCAGCGCATGGCGGCCCTGGCGCGGCTTGCCCGCGCCAAGCGCGACGGCCGCCCGGCCATCGTGCTTACGACGGTCAATGCCGCCCTCCAGCGCGTGGTGCCGCACGAGATCGTCGCCAAGCAATCGCTGTCGGCCGCCGCCGGCACCCTGCTGCCGATGGCGCGCGTGACGCAATGGCTCGAACTCAACGGATTTACCCGCGCCGCCACCGTGCGCGAGCCGGGCGACTATGCGGTGCGCGGCGGCATCGTCGATCTGTTCGCGCCCGGCATGGACGCGCCGGTGCGGCTCGATTTCTTCGGCGACACGCTGGAATCGATCCGCCGCTTCGATCCGGAAAGCCAGCGCACGACTGACGAGCTGCGCACGCTCCAGCTGGTTGCCATGGCGGAGTTTCAGCTTACCCCGGAGACGATCCGGCAGTTTCGCACCGGCTATGTCGCGGCGTTCGGCGCCGCCGGTCCCGACGACATGCTCTATGAGGCGGTGAGCGACGGCCGCCGCACCGCCGGCGTCGAGCACTGGCTGCCGCTGTTTCATCCGCGCCTCGACACGCTGTTCGATTATCTCGACGGAACGCCGATCGCGATCGAGCCGCTGGCGGAAGAAGCCGCGCACGAGCGGCTGGCGCAGATCGCTGACTACTATCAGGCGCGCAAGGACGCGCTCGATCAGGCCGGCCAAGGGGGAAGTGGCGCGCCCTATAAGCCGCTGCCGCCCGACCGGCTCTATCTGCCCGAAGCCGAATGGCGCGAGCGTCTCGATCGCGCCGCGCTCGCCCGGCTGTCGCCGTTCGCCGCGCCGGAAGGCGACGCAAATGCGATCGAGATCGGCGCTCGCGCCGGGCACAACTTCGCCGCCGAACGAAGCGAGCCCGGCACCAACGTCTTCGAGGCGGTGAGAAAGCACGTCGAGACGCTGCAAGCTGCCGGCAAGCGCGTCGTCATCGCGCTGTGGAGCGAAGGCTCGCGCGAAAGGATGGCGCACGTCCTCGCCGAGCACGGGCTGTTCAATCTCACGCCGGTCGCCTCGTGGCCGCAGGCGCTGGCGCTCTCCCGCGCCGAAACCGCACTCGCGGTGCTCGGCCTCGATGCCGGCTTCGCGACCGCCGATGTCGCGCTGATCACCGAAGAAGACATTTTGGGCGAGCGGCTCGTTCGCCCGCGCCGGCAGGTCAAGCGGGCGGAGAATTTCATCGCCGAGGTGACGAGCCTCGCCGCCGGCGACGTCGTCGTCCACGTCGATCACGGCATCGGCCGCTTCGTCGGACTGCGCGCCATCGAGGCCGCCGGCGCGCCGCACGACTGCCTGGAAATCCATTACGCCGGCGGCGACAAGCTGTTCCTGCCGGTGGAGAATATCGAGCTGCTGTCGCGCTACGGCTCGGAAGAAGCCGGCGTCGAGCTCGACCGGCTCGGCGGGGCGGCCTGGCAGTCGCGCAAAGCGCGGATGAAGAACCGCATCCGCGAGATGGCGGGCGAACTGATCAAGATCGCCGCCGAGCGGCAATTGCGCGAGGCGCCGCGGCTCACCGTCGAGAGCGGGCTTTATGACGAGTTCTGCGCCGGCTTTCCCTACGAGGAGACCGACGACCAGCAGGCCGCCATCGCCGCCGTGCTTGCCGATCTCGCCTCCGGCAGGCCGATGGACCGGCTGATCTGCGGCGACGTCGGCTTTGGCAAGACCGAAGTGGCGCTGCGCGCCGCCTTCATCGCCGCGATGAACGGCAAGCAGGTCGCGGTGGTGGTGCCGACGACGCTGCTCGCGCGCCAGCACATGAAGACCTTTTCCGATCGCTTGCGCCGCTATCCGGTCAAGATCGGCCAGGCCTCGCGGCTCGTTTCCGCCGCCGAGCTCGCCCGGGTGAAGAAGGGCGTCGCCGACGGCCAGATCGACATTGTCATCGGCACCCACGCGCTTCTCGGCAAGACCATCAAGTTCAAGGACCTCGGCCTCATCGTCGTCGACGAGGAGCAGCACTTTGGCGTCGCCCACAAGGAGAAGCTGAAACAGCTGCGCGCCGAGGTGCACGTGCTGACGCTGACCGCGACGCCGATCCCGCGCACGCTGCAGCTGGCGCTGTCCGGCGTGCGCGAAATGTCGATCATCGCCACGCCACCGGTCGATCGGCTGGCGGTGCGCACCTTCGTCGCGCCGTTCGATCCGATCGTGGTGCGTGAGGCGCTGCTGCGCGAGCGCTATCGCGGCGGCCAGTCCTTCTTTGTCTGTCCGCGCATCGAGGATCTGGCCGAGACCAAAGCGTTCCTCGACAAGACCGTGCCCGAGGTGCGCGTCGCCGTCGCCCACGGCCAGATGCCGTCGACCGTGCTCGAGGACGTCATGGCGGCGTTTTATGACGGCAAGTTCAACGTGCTCCTGTCAACCTCGATCGTCGAATCCGGCCTCGACATCCCGACCGCCAACACGCTGATCGTGCACCGCGCCGACATGTTCGGGCTTTCGCAAATCTATCAGCTGCGCGGCCGCGTCGGCCGCGCCAAGCTGCGCGCCTACGCGCTGCTGACGCTGCCGGCCAACCGGCGGATCACGCCGCAGGCGGAGCGCCGCCTCAAGGTGCTGCAATCGCTCGATACGCTCGGCGCCGGCTTTCAGATCGCCTCGCACGATCTCGACATCCGCGGCGCCGGCAATCTTCTGGGCGAGGAGCAGTCCGGCCACATCAAGGAAGTCGGCTACGAGCTTTATCAGCAGATGCTGGAAGAGGCGGTGTTGAGTCTCAAGGCCGGCATCAGCGGCCCGATCGCCGACAAGTGGTCGCCGCAGATCACCATCGGCACGCCGGTGCTGATCCCCGAGGAATACGTCGCCGACCTGCCGGTGCGGCTCGCGCTCTACCGGCGGCTGTCGGAAATCGAGGACGAGCGCGACATCGAGGCGTTCGCCGCGGAGCTCGTCGACCGCTTCGGCCCGCTGCCGGAGGAGGTCGAGTATCTGCTGCAGGTCGTTTCCATCAAATCGCTGTGCCGGCGCGCCAATGTCGAAAGGATCGAAGTCGGGCCGAAGGGCGCCGTGCTCTCCTTCCGCGACAACATTTTCGCCAACCCGGAAGGCCTCATCGCCTATATCGCCAAATACCCCGAGGGCGCGCGCGTGCGCCCCGACATGAAAGTGGTCTTCTTCGAGGAGTGGGAGACGCCCGCCGCGCGCCTCAAAGGCGCCGCCGGCATCTTGCGCACGCTGGCCGGGATCGCCGAGAAGGCGGCCAAGGCGGCGTGACAGTTACCCGTCACCCTGAGGCGCTCGGCGCGAAGCGCCGAGCCTCGAAGGGCGACAGTTCCGGCTCGTGTGTAGAAATTCGCACCAAAGGTGCATTTGAATGGTCGAAGCTAGCGAAACGATCCCACAGCTCATAGCTCTCTGGAACCAAATTCCAGAGGAGTACCGCAGCGATTTCACGCTTTGCTTCGATATTATTCGCGAGAGTATGGGAGTCGACTGGCTCAGAAAACATTTTGATCCAGACCAAAAGGAAACGGGAGTCTTTAAGATCTCTTACGGAACAACCGAAGAAGAAGCGACGAGAAATTATCGGGTTATAGACCTAGCCGAATGTCTGATTAATTTGAAAGACGTAGAAGGTATCCAAGAGTGTCTTTCTAGAATGAGAGAAGCGGAGAATCCCGAAGCGAGTTACGCTGAATTATACCAACTCCGGCTGATCACTTCTTTGCTCGCTGACATGGCCACCAGTGGAAGAGCGTGTTGTCGCGGATCGTGTCTGGCTGCTGGACGAGGGCGACGCAGCGGTCGCTGACCGCCTGGTCAAGGC
>Ga0208937_1000911_pt1 | contig 15795 bp, 10 predicted proteins | sample June2015DPH_11_5_FD_184705 | JGI IMG/M metagenome (GOLD analysis project Ga0208937, IMG submission 184705) | Peatland microbial communities from SPRUCE experiment site at the Marcell Experimental Forest, Minnesota, USA - June2015DPH_11_40... | ecosystem: Environmental > Terrestrial > Soil >...
CGCGCGCACGCAGATCCTCCGAATACGGTTTCGCCATCCATGCTGGCCTCCATTCCAGCACGAACCTTGAATCCGATTCGTTCCCGCAGGGGAATCCCGCGATTCAGTCTTTTCGGAAATTGCTCTAGTAGCGGAGGAAAGGGGCCGGCGAGGCCGGAGGTTAAAGAGTTCGTGATTCCGATTCCTAAGTTAGCGCTGCCCACTGACAAAGCCGAACTTGGGTGCGTTATTGTTCCAACTCCGGTGGGTGTAAGTGTGCCATGGCCCCCAAACAAACTAGGAGGGGGTGACGGCGTTGGGCGCGGTACAAGTTTAATCGCTTCGACCTCGAGCGTGATTTTGGTGGAGAATGACAGACGCTGGTTTTGTTTGTTTAGGAACGTAGGGTTGCCGATCCGAATTTTCTCAACAGATGCGTTGAGACCGTCCTCCGGTCCCCTTCTAATCACTTCAGAGAAGTCGGACCATATTTTGTCCCAAAGATCGACTTTATAGTACAGAGTCTGTTTGTTTTCCTTCTCAAAAAATAAGCTTTGCGCTCGTGGGACGACAGCCTTAATGACGTCTTGCGTAACTTGAGATGCAACCGCATTCAGCGCTGTGCGCAACTCGTCTAACTCCCGCACAACGCTGACATTGGCACGGCCTTCAAATCGCTCTCGCACAGCATCTTGCAACAGTCCGTCGTTAGAGAGCAAAATTATTCTTGCGACACTGTTGGACTTGGGCAACTCCGCGACCAATTGGGTGAATGCCTCGAGCACAAGTGCATCCCGGAAGCCCTTCTCTTTTTCACCCGGATCGAATGGAGGGCGGCGAGATACTGCGGCTTCGATTACCCGGTTCCAATCGACCTGCGCGGTGTCAATCGCCAGTTCCCTTATCCCGTGCGCCGCAACCTGGCGCGCTATGGCGTCTCTTACTCGATCGGCAAGTACCTGTTCATTTATATTCAGGGCATGTCCAAGGAGTGTTTCGAGTTTTAGCAAGTTAGGAAGGAGCTTTTTGGCTCGCTCAAGCATTTGGTAGTTGCGCTCGGCCTTCACGACGGGCGGAAGGTACCAAGCTACATCCAATCCAAGCGTTTTTGATCCAGTCAGGATAAAATCGCTTATCTCGAAACTGAGGAGTTTATCAGCTGCTTCTGTGAAGAGGCAGTTAGTATCGAGCACCACATGGAATTGCGGTGGCTTTGTCGTATTGGTCATAACTCAATGCGGAGCACTACTCATTCACTGCTGTGAGGCAGGCCGGCTCCGTTCCTGTTTTGACTGAAACGTCTCCATTTACATCGATCACGAGCACCCCGTCGTTGACCCGCACGTATCGCACTTCATGCAGGTGCCGTTGCGAACGAGGGTGAAGTTGCCGCACTCGCCGCAGGCTTCGCCTTCGTAACCCTTGGCGCGGGCTTCGGCGCGTTTTTCCGCCGCGGCGTGCTTGGCGTGGGCGCGGGCGTCGGTCCAGTTCATCTGCTCGAGCGCTTGCGCCGGCGAGAGTTTCTGCTCGGGCTCGCTTTTCAGCGCGGCGCTGCCGGCAACTTCGCCGCGCGGAGCGGTGGAGGTCAGTGCGGTGACGTTAGACGCGGCCCGGCCGGTTTCACCAACCGATCCGCCCGCTGCAGGGGAGGGTGAAGATTCGGCGATGCGATCGACACCGCCTTGCATCACCTTGAGGCGGTCGGTGCGCGAGCGCGTCAGGCCCTTCGACACGTAGCGCCCGTCGGGCGCCGGCTTGCCTTCGGCGACGCCCTTGCCGAGCGCATCGAAACCTTCGCCCGACGGATCGACATGGGCGAGGTCGAAGCGCTCCATGTAGGACACCGCCAGCTCGCGGAACACGTAGTCGAGGATCGAGGTGGCGTATTTGATCGAGTCGTTGCCCTGTACCGGGCCGGCCGGCTCGAAGCGGGTGAAGGTGAAGGCGTCGACATATTCGTCGAGCGGCACGCCGTATTGCAGGCCGAGCGACACCGCGATGGCGAAGTTGTTGAGGAGCGAGCGCAGCGCCGCGCCTTCCTTGTGCATGTCGATGAAGATCTCGCCGAGCCTGCCGTCGTCGTATTCGCCGGTGCGCAGATAGACCTTGTGGCCGCCGACCACGGCCTTCTGCGTGTAGCCCTTGCGCCGGTCGGGCATGCGCTCGCGCTCGCGCATGATGACGATGCGCTCGACGACTTTCTCGACCACTTTTTCCGCCAAACCGGCGGCGCGTGCGGCGGCCGGCTTCTCGAGGAAGGCCTCGATGACGTCGTCCTCTTCTTCCTCGTCGGCGATAAGCTGGCTTTGCAGCGGCTGCGACAGTTTCGAGCCGTCGCGGTAGAGCGCGTTCGCCTTCAGGCCGAGCTTCCAGGACAGGATATAGGCGGCCTTGCAGTCGGCGACCGTCGCCTCGTTCGGCATGTTGATGGTTTTGGAGATGGCGCCGGAAATAAACGGCTGCGCCGCCGCCAGCATGCGGATATGGCTCTCGACCGAGAGGTAGCGCTTGCCGGTGCGGCCGCACGGATTGGCGCAGTCGAACACGGCATAATGCTCGGGCTTTAGATGCGGCGCACCTTCGACCGTCATGGCGCCGCAGACGTGGATATTGGCCGCCTCGATCTCGCGCTTGGTGAAGCCGAGATGGGAAAGGAGATCGAAGCTCGGCGCCGCGAGATCGGCCGCCTCGACCTTGAGCGCGTCGCGCAGGAAATCGGCGCCCAGCGTCCACTTGTTGAAGGCGAATTTGATGTCGAAAGCGGTGGGCAGCGCCTTTTCCACCTTCTCGATCGCCTCGGGCGTGAAGCCTTTGGCCTTGAGCGTCGTGGGATTGATCGCGGGCGCGTTGCCGAGCGTGCCGTGGCCGACGGCATAGGCAACGATCTCGGCGATCTCGTTCTCGGCATAGCCGAGCACGCGCAAGGCTTCCGGCACCGCGCGGTTGATGATTTTGAAGTAGCCGCCGCCGGCGAGTTTTTTGAACTTCACCAGCGCGAAGTCGGGCTCGATGCCGGTGGTGTCGCAATCCATGACGAGCCCGATCGTGCCGGTCGGCGCCACGACGCTCGCCTGCGCATTGCGGTAGCCGTGCGCCTCGCCGAGTTCGAGCGCGCGATCCCAGGCGCGCTTGGCGTGCTCGGACATCCGCGCATCCGGGCAGGCCTGGTGATCGAGCGGCACCGGCGGGGTCGCGACCTTCTCGTAGCCGCTGCGCTCGCCATAGGCGGCGCGGCGATGGTTGCGCATCACCCGCAGCATGGCGTCGCGGTTTTCGGCAAAGCGCGGGAACGGGCCGAGCTCGGCGGCCATTTCCGCCGAGGTGGCGTAGGACACGCCGGTCATGATCGCCGACAGGGCGGCGCAGATGGCGCGGCCGGCGTCGGAATCGTAGGGAATGCCCGACGACATCAAGAGCCCGCCGACATTGGCGTAGCCGAGGCCGAGCGTGCGGAAGTCATAGGAGCGCTGGGCGATTTCCTTCGAGGGGAACTGCGCCATCAGCACCGAGATTTCCAGCACGATGGTCCACAGCCGCACCGCATGCTCGTAGCCTTCCACGTCATAGAGCTGCCGCTCGAGCCGCGCGCCGGTCGCGGCTGCGGGCGGGGCAGGGGTGTGGAACGACAACAGATTGAGCGAAGCGAGATTGCACGCCGTATCGTCGAGGAACATGTATTCCGAGCACGGATTGGAGGCGATGATCGGCCCCGACGCCGGGCAGGTGTGCCAGTCGTTGATGGTGGTGTGGAATTGCAGGCCGGGATCGGCGCTGGCCCAGGCGGCGTAGCCGATCTTCTCCCACAGCTCGCACGCCTTCGTCGTCTTGGCGATCTTCCCCGGCTTGGTGCGCCAGAACAGATCCCAGTCGCGATCGGCCTCGACGGCTTTGAGGAACTCGTCGGTCACGCGCACGGTGTTGTTGGAATTCTGGCCCGAGACCGTGAGGTAGGCGTCCGAATCCCAGTCGGTGTCATAGACCGGAAATTCGATGTCCTTGTAGCCTTGCTTGGCGAACTGGATGACGCGGCGGATGTAGTTGTCCGGCACGTGGTTCTTGCGCGCCGCCTTGATCTCGCGGCGGAGCACCGGGTTTTTCTCCGGATCGAAGCAATCGTCGCCCGACCCTTCGCAGTTCACGCACGCCTTGAACACCGCGCGCAGGTGCCGCTGATTGATTTTCGAGCCGGTGACGAGGTTGGCGACCTTCTGCTCCTCGATCACCTTCCAGTCGACGAAATTCTCGACGTCGGGATGGTCGGCGTCGAGAATGACCATCTTCGCCGCGCGGCGCGTGGTGCCGCCCGACTTGATCGCGCCCGCGGCGCGGTCGCCGATCTTGAGAAAGCTCATCAGGCCCGATGACTTGCCGCCGCCCGACAGCCTTTCGCCCTCGCCGCGCAGTTTGGAGAAATTCGAGCCGGTGCCGGAGCCGTATTTGAACAGCCGCGCCTCGCGCACCCACAGATCCATGATCCCGCCCTCGTTGACGAGATCGTCGGAGATCGACTGGATGAAGCAGGCGTGCGGCTGCGGGTGCTCGTAAGCCGTGGCGGATTGCACCAGCTTGCCGGTTTTGAAATCGACGTAGAAATGGCCCTGGCTCGGGCCTTCGATGCCGTAGGCCCAATGCAGCCCGGTGTTGAACCATTGCGGCGAGTTCGGCGCCACCATCTGCATCGCCAGCATGTAGCGGTGCTCGTCGAAGAAGGCCTGCGCGTCGCTTTCGGAGCTGAAGTAGCCGCCCTTCCAGCCCCAATAGGTCCAGGTGCCGGCGAGCCGGTCAAAAACCTGCTTGCACGAGGTTTCGCCGACGTGACGCTCTTTCTCGGCAAGCTCTTTAAGAGCGTCCTCGTCGGCAACACTGCGCCACAGCCAGGAGGGAACGCTCTCCTCCTCGACTTTCTTGAGGTGCGCCGGCACGCCGGCCTTGCGGAAATATTTTTGCGCCAGCACGTCGGAGGCGACTTGCGACCACTGCTCCGGCACCTCGACGTCGTCGGCATGGAACACGACGGAGCCGTCTGGATTGCGGATCTCGCTGGTGGTGAGCCGGAAGACGATATCCGCGTATGGCGATTGTCCCTCTTTGGTGTAGCGCCGCTCGACCCGCATTTTCTGCCCCTTTCAGTCGTTTCTCTCTTGTCGGCGGTCCTGCGGATAACCCGCTTTGAATATAAGCCACCGACAGCTTCCCCGCGACGCGGTGAAGCGAACTCGCCCGCGTACGGCCTCAGCCCTGCTCTGTTTCAGCCTCCGGACCGGCGTATGAGCCGGCCCTTATTCGGCACGTCCGGGCATCCCGTAGGGACAAGGAGACCCAATGCCTCGCGCCGTGGGCGGCACGGGGCAGTCCCGCAAACCCCTTTTCGGAGAGTCCGGCGGACTTCTCTACCCGCGCGCCGAACTCGATCAGGCTAGGCCAAGGTCGTCGCGCCCGTCAAGACTTAGTACGAAATTCTGAATCAACCACTAAATGTGGGGATTGTGGGGACGACTCAAAAGGGGAATGCGCAAGTATCGGAGATTCGTGGGGAATCCGAAAGAGTGCAGCGCACGCTCGCTTTCTTTTTCGTTGGATTACGGAGGCGCCAAAGGAACTTTCCCGAAGATTGTGAGGGCGGTTTCGACCCGAACCATTCGCCGGTGACGGCGTTCGCCCGACAACGGCTTCACAGTTCTGTCACGCAATGACGTGGGTTTTGCGCTGATTCTGAGTGAAACGGCGTGAAAAATCGGCCCTTTTGCCGGACCGGTCCCGCAGCGCTCACTCAACGCATTGAATGACCGAAGGAATTTGCCACCGGCCGCGCGTTATCGGCGATTCTATCCCGAGTCGCGTCCGCTCCGGTTGCAAAAGCGCACTTTCGTGATGCACGGGCGCAAAAGGTCGCATTCGAAGCAAGCCATTAACCTCAAAGGCAAATCCCTGTCTTCCAGGGCATGTGCTTCCTTGGGGCAGGACGGAAACGTTGATAAGGTTGGTTAATGGTGCGGGGTCTGGTGCAGCGTTTAGTTCGCGCAGGGCGCATCGTTGCGTGTTCGGCCCTATTGGTCGCCTGCGCCCAAGCCATTCACAACGAGCCGATCAATCAGCCCCTCGTCGGCAGCGCCAGGCAGGTCGGCGCCGAACTCGGCCGCGACGTCCAAACCTATTACGATGACACAGTCATTGCGCTGTCGTTCTCCGGCGGCGGCACGCGCGCGGCGGCTTTCGCCTACGGCGTGCTGACCGGATTCGACGAAACGACGGTGCCGAATCGCTCGGCGTCGCTGCTTGATCGCATCGACTTCGTTACCGGCGTCTCCGGCGGATCGGTGCTGGCCGCCTATTACGGGCTGAAGAAGCGCAAGGCGTTGACCGACTTCAAGCAGCGTTTCCTGCTGCGCAACGCCGAGGAGGGGCTGCAGACGACGATCAGCCTCACCAACATCGCGCGCGGGCTGCAGGGTGGCATCAACGATTCGACCGTGTTCCCGCGCTGGCTCGACGACAATCTGTTCGATTACGCGACTTTCAAAAGCCTGCTGTTCGAGCGACGGCCGCTGGTCTGGATCAACGCTTCCGATATCTACGACCGCACGCCGTTCGTGTTCGGCCGCACCACGTTCGGCGCCTTGTGCAGCGATCTTTCGACTTACCCGGTCTCGCTCGCCGTGGCGGCATCGGCGGCGGTGCCGGTGATCTTCGCGCCCGTCGTCATCCAGGGTTATCCGGGCGGCTGTGCGGTGCCGTTGCCGGACTGGGTGGAACGCGCGCGGACCAGCGAGACCGCTCCGCCGCTGCTCAAGATCTATGCCGCCGCGCTGGAGCGCTATCACAGCGGCGAAGTCCGTTACGTCAAACTGCTCGATGGCGGGGTGGTGGACAACTACGGGCTGGCGGGCTTCACCACCGCGCGCCTTGCTGCCACCACGCCCTACGGCCCGCTAGAGCCGGAGGAGGGCGTCAAGCTGCGACGATTATTGTTCCTGGTGGTGGATTCCGGCCGCGCGCCCTCGGGTTCGTGGGCGCAAACCGTGGAAGGCCCCTCCGGCGTGACGCTGGTCACGGCGGCGTCCGATACCGCGACCGAGTCCGGCGCGGTCGGCAGCTATTCGGCGTTCCAGGACACCATGAACACCTGGCTGCACACGCTGATTGATTGGCGCTGCGGGCTTTCGCCAGCCGACCGCCGGCGCTTCGGCGCGCCGTCCGGATGGAATTGTCGAGACGTGAAATTCTTCATTGGTCGCGTCTCGTTCGAACAATTCGATGCGCAGCGCGCCGCCGCGCTTAACGCCGTCGAGACGCGTTTGGTGCTGCCGCCGGAGCAGGTGGACTTGCTGATTGACGCCGGCCGCGACGCGCTCAAGAGCAACATCGCGTTCCGGGCGTTCCTCGCCTCGTTGGGAGGCGCGCCGGCGCGCGGCACGCCGGTTGCCGCTCCCGCCGACAGTCCGCAAGAGGCGCTGTCGCGGTGAAGCTGAGTTGCTGAGAGCGCGTCGTTTACGCGAACAGGTGCTTCTCGATGTCCCCAACGGGGTGCTTGGTGAGGTCTTTGCCGACTTCGGCAACGATCCGCTTCTTGACGTCAGCATGGAAGGCGTTGCGCAAATCGGCGAGCGTGCGCGGCGGCGCCACGACGACGAGCGCGGGCACGCCGCGCTTGCGCACCGCGTCTTCCAGCGCGGCCGCGACACGCGCGGTGAAATGGTGCTCCTCAAGGTGATGCCAGTCGGTATCGCCCATGCTCGCGCGCCGGTGCGAACCAGCGTGAGCAAAGGCGACTCCCGGCCGGTCGGTTCCCTGCTCGTGGGTCGGCGGGTTCTCCTCGGCGAAGACCCGCTCGACCTTCAAATCCGGATATTTCGCGTCGCCGGCATTGCGCAGGAATAACGCCTTGCGGCCGTCACCGATGAACACCAGCGCGTCGTGGGGAATTGCGATCTTGCTCACATTACTTACTCCGCCGCTGCCCGCGTGTGGCCGAGACGCCTGCTGAGCGCGTCGAGCAGCGACTCGGCGGCTTCTGCGATCACCGTACCGGGCGGGAAGATCGCTTCCGCGCCGGCGGCCTTGAGCGCCTCGTAATCCTGCGGCGGGACCACGCCGCCGACCACGATCATGATGTCGGAGCGGCCGTTGCGGCCGAGCTCGGCTTTCAACTCCGGCACCAGCGTCAGATGCGCGCCAGCAAGCGAAGAGATGCCGAGGATGTGCACGTCGTTCTCGACTGCCTGACGCGCGGCTTCCGCCGGCGTGGCGAACAAGGGCCCGATATCGACGTCGAAGCCGAGATCGGCGAACGCCGAGGCGATCACCTTCTGGCCGCGGTCGTGGCCGTCCTGGCCGATCTTGGCGACCAGGATGCGCGGGCGGCGGCCTTCTTTGTCCTCGAATTCGGCGACGCGCTTCTTCATCCGCTCGACGGCGTCCGCCATGCCGACCTCCCGCCTGTAGACGCCGGAGATCGTCTTGATCTCCGCCTGGTGGCGCCCGAACACCTGCTCCAACGCCAATGATATTTCACCGACCGTCGCCTTGGCGCGCGCCGCATCGACCGCGAGCGCCAAGAGGTTGGCGTTGCCGCCCGAGGCGTTGCGGGTCAGCGCGGCGAGTGCATCGGCGACGGCTTGCGGATCGCGCTCGCGCTTGAGCCGATTGAGCTTGTCGATCTGCAACTGCCGCACCGCGCCGTTGTCAACCTTGCGGATGTCGATCGGCGTCTCGTCCCGCGGTCGGTACTTGTTGACGCCGATCACCGCCTGGGTACCGCTGTCGATGCGCGCCTGGGTGCGGGCGGCGGCCTCCTCGATGCGCAGCTTGGGCAGCGACGCTTCGATCGCGCGGGTCATGCCGCCGAGCTCCTCGACCTCGCGGATATGCGTCCAGGCTTTGGTGGCAAGATCGTGGGTGAGCCGCTCGACGTAGAATGAGCCGCCCCACGGATCGATCATGCGCGTGGTGCCGCTCTCGCGCTGCAGCACGATCTGGGTGTTGCGGGCAATGCGCGCGGAAAAATCTGTCGGCAGCGCCAGCGCCTCGTCGAGCGCGTTGGTGTGCAGCGATTGGGTGGCGCCTTGCGTCGCCGCCATCGCCTCGATGCAGGTGCGCACGACGTTGCTGAACACGTCCTGCGCGGCGAGCGACCAGCCGGAGGTTTGGCAATGGGTGCGCAGCGACAGCGAGCGCGCATCCTGCGGATTGAATTGCTTCATCAGCTTCGCCCAAAGCACGCGTGCGGCGCGCAGCTTGGCCACTTCCATGAAAAAATTCATGCCGATGCCGAAGAAGAACGACAGCCGCGGCGCGAAGCGATCGACGTCGAGGTTGGCGGCCAGCCCAGCGCGCACATATTCGACGCCGTCGGCCAGCGTATAGGCGAGCTCGAGGTCGGCAGTCGCCCCGGCTTCCTGCATGTGGTAGCCGGAGATCGAGATCGAATTGAACTTCGGCATGTGCGCCGAGGTGTAGGCGAAGATATCGGAGATGATGCGCAGCGAGGGCTTCGGCGGATAGATATAGGTGTTGCGCACCATGAACTCTTTGAGAATGTCGTTCTGGATGGTGCCGACGAGTTTTTCCGGCGGCACGCCCTGTTCCTCGGCAGCGACGATATAGAGCGCGAGCACCGGCAGCACGGCGCCGTTCATGGTCATCGACACCGACATCTGATCGAGCGGAATGCCGGCAAACAGCGTGTGCATGTCGTAGATCGAGTCGATCGCCACGCCGGCCATGCCGACGTCGCCGGCGACGCGCGGGTGATCTGAGTCATAGCCGCGATGGGTGGCGAGATCGAAGGCGATCGAAAGCCCTTTCTGCCCGGCGGCAAGATTGCGCCGGTAGAAGGCGTTGGAATCCTCGGCGGTGGAGAACCCGGCATATTGCCGGATGGTCCACGGCTGGGTCAGGTACATGGTCGGGTAGGGGCCGCGCAGATACGGCGCGATGCCGGGAAAGGTGTCGAGACCATCGAGGCCGGCGAGATCGTCGGGGCCGTAGGCACTTTTGACCGCAACGCCTTCGGGCGTGAGCCAAGGCATTGCATCGGCGGTCGGCGCCGCGGCGCTAGCATCGGCGAAATCGATCCCCGCAAAATTTGGAATTCGGCTCATCTCGTCATCCGATCTCGACACTAATAATATCGTACGCGCCTTTCAGTGTCGCCAGGGCGTCGCAGCCCTCGTAAATGAACGATTGGACCCCGGCCGCCCGCCATTTGGCCTCCCGTTCGCCCGGCCGGCCGGCGAGATAGACGTGCCGCGCGCCGGCCGCTTTGAGCGCCTCGGCTGCTGCAGGCGCTTCTTTCTCGTAGACCTTGTCGTTGGAGCACAGGCAGACCAGCGCAGTATCGGCGGTCTTGAAGGCGGCCGCGAGGGCAGGGGTGTCAAGGCTCTCACCGCCAACCGGCTCGATGCCGCCGGCCTCGAAAAAATTCTTGGCAAAGGTCGCGCGCGCATTGAAATCGGCAGGCGTGCCCAGATTGGCGAAAAAGATTTTGGGTCGCGCGCCGGTTGTCGCAAGCAACCGGTCGGACGCATCACGCAACGCTTCGAACGGCTCGGCCAGGCGGATGGCCGGCAGCGGAGCGAACATTGGCGATTTACCGGCTTGCGAGGGCGGAGAATGTTTCTGCTCTGCCACTACCTCGACTACCACCTCCGCCTCGTACAGGTTCGGGAACACGCTCACGCCGGTCAGTGCATCCCGGCGTTGCGCCGATGCGGCGGCGCGCTTGGCTCGAACGGCGGCGACTTGATCCTGGAGCAGTCCGCTTTCGAGAGTGGCGGCAATACCGCCCACCGCCTCGATCTCGCGGAACAGCGCCCACGCCGTTTGGCAGAGTTGGTCCGTCACATCCTCGACCGCGCCGGAGCCGGCGGCCGGATCGGCGACGTTGGCGAGATGGGCTTCCTCGATGAGAATGAGCTGGGTGTTGCGGGCGATGCGCCGCGCGAAACGCTCCGGCAGGCCGCGCGCGGCCGTGAACGGCAACGCTGCGATCGCATCGGCGCCGCCGAGTGCCGCGGCAGACACCGCGATGGCGGCGCGCAAAATGTTCACATGCGGGTCGCGTTGCGCCATCATCCGCCAAGCGGTTTCGGCTGAAACGAATGCCGGCGCCGGCGCTAGCCCGCATGAGGCTTCCACCCGCGCCCATAGTTTCCTCAGCGCGCGGAATTTGCCGATGGTCAGAAACTGATCGGCGTCGGCGCTGAGGCGGAAGAAGATCATGCGCCGCGCCGTTTCGAGCGCAACGCCCGCGGCCTCGAGCGCACGCAGATAGGCAAGCGCAACGCTGAGCCCGAAGGCTAATTCCTGTGCCTCGGAGCCGCCGGCATTATGGATGACCCGTCCGTCGGCAACGGCCAGCTTGCCTTGGTACCCTTCGCGGACCAATGCCGTAAGGCGGCGGGCAAAATGCGCCGCCTCCTCGTTCCAGTTCCGCGCCGCGCTTCCCGCCATCGCCATGGCGCCGAGGGGGTCGTGTCCGAGACGCAGGCGCGTTGCCCGCGGCGATAGCGCGAGCCGCTTTGCCAGCGCCGCGTCGATCGCCGCCTCCGCCGGCGGCGAAAGATCAAGTTCGACCGCGGTGCCGGTGAGGTCGATGCCCTCGAGCACGCGCGCAAGCGCGTCCTCACGCGCTGGCAGCCCGAAGCCGTGGTCGCCGGGCGAGCCGGCAAACACCAGCGAAACGCCGCTGGCCCCGTTCTCGATTTCGCGAAGCGCGATTTCATTGGCGCGCGCTGGATCGGGGTGATCGATCCGCGCCAGCACCTCCCACGCCGTTGCGCCTGCGCGCCCAGCGATGGGCCGCGCGTCCCTCCGGCGTGCCGCGAGCGGTTCAATGCGCAATCCGTCGTACGTGGTTTTGACGAGCCGCTCGAACGGCGCGCCCTTGAGCACGGTGTCGACGAGCTTGCGCCAATCCTCCCGCGTCGCCGCGGCGAAATCGGCGGCAAAGGGCAGGGTTCCAGGATCAGTCATGGCCGCAAAATGCCATGCCGGGCGATGAAGGCCAACAAACCTTTCCGGCAAAGTCCAATCCGAGGCCGGCAATCCAGGCATATCTGAGTTGCGTCGCCGGACGTTAGCCGTCCGGCGGCAGCTTTTCGATGCCGCTCGTGTCCACGCGTTCCAACGCGTCGCGTACGCCGACGCCGGCGATCACCCGTTCGGGAGCGATCTCGGCGAGCGGGACCAGCACGAAGGCGCGCTCGAACAGACGCGGGTGAGGCAAAATCAGGTGCGGATCGTTGAGGACGAGGTCGTCATAGGCAAGAAGGTCGATGTCGATGGAGCGCGGTCCCCAACGGCGTTCGTGCGTGCGGTCGCGCCCGAGCGCCCGCTCGCATTGCTCGGCGCGCGCGAGCAGTTCATGCGGCGAGAGCGAGGTCGTCATGCCAATGACGGCGTTGACGAATGGCGGCTGGTCGGTGACACCCCAGGGCGGCGTCCGGTAATCCGACGAGCGCGCTGTCAGGCGCACTGCGCTCCCGTCGCAGAGCAAGGCAATAGCCCGGCGGAAGGTGGAACGGACATCGCCGACATTGCCGCCGAGCGCGACAAATGCCTCGGCCATGGTCATGGCCGCGAGCGTTGCCGTGCGCGCGTGACGATGACCCCGACGTCGTCGAAGGTCGCCGCGATCGGAGCGTGCGGTTTACGCACGGTAACGCGAATGCCGCGAACCTGCGGAAAGCGGTCGAGCACCGCGTCTGCGACGGCGCCGGCAGCGGCCTCGACCAGGCGATAGCGTCGCGCGCAGAACGCCGCGCTCGCCGTTTTCACCAGTGCTTCATACGAAATCGTATGTTTGAGCGTGTCGGTGCGCGAGGCCTCGGCGAGATCGATGTCGGTCACGAGATCAAGCTTGAAAGGCTGTCCGACCTTGGCTTCGTGCGGCATGACGCCGTGGTAGGCGTGGAGAACGAGGCCATTGACGAAAATCGCGTCGCTCATCGCGCGCGCCTGATCGCCGAAGCGACGGCCAGCGCCTGCGCGGTCGCCGCCACATCGTGGACCCGGACGATCGTTGCGCCGTTCTCGACCGCCAGCAGATGCGCGGCCAGCGATCCGCCGAGGCGATCCATGGGCTCGGAGGGCGCAATCGAATGGATGAAGCGCTTGCGCGAAGCACCGACGAGGAGCGGCGCGCCGAACTCACGCCAGGCGTCGAGGCGGGCGATACAAGTCAAGCTCTGCTCGGCCGTCTTGCCGAAGCCGATGCCGGGATCGAGCACGATCCGCTGGCGCGGGATGCCGGCACGCGCCGCGATGTCGAGCGAGCGCCGGAAGAAGTCCGTCACCTCGGCAATGATGTCGATCGCCGGATCGACAGTCATGCGATTGTGCATGATAACGACGGGCGCTTGGTGCTCGGCCACGACGCGAGCCATGTCGGCATCGCCTTGCAAGCCCCAAACATCATTGACGATCGCCGCTCCGAGGTCGAGCGCCCAGGCGGCGATGGCGGCCTTGAGCGTATCGATCGACACCGGAACGCCGAGTGCAATGACATCGGACAATAGCGGGGCCAGCCGCGCGCGTTCCTCCTCGAGCGATATGCGAACGGCACCGCCATAGGGCCGCGTCGATTCCGCGCCGACATCAAGAATATCGGCTCCTTCCGCGGCGAGACGGCGGGCATGCACCATGGCAGCTTGAGGATCGAGATGGCGGCCGCCGTCGGAAAATGAATCCGGCGTGATGTTGAGCACACCCATGACCAGCGGCCGCGCCTTGGCGAGAAGCCGCTCAAGCACGTTGCCGCCGGATCCAGAGCCCGGCGTGGAAAAAGCCCGATGGGTGAGGGTCGTGGCCATCGTTGGCCGTCCCTTGCGTCGTTGTTTGCTGGTCGCTTTGCGCGGTCGGTTGCGATGAGTCAAGCCGCCCCGCGCCGCGGTGCGCTAACGGCGCAGGCGCCCCGGGCAATCAATAGCGAATGACGGGCGGCAGCTTCTTGGCGCTGTCGATCCAGCGGGTGACGGTGCTCTCCGAGGGCAGAAGCCGCACCAGTTTGCGCTTGGTGTTGGCCGCCGCCATGGCCTGGACGAGCTTGCGCGGGTTGCGGAACTTGAGCTCCTTGACCGTCTTGACGCCGGCCGCGCGCAAAAGCTCCGCGTATTCCCAGCCGACACCCTTCACACGCATGCGGTCAGCGGCCGTCACCCAGTCGAGCACGCGCTTCTCGTCGGTGCCGATCCGCTCGGCGATTTTGAGCCGTTGCTTTGGCGTCTTGCCCGAGTGCAATAAACTTACGGTTGTACGAATGCCGTCCGATTTGAGGATCACGGCGGTATCCGGCCCGATGGCTCGAATATCGGTGATGGGATACGCCATCGACGTCTCTCCTCAGTCGCGCAATAGCTTCGCCGTAACCACGTTGCTACTCAAACAAATTGCGCGAGACTGGGGCTGGCGCCGGCGATGTCATCGACCTCGTCCTCGCCGACCTTCTCACGCGCATAAGCGATGAATTGCCGGGTCATGCCCTGACCCATGCTCAGCCCCGCGCCCATCATGCGCACGCTGGCGCCCATGATGCCGCCGCTTTCGCTCGCGGCTTTCTGCGTCAGCCGCGCGGCTCCGGGCAGTTTGGCCAAGAGCAGTCGCATTTTGTCGGCAGGTCCTTCCTTGACCAGGAAGTCGAGAATAATGCCCACGCCCGTTCCGACGGCGGCTCGAGCGTCGCCCACGTCGGCGACGAGGCGCCCGATCAGCTCGTCCATCACCAGCCCCAGTTCCAGCACCTTCTTGCCATAATGTACATTAGGGCGCTGCATGACAAGTCTCTTGCGGTCTAATTGGGCGCTCAGCCGCAGTTGTAATTGCCGCACCTCGGCATGATAGAAACGCAAGATATGGAACTTGACCGCCGTCGGTCACGACACGTGTTGAACGGTGATGTGATGATGCCATCAGAAGCTTTGCCGGCTGTCCTCACCCGCGTCGACCGCGATCTCGATGGAAGCCTGGATCGATTGTTCGCGCTTTTACGAATTCAGTCGATCTCGACCGACCCGGGCTATGCACCGCATTGCCGCAACGCGGCCGAACACGTCGCCGCCGAGCTCAGCGGCCTCGGCTTCGAGACCAGCGTGCGCCCGACCGACGGCCACCCTGTCGTGATCGGCAAAAGCGGCAAGGGAGCGTCCCCGGGGAAGTCGCCGCGCGTCTTGTTCTATGGCCATTATGACGTGCAGCCGGTCGATCCGCTCGATCTGTGGAAGACGCCGCCGTTCGAGCCGCGCATCGAGACGCTCGACGGCGGCCGGAAAATCATCGTCGCGCGTGGCGCCTGCGACGACAAAGGCCAAGCCATGACCTTCATCGAGGCTTGCCGCGCCTTCAAGGCGGTCACGGGCGAACTGCCGCTCGACATCACCATGATGATCGAAGGCGAGGAAGAGTGCGGGTCGAAGCACCTGTTCGGTTTCGTGCGCGACAACGCGGGCGAGCTCAAGCGCGATCTGGCGCTGGTCTGCGATACCGGCATGTGGGACGCGCAGACGCCGTCGATCACGACATCGCTGCGCGGGCTCGTCTACGAGGAGGTCAGACTGACCTGCGCCGACCGCGATCTGCACTCGGGCCTGTTTGGCGGCGCGGCGCGCAATCCGATCCATGTCCTGGCCGAAGTCCTCGCGGCCATGCACAAGCCGGACGGCTCGGTCGCCATTCCCGGCTTCTACGACGGCGTCCACGAACTGCCGGCCGACATCAAGGCGGATCTCGCCGGGCTAGACCTGACCCCGGAAAAATTCCTCGGCCCGATCGGATTGAAAATTCCGGCCGGCGAAAAGGACCGCATGCTGATCGAGCAGATTT
>Ga0208937_1000914_pt1 | contig 15755 bp, 13 predicted proteins | sample June2015DPH_11_5_FD_184705 | JGI IMG/M metagenome (GOLD analysis project Ga0208937, IMG submission 184705) | Peatland microbial communities from SPRUCE experiment site at the Marcell Experimental Forest, Minnesota, USA - June2015DPH_11_40... | ecosystem: Environmental > Terrestrial > Soil >...
CCCGTTGACTGTGGCACACCGCCGCACCAGCCGAGGTTTCAGGTGACGCGTCTCGGATCGCCGACGGATACTGACACCGCCGGTTGTCGCCAGCTACCCTTTCGTCACTCAATCGGTGTACTTCGGCTCAATCGGTGTACTTCGGCGGAAACACCCCGTGAGTCGCGTGATGAGGATGAGTAAGGCTGAGAACGGCCATGTCGATCCAGAGATCAAACCAAGCGAGGGACCTGTTCTTGCTGCTCGCGGGCGGGGGTGGCCTCGCCTTCTTCATCGCGTCGAGTGTCTCGAACGTGTCGAATTTCTTCTTCCACGTCGCCATGAGCCGGATCCTCGGTCCGGCCACCTACGGCGCCCTTGGCTCCCTCTTGGGACTAGTGACCGTGATACTGCTAACCGTTGGAGCGCTTCAGGCGGCTGTGACGCAAGCGGTAGCGGCGGGGGTGGCCCACCGCGATCACGATGTTCGCCTTGCGCTGCGTTCGCCACTGGCTACGTCGGCGGTAATGGCTATTGCTCTGTTTGTCCTCGTGTCAGCGTCCTCGCCACTGCTCAAAGGCTTCCTGCACCTGTCCTCGGAGGTCCCCGTTGTACTAATCGGACTCTTTGCGTCATTGAGCGTCGTTTCATTGATGCCCGCCGGCGTACTGCTCGGTCGCCTGTCCTTCCGTCCGGTGGCTGCCGCACTGGTGCTCAGTGCGGCGGTGCGTCTATGTGCGGGAGTGGCCATGGCCGAAGGAGGGCTCGGACTTGACGGGGCCGTCGCCGCGAGCGTCCTCGGTGCCGGCGCGGCTCTCGCCGTGTTGATGTGGCCGTTTCGAGCCGAGGTGCGAACCCGCGGAGGATTGCCACTCGACGTTCGGTTTGGGTCAGCCCTTCTCGCGGTTTTGGCGCTCGGCGGTGTATCGGCGTTCACTGGAGTCGATTCATTCCTCGCTCGGCATTTCCTCGCAAGGACGGCCTCCGGCTACTACGTTGCGGCGGCTACCGGTGGCCGCATCGCGCTCTTCGTGCCAAGCGCTATTGCCCTGGTTGTTTTCCCACGATTTGCCGCGAGCCACGGAGCCGGTCCCGACGCTCGGAAACTTCTCGTGCTTGCCCTTGCCGCGGTCGGCTTCCTGAGCGGATTGGCAGCTGCGGGAATCTTGATTTTCCCTCATCTGGTGATATCAGTGCTCTTCGGAGCCAGTTACCAAGCTGCTGCGAGCGCCATGCGAATCCTGGCTGTAGGCGCCGCCGCGATCGGTCTGATCACCATCCTCGTCTACTTCCACCTGGCCCGTAGATCCAAGGCGTCTTTACTGATTTGGCTTGGGGTCGCCGGAGCAGCTAACGCAATCGGCGTATGGCACTCGGGGCTCACAGCCATAGCGTGGACCATGCTCGGGGTAACAGGAGTTCTCCTCGTTGTCATAGCAGTAGCGGCTTTCGCCGCGCCCGATGTCAGAGGTATACCCGAAATCGCCAAACTGATGACCTACAAGGACGCGGACGACGAGTTGGACCTCTCGATTGTGGTGCCGTTCTACAACCCCGGTGACCGACTTCGTCCGACTATAAGTCGATTGATGGAGGCCCTGACCGAGACCGGAGTGACGTTCGAGGTCATCGCTGTGTCGGACGGTTCGACGGACCGAAGTGAGGAAACACTCATCGGGTTTTCGCCGGCAGTTCTACGCTGTGTTTGCCTGCACGAGAACAAAGGAAAGGGTGAGGCGTTGCGGGTCGGACTGGCTCTCGGCCGTGGGCGCTACCTCGGATTCATCGATGCTGACGGCGACATCCCACCCAGCCAGGTCGCATCGCTCGTCACGTTGATGCGTTCGCACCAGCCAGACATCGTGCTCGGCTCCAAACGCCACGCGATGTCCGAAGTAGTTTATCCGCCACTACGCAAACTGTACTCGCTCGGCTGGCAACTCATGGTGGTCGTGCTCTTCCAGTTGCGGGTACGCGATACGCAGACTGGCCTGAAGATCATCCGACGAGACGTGTTGGCCGGAGTTCTCCCGCGAATGCTTGAGAAACGCTTTACCTTCGATTTGGAACTCCTAGTCGTGGCACGTCATCTTGGATATCGTCGATTCGTTGAGGCCCCAGTGCACATTCAAGAGCGATTCGGCAGCACAATCTCGACCAAAACAGTGTGGAACATGTTTGTCGATGCCCTGGCCATCTTCTATCGACTTCGAATCCTCCATTACTACGACGAGAATCACGCAACCGTCGCCCCAGTCGAAATCCGCCCTAGGGACGGTGTCTACCACGAAGCTTCCCTTCAAGCCTCTTCCACCGGCTCTCCTCAGCCTCGGGTTCTTGGCACTGATCAATGAAATCTGAAACTGACTCGGCGGGCTATGTTGGTGGAGCATGCTCGCAGCTGACCGTTTCGGCGTTCCTAAATGCATTTCTGGAACGAATGAGTGAAGTTGCGCGGCACGTACCAGCTGTTAAGTGGATCGTTGTTGCTTCATCCCTCGAGCGCGAGCCTTCTCTTAGCATGGGACTACACGCTCAATACATCGTTACCTCACGGGAATACACATTCCGTCGCCCTGTTCGGACCCATCTAATCGGAACCGTCAACGGCGCGCGCATAGTCCGTGATCCGCGCTCCGATTATTCCGCAGATGCGGAAATGGACATTGCCGCCTTAGGAGCTAAGTTGACGTGAGATTCGTAGAGCCCCCCCCTAACTCTCGACCAACCACCTTGCGTCACAAGACAACGCCAAATACGGGGGTCATCTGCGTTCTTTCACCATACGGCGATGACCGATCGTCGCCCCAAGGCGGTGTAGCGGCCTATACGCGCCAACTCCTTCAATATATACCTTCAGACAAACAGATAGTCGCTCTTACGCAGCTGGATAGCCACCAACAAACATGCGGCAGTGTTGCCATCGAACCAACGTGGAACCCAGATTGGCGTTTCCTATGGAGACTTGCTCGAGCCCTGCGCATCTATAAGCCTGATCTCCTACATATCCAGCATGAATTCCGGATCTTTGGCGGGCTTCTCAGAACGGCATCAATCGTGAGCTCGCTGCGTGTGATCAGGCCTTCAGACACAGCCGTTGTGATCACGCTGCACAGCGCAATAGGGCGACGCGACATCACCCCTTCATTTCTTCAACGGAATAGGCTACGCATTCCCACTAGACTTGCTTATTGGGGAATTCGATTTGCCCTTGGTGAAATTCGGCGTGCCAGTGACCAAATCATCGTTCATCACGCCTACTTTAAGGATATCTTGATCACCGAGTACCGATACAATCCCAGCCACGTTCATGTTATTCCAATCGGTGCGACAGTCAATGATGGCGCTGAGGTCCAACGACATGCAACTTCAAAACAAAAGAATGTTCTGGTCTTTGGCTTCCTGACCACTTACAAATACCCCGAACTAGTCCTGCAGCTTGCTCAACACACTGATTCAGGTGACGTCAACTTTTGGTTCGCTGTGGGAGAGAACCCGCGGGATGAATCTACAGAACATCAATGTCGTTTGAGAGACTTGAGAACTGGCGTGGAGGCTCTGGGTGATCATGGTCGGTGGCTAGGATTTGTGCCCGATGCCCAACTGGATGCACTCTTCGCGATGACAGATGCCGTCATTCTCCCTTACATCGAGTGCATATCAGTCAGTGCCGTTGCAGCACTAGCCGTAAAACACCGGGTTCCTATCTGCCACAGTGTCGCTCTTAGGCCTCTTTTCGGAACGGGACCACTTGAGTTCAACCTGGACGAACAGTCGCTCCAGCAAGCTGTTAACGCAGCACTAGACGGTGTGCTTGGATCGGATACCATCGCGGGTCGACTCTATGCGCCCTTGGATGAGGTCGGAGCGATGACTGCCAAAGTATGGGAAATGGCCTGTAGCGCACGGGGTACAACTCACTGAGGCGAAGATGCGAATCGCGATCGTTGTTCCTGAATTCCCACCGTTCCATATTGGTGGTGGTGGAATCGTGTTTGAAGAGCTTGCACGGCACTACGCTGAGAAAAATGAGGTGAGGGTCTTTTCCGCACACGATCAAGTCCGGTCCTGGATCAACGGTAGCATCTCAGACGAATCCGATATTGATCGTAGTTACTCGACGTCTCGTTATCCCCTGGCACCAATCCGAAATCAGTCACCCCACCTCCGCACCGTTATACCGCCGAATCCTCGCTCAGCCTTTGCTTTTTATCGAGACTTTTCGGAGTGGAAAGCGACTGTCTGCCACCTTCACGGGTATGGCTACGCATTTGTCGATTTCGGTGCACTTGCCGCTCGACATCGACGAGTGCCTTACATCTTCACATGCCATGGACTACCAACAACGCCGGCGCGGCATGGCCGCTTGTTCAGCGGGTCATATCGCTTGTATCAAAGTGTAGGCGCGCGTAGAACGCTCGCGGGGGCTGCAACAATTACAGCGGTATCGAAAAGCGTCGGACATGAGATACAGGCACTTTCGAAGCGGACGGTTCAAGTAATCCCGAACGGACTTACAAGGCTACCCGATGTTTGGCCGGAAGACGTTGCACGCCTGCGAGACAAGCTGGGGATACGGGAGGCCGAAGTGGTCGTCGTGGCCGCCGGGAGGTTAGCTCATGCCAAAGGATTCGATATCCTGGTCGCTGCTTTGGATATGGTGGAAGTCGACAATTTGGTTTGCATCGTTGCGGGTGACGATGGCGGGGAGCTGTCGAATCTCGTAAACATGGGCCAAGGTCTCAAGCCCGGAAGGCGCGTCGTACTGCCTGGTCGCTTGGACCGAGCCGATCTCGCTGCCTTATTCACTCTGGCTGATGTCGTCGCGGTACCATCGCGGAACGAACCATTTGGGCTTGTAGCACTAGAAGCACTGGCCATGAGCTGCCGAGTGGTAGCGACCTCGGCAGGCGGCATCACTGATTTTCTCGCGTCGACCTGCGCAATTCTGGTCAGGCCCGATGACGCCCGCTCGCTTGCTACCGGAATATCCGCTGGTATCAAGAGAGGGGGCCCCTCGGACCATGAGGCGGCATCCGCAAGGGCTATCCTCAATAACCTGACATGGTCCTCCATTAGCAAGAGTTACGTCCGCCTTCTTGAAGCGGCTGTCGACGGCAACTCCAATTCAACGGCCCCTGTGCTCGAAGATCTCGGGTAGTCCACCATGAAACAAAGCGTTTCCTTGCGAGACAGCGCATTTCGTCTTCGCGCCCGCGCCGCAGCTGGATTAGTCACTATCTTCCGACCTACCGTTCGATTCTTTCTGCGGCATTGGATTAGGCATGACGAGCTAGTACGAGTCCGGCAGCAGATAAGGTACCTTTCCTATGCTGAACTGCTCCGCCGTAACGATCTCCCGAGTGACTTGTCGCTTTACGAGCTCAGCATCTTTTCCCAAAACGGCGAAGATGGTGTCTTGTGGGAGATTTTGTCCCGTCTCGGAATTCACGCGGGGTTCTTCGTCGAAATCGGAGCGAGCCCCAATGAGTCGAACTGCCTGCTGCTAGCTGACTTGCTAGGTTGGCATGGCGTATTCCTGGACGCATCGGCCAGAGAAACCGGCGAATTAGCTCGCAAGTATGCCGCATCGCCTCACATCATCGTCGTCAATAGCTTCGTAACGCCGGACAACCTCGAAGGTAGTCTCCAATCCGCAAACGTGCCGTTGGAATTCGACGTGCTATCAATCGATGTTGACGGAAACGACTATTGGTTATGGCGCGCGCTCAAAAAGTATCGTCCAAAAGTGGTAGTTATTGAATACAACTCGGCCCTGGGCCCAGACCCGAAACTAGTTCAGCCCTATTCAGCAACCGTGCAGCCCTCTTCCTCAGTCAATTTTGGAGCCTCCGTAACGGCGATGGAAGCGTTGGGCAGTCTAAAAGGCTACCGCCTCGTACACGTCGACACCACGGGCACTAATCTGTTTTTCGTCCAAGACGCCGACTCGTACGCGCTTCGCCCGCACAATGGGCGACTCATAAGACACCGCGTACCAAACTATTATCTGTACGGGCTGCGCCACCGTGGCATGCTTGATCCAAGTTTCTTTCTCCAGAATCCCGAGCGACCATCACCTTCTGATAGGTAAAGATTCGATGAAGAGGCGATTGGCAATTTGTATTGGGGCATTTGAGTACGGAGGTCAGGGCCAAGTCGTCTCCGAAGAGTTGACTCACTTGCAGGATCGGTATCGCACTTCGCTTATTGCCCATCGAATAAACCGAGAAGTCCCTCCTGGCATCGAGGCGACCGTGATCCCGTACCCGCAGGCAATGCCTCGGCCCAGTGCATCTCTAGTCGCACTCCTTAGGACATTTGATCTCATCCACTGCCACGACAGTTTTCAATTGATGCGCGCTGCAAGTCGTAGTGGACGACCTTGGGTGGTTACAGCTCACGGCATTTGCCCCCCCCGCCACCGAAATTCCACGGTCTCCGCCTTTTCCGCAGCTGCCACAACCTGGCTTTACCCCCGGCTCTACGCTCGGGCGAACCAAGTAGTCGCCATCAGTGATTACGTATGTGCGTGGCTTCGAACACTTCGACTGATGAATCCTCTCGTGATTCGTAATGGGGTTAACGTGGCGAGCCAGGAAAGACCAGCGCACGGACCACAACCTCTCAATCTCCTATACGTTGGCGAAATTTCTCGACGAAAAGGCATCGATGTCCTTTTGGACGCGATGCGGATCTGCCCAATCACCGTATCCCTGGTCGCTGTCGGTCGAGGCGAAGTGGAACGCTATCGCGCGATCGTAAACAAAGATCCTCTCCTACTAGGACGAGTCATCTTCACCGGCGAATTGTCAAGCGGCGAACTCCAACTCGCGTATGAACGCGCATTTGCGGTGTTTTCCGCATCATACTGGGAAGGCTTCGGGCTTCCGATTATCGAAGGTTTTGCCCACGGGATACCCGCTCTGGTCCGGTGCCAAGGGGGACTTGAGGAATTGATCCGGTTGTCGGGAGGCGGCTTATGCTTCGAGACTCTCGAGTCGATCCCGCGGCTTCTTGATATACTACAACATGACTGGGATAAGCTATGTGTAGCGGCTTTCAATTATGCGATCGCGAATCCATGGTCGAATACCTTTGACCAGTACGACGCGCTCTTTCAGAATCTTCTATCCCAGTGACACTCATCAACCGGAGACACACCAGCTCAACATGATTATTCATCACAGCAGGACGTAACGGAAGCCTAGGGACTTGCTCCATAAACCACGAGACACGGAACACGCTCAGAGGAGATGTGCCTCGTGAGATCCGTCCCACACTTGAGGAGCTTCTATGAAGACCGAGCTAGTGAGAAACGCCTAACATCGGATAATCCCGAGATGAAATCACTCATCTCGCGAATCAAGACCTGGGTGGATCTTCGACCGAATCAGCGTGTTCTGGACATTGGTTGCTACGATGGATATATCCTTCGGCGGCTCACGAATGAGGCTCCGATTGTCGGGATTGGGGTGGACGTATCTCTCCGCGCGGTCAAGCGAGCAGAGGCGGGATCAGAAGAGGCGAGGCTAGCATTCGCGGCGTGTGAGGCAGGGCACTTACCTTTCCTGGACGCTTCCTTCGATGTAGTGCTCTGTAGTGAAATTCTTGAGCATGTGGTGGGTTTTCACGCCGTTCTAAATGAAATTGCACGAGTTCTTCGGCCAGGTGGACGACTCTATGCGACGATTCCAAATTCCTTATCAGAGGTTTGGTGGCCGCTTCGTGGAACCTGTCGCCGCGTGGACACTATCGAGGGGCATCTTCGTCGTCTTTCTTTTGAGGAATTTCTTTCGAGCCTCTCTCAGTATCGACTCGTGTGTCTTAAGGCACGCTATCGGGGGTTCGTCTTCTCAGCGATTTGGTACCGACTAACCGTGTACAACAAGATCGCTCGCTCCGTGGGATCATCTATGCTCGATAATAATCATCGCCCTCTTGCAAGGGTCGCACGTGTCATCGTGTATGGGCTGATGCATTCATATATGTCGGTTGACGGTCTGTTTTCGCGCTCCTCCCTCTGCATGGGCATTGACGCCGTCTTTGAACGGTTGCCCTAGCTTCGATCATTCACGTGATCTCGTGAGCCGAGGGTCGCGCATCCGCGAGAACGCCCTGACTGGCGAGGGAAACTCGTGTTTGCGAGGCACCCGAAAACCCAAAACAGGAGGCCATCTCCAAGATGAACGCTATTAGCACTTGTCGTGTGAGAGCGGAACCCGGCGGCACCTGGGTCGTAGCTCACGTCGGACTGCACACTCTGGGGTGGCCTGCCCCCGATTACGAGTCCACCTGATCTGTCCCCCAAAATTCGGACCTGTTTTGTGAGGCCGGCGGCTTCGTCCTCGAGGAGGAAGCGATGCTGCACGCGTACTCATCCCAGTTCACAAGGGACGACGGAACCGTCGCACACATCTTGTTAAGATCCTGCCGGAACTAGTAGCGTAGTTGTTACACTTCTCGATCCCGTACGCCACCCTCGGGCGTTGGCACAGCTTCAAACGGTCCGGGGAGGCGCAAAGGAGTGAGATTCATGCGGTTGACGGAGCGCCAAAACCCAACAATCCTCATAGATGAGAACGTTCTACGTCGCTACCAAGGTGGTCTTTGGCGTGTTTCGTCGGAGTTACAATCCGCGTTAGCTGGCGCACGTCCGAGCTGGCATGTAAGTACCGTGCCTCCCCGCAAGTTCCGCCCAGCTGGGCCACCAAGAAGTTGGCATAGTCTGCATGAGCAGAGTCTACTGGCCAGGTGCATTACCTGGTTCGATGTGATTACTGCCTATACGATCTGGCCACAGGTCATTGTTCCAATCGTGGCGCTCTTAGGTCACGCAGATATTGTCGTATGCCCCAACTACGTGTTCCCGCTCATTCTTAGCCGTCGCTGCCTGGTTATTATCCACGATGTGTCGTTCATGACGAGTGATGAGCATTATGCACGCCAAGGTTGGTCATTCCGAGCACTTCATGAGCGCTCGTACTATTGGATAATACAGCGGTCGGTGAAAATCGCGGCCCGCCGAGCGGCATGCGTAGTCGTACCCTCGGCGAAAGTACGCGACGAACTATTAGAGGTGGTAACCACGGTCACGGTACCATTGTTCGTGGTTCATTGGGGTATTGATAAGAGATGGAGCGCGTCGCATGGTGTGGAATCTCGAGGGTCGAGAGCTTCGATAACCGGATCTGACCCTCCGTTTCTTCTCTGCGTTAATCCACATACTTGCAGGAACCTTGAATTGCTTGTTTCGGCCATTGATCTCCACAACCGAAAACAGCAACCGCATGTCGTCCTCAAGGTTGTTGGCCATCTGGACGACCTGAAGGATTTGCCGCCCAGCGTCCAACACCTCGGACGTGTATCTGACGCCCAATTGGCTCGACTTTACGCGTCCGCATTAGCTATGGGAATTACTGTGACCGGTAGCGGTTTCGGACTCCCACTCCTAGAGGCGATGGCCTCAGGTTGTCCCTGCATCGTTCGGGCCGGGACTGCCGAGGCTGAGATAGCTGCAGGACATGGTGTCTATGTCGTTGGAAGTGATCCGACATCTTGGGCAGATGTCGTTGCGGATCTCACGTCGAGACCCTGGGAACGTGAACGACTGAGCAGGAACGCCGCTTCTTGGGCTGCAACCTTCTCCTGGAAACGGGTTGGTAGTGATCTGGCAGGCGTGATTGAATCAGCAAGAGGAATAGCCGCGACCCCAGGTTGAATTCGTGCCGCCGATCAAATGCTGCGGAGCAGCCCCTTCGAATGTGTCTGAGACTACGACCTAGTGGAGATGGACTCCCGTCTTCGATGCAACCCCTTCTTGGCGCGAGATGGCGCCGGGAATCAGTCGACGACATATGGGATATTCGCTCATGCCTCGTGGGACGACTCCGCCTTCTGCTCGGACTAGGTGATGCATGAGGTCAGAAACCCAAGGTAACTCCAACCCGGACATCGCTTCTTTTGAGACGCGCGCAGCGCAGACAGCGTCGACTTCGAATCGAGCGGCGAAGAATCGCATTCCTATAACGATTCACCGCTTGGAACAGGCTGGGATCGCGTGCGCGCTTCTGGTGTCAGTCCTTCTCCGGTTCATAGAGCTGGGATCAGTTCCGCCCCCCTTCGGAGACGAGCTCCTCGCGGTAGCCGACTTGCGCGACCAGGTACATACCGGTCTTCACTTCACAGGAGCCCCGGTGACGTTCTTCGATTGGCTCATATCAGTGATCAATGCCCGTGCGCTAGTTGGTAGCGCGTTAGGTACGAGCTTGCTCGACATACGATTGATCGAGGCTTGTTTCGGTCTATTAACAATGGCGGCCTTGGTATGGCTTGGGATTGAAATCGGCCGACGACAGCTCGGTCTATGGGCCGCCTGTATGTACGGCCTCATGCCGTGGGCGATCTATTACAACCGAGTGGCTCTTCCAGCATCTGAGTATGCATTTCTTACTCTTATAGGTGTCTGCCTCTTGATTCGGGCCGTTAAGCGTCAACGCTGGCAATATTTCTACGTCGGCGTGGTGCCCCTAGTGATTGCTATTTACCTATACCCGCCTGCTCTGATTACTTCACCGGGCATTGCACTTGCAGTACTCCTGGTATACCGCTCGAAAATGTGTGGTCGGGGGGTTGTACATATAGTTGCCTCGGGGTTGCTCGCATGTGCACTCATCAGCTACTACGTGACGGCACAGTTAGTTGCGCCTCAGGGAGTGAATATTGGCACCCGTGCCGTTATTTCTGGGCAAGCCCTCTGGGAACATCATCTTTCACTAGGAACCATGGTCGGTAGATTCGTGCATAACTGGGCAAGCTACTTGAACCCTTCCTTTCTATTTGTTCACGGAGATCCGAACCCTCGTCAATCAATCCAAGTTATTGGTGAGGTTGGATACATTATCGCGGCATTCGGAATCCTAGGAATTGTTCAAGCGATTCGAACTTGGGACGCCGACTCAAGGTTGGCTCTGACGTTATTGTTCTTCTACCCGGTTGCGGACGCGCTTACCTATTTCAATGCTGATGCGAATAGCGACGTCGCTGTGATCGGTTGCGTGGTTTGGTCGCTATTTGCAGCCGCGGGGTTTTGCGCTGTGACGTCTCGGCCCGTCCGACGAATACGCTTGCGGAGTTCGCGTTCTTTTTCGATGAACCGCACTGCATTATTCTTGCTTTGTACTCTGCTCCTAGCCTGCCAAGTTGGAGTGTTCTCGTGGTACTATCTATTTAGGTATTCGTCTGTAGCCGCTTCTTCTTTCGAGGTCGGTTACCCGAGAATTGTCAAGGTGCTCGAGGAGCGCAGCGGTTCACGAGATGTACCGGTCGTGATGCAAGGTTCCTTTGATGAGAATGTGATGTTGGATTACTTCGATCAGGGCCGCCCGAAAGTTCGTGGGTTATATTTTACTTGTTCTCAATTGGCGCCTAATGTCATTAGGTACACGCCCCCCGGGGTTGCGATCGTTATTCACGAGTCGTCGGGATATAATGATATCCCAGGATGTGTTGCTGGATACCGGATCATAGGGCTCGACGAAAGGGCTCTGACTGGCGCTGGTCGGCGGTTTGTGGTTTGGGCTGATTTTTCGAATGGCCCGGGAGCTCCCTATCGGACCGCCATTCTGTGGCTGGAGCCAACGTAACTGTTCAGGTCCCGCCGGGCAGCCAGGCGTGACCTTCGAACAGCAGGCTTATGCCGAGTTCCGGATTATGCCGAGGATTGCAGTGACGGGTTGAGTTTGGCCTGCTGAGGGGGCATGCAGGTGTTGAGAAACTCGGCATAATCAGGTGGCCCGATCAAAGCTTCTCTTTGGAACCAACCAGAGAGAGGACCGATCATGGGCAAACGAATGCATGTGCGGGTAACGGGGCCGTTGGCGCCCTACGTCACTGGTTTCGAGGAGGATCTGACCGAACAGGGTTACAGATCGACGGGCGACCATCTCTATGTGATGGCCCAAATGAGCCGCTGGCTTGACAGCAAGCAGCTGGGCGCAGGGGACCTCTCGGCAGCACATGTCGAACAGTTCCTGTGCTGGAGAAGGGCTGTCGGCTACGTAAGCTCGCTGTCGATACGCAAGACGACTCCATTGCTCCACCATTTGGTCGGCATCGGTGTCATCCCGACTGTCGAACCTGGCATTGCGAGCACGCCTGTCGAGCTGCTGATCGAGCACTACACGCGATACCTGATCGACGAACGCGGTCTGTCGGCATCGAGCATTCGTTGCTACGTCGATGTTGCCCGCACGTTCCTGTCGTGGTTGCCAGCCGAGGGTGAGCTCCAGCTGGAGTGCTTGACCACCGCCACGGTCACCGAGTTCGTGCTGGCCGAGTGCCAGCGATGCAAGGTCGCCTCCGCGAAGTCGATGACCACCAGGCTCCGGTCGCTGCTTCGCTTCTTCTATCTGGACGGCCTCACGCCGACAGCGCTCGCCGCAGCAGTGCCCACCGTGGCGAGTTGGCGCCAGACCTCGCTGCCCAAGGCGCTCGGTGCTTCGGACATGGTCCACCTGCTCGAGAGCTGTGACCGCCGCACATCGGTCGGGCGGCGGGACTTCGCCATCTTGATGGTCTTGTCCCGCCTCGGGTTGCGTGCCGGCGAGGTGGCTGGGCTGCACCTTCGCGACATCGACTGGCGCCAGGGTGATGTGGTGGTCCGAGGCAAGGCAAACCGTGAGGACCAACTTCCTCTCCCCGGTGACGTCGGTGAGGCGATCGTCGGCTGGCTGCAACGGGGTCGCCCACGATGTGAGTGCCAGGCGGTGTTCACACGGGTGCGCGCCCCACATCGTGAGCTCTCGAGCGGTGGCATCTCGGCAATCGTCTGGCATGCCTGTGAACGGGCAGGACTGCCGCCGGTGGGTGCCCATCGCCTCCGCCATACCGCGGCGACGGAGATGCTCCGGGCTGGCGGAAGCCTGGCCGAGGTTGGCCAGGTCCTTCGTCATCGCTCCCAGGACACCACGTCCATCTATGCCAAGGTCGACCGACGGTCGCTCATCGCCGTGGTGCGTCCGTGGCCAGGCGGTGTGGCATGAACGGTCTCCGTCAATGCAGCGAGGAGTACCTCGCCGTCCGACGTGCACTCGGCTTCAAGCTGGTGGGAGAAGGCCACCTGCTGGCCGGCTTCGTCACCTTCGTCGAACAGGCCGACTCACGCACCGTCACGACGGAACTCGCCGTCGCCTGGACCAGGTTGGCGACATACGGGAGCCCGGCCTATCTGGCCAGAAGGATGCGGGTGGCTCGATCCTTCGCCCGCTACCTCAACACGCTCGATCCAAAGACCGAGATCCCGCCGACTGACCTGTTCCCGAGCCGAAACTACCGGCCGACCCCCTACATCTACGCCGACGCCGAGGTCGCGGCGTTGATGGCCGCTTCCAGGGAGCTCGCCCCACCGCTCAGGTCGGCAACCTTCGAGACACTCATCGGACTGTTGGCGGCGACGGGGCTCCGCGTCGGAGAGGCCATGGCACTCGACCGGGATGACGTCGACTGGTCGGAAGGGCTGCTGACCGTGCGGAACTCGAAGTTCAACAAGTCCCGCGAAGTTCTGCTCCATCCGAGCACCATAGAGGCGCTCAAAGGGTATGGCGACCAACGGGACCGGGTCAGCCCCCGCCCGGCGGCACCGAGCTTCTTCGTCTCGACACGTGGCACTCGGCTCCAACACGAGGCAGTCCAACCGACGTTTCGCGAGCTGCGTCGCCACGTCGGCCTGGGACAGCCCTCATGCCATCCACGGCTCCACGATTTCAGGCATACCTTCGCCGTCAACACCCTGCTTCGTTGGTATCGGGACGGTGGCGACGTCGCTCCTCGCATGCCGCTGTTGTCCACCTACCTCGGCCATGTCGACCCGGCCGCCACGTACTGGTATCTGTCCGCAGTCCCCGAGCTGCTCGGCCTGGCTGCAGAACGGCTGGAGCTGGCTTTTGGAGGGCGATCATGAGCGCGCTCGCCCCTACGCTGGAGGCGTTCTTCACCGAGCGGCTCACGAACCAGCGACAGGCCAGCGTGCACACCGTGACCGCCTATCGTGACACGTTCCGGCTGCTCCTCTCCTTCGTGCAGCAGCGGAGCGGAAAGACACCCTGTGGGCTTGACTTCGAAGACCTCGACGCCCCACTGATCGGAGCATTTCTCGATCACCTCGAAGGTGAGCGGGGTAACAGCGTGCGAACTCGAAACTCCCGCCTGGCCGCCATCCACTCGATGTACCGTTTCGCCGCATTGAGCCATCCCGAACACGCGGCTCTCATCCAGCGGGTCTTGGCTATCCCGACCAAACGGGGTATCCGGACCGACGTGTCGTTCCTCGATCGGAACGAGATCGATGCTCTGCTCGCTGCTCCCGACCGGACCCGCTGGATCGGTCGCCGTGATCACGCACTTCTGGTGACCGCCGTCCAGACCGGCCTGCGGGTCTCCGAGCTCACCGGGCTCTGCTGTGGGGATGTCCGTCTCGACAAGGGGGCACACGTCCGATGCCTCGGCAAGGGACGCAAGGAGCGCTGCACGCCGCTCACCACGAACACCGTCGCCGTCCTCCGGGTCTGGCTGGACGAGCGAGGAGGTGAACCCCCTGACCCGCTGTTCCCGACCAGTCGAGGACGGCTGCTCAGCCGTGACGCCATTGCGTTGCTCGTCACCAAGTACACCAACGTTGCCCAAGAGGAATGTCCAACACTCAAGAAGAAGTCGGTCTCGCCACACGTCCTTCGCCACACAGCGGCCATGGGCCTTTTGCACGCCGGAGTCGACGTCACGGTCATCGCGCTCTGGCTCGGTCACGAATCAGTAGAGACAGCGCAGATCTACATCCACGCCGACCTCACGATCAAAGAACGGGCGCTGGCGCGCACCACACCACTGGACGCCACACCCGGCCGCTACCGAGCACCAGATGCCCTCATGGCATTCCTCGAAGGACTCTGATTATGCCGAGCTTTTCAGTCCGATCCCTGCCTGAATGCTGGCCTTTTCGACAATCCTCGGCATAATCCGGAACTCGGCATATGCAGACTTATGCGGATGTCGACATAAGCAGGCGTGTCGAATCAGCCGAAAGCCGGCTGACGACACCTCGACATCGAGTCGATGGAGGTAGATGTTGGCCAGCAACGGCGAGATAACGCCGCCCTGGTGTGAACGCCGCCCCGGTGGGCACCCGGCCGATGCTCTTTGCGACCTGTTGGAGCGCACGAACGCAGTCGTCGGCCGTACACGGGGCAGTCGGTCGCAACCTTCGTTTGGGCGCCCAGCGCTCGGGCCACCCGGGTCGTCGCCCCGGCGTCGGAGAAACCGGCGTGACAGGTTTCAGCCGCGACGAGCCACGAGTCCCCGGCTACTTTCCCCCTGAAATAGACTCAAAGAATTGTCCTCTGATCAGGGAATAAGCTGGCGAGGGTGCTCGTGATCTCCTCCGAATGCCGCCATGACGGCCAAGTCTGGCTGACGGCGTGGGCACCTTCACCGACGTGTCGAGCACCAACAGAGGACCAAATCCTCGAGCAGCCTTTCAGGGGCTGCAAGCGACTGCGTAGTATCGCCTATTTCTGTCGGAGGTCACCGGATCTTCCTTCGACGGCCGCTTCGGCGCTGACTCCGGCCACCTGGGACCAAAGACCCCTGCATGGTGCACCGACGGGTGTTAGCGTCAGTTTCGTCCACTGCAGAGGCTGTCGCATGAACGACCTGACAGAAGGTTGAACTGCGGTTTCGCGAGTGGATGGGGCTGGCGACGGCCCGGGTTAAAGGAGTGGCTG
>Ga0208937_1000915_pt1 | contig 15747 bp, 11 predicted proteins | sample June2015DPH_11_5_FD_184705 | JGI IMG/M metagenome (GOLD analysis project Ga0208937, IMG submission 184705) | Peatland microbial communities from SPRUCE experiment site at the Marcell Experimental Forest, Minnesota, USA - June2015DPH_11_40... | ecosystem: Environmental > Terrestrial > Soil >...
AGCGCGCACCTGCGCAGCGCGAATCATGCTGCGACGCTACGTCAGGTGATTCCCTCTTGTGAATCCCCTCCAAAGTATCCTCCTCGCTCCCTGGCAATTTTGACTCACTTGATTACGGGCGAGGCCTAAGTGGTGAGCTTGTCGAAAATCTCCCGCAATGTCAGATTTGGCGCCGGACCGGCCCTATCTCGCGAATGCCGATCTCGCTTGTTAAAATCGAACCGGGCGGACGGAAAATGGCGTGGGGCATTCACACTATTTATATTCCGCGTGAAAATCTGCGCTTCTTGGAAGAATGGATTCAGTACCATCTGCTTTTAGGTGCAGAATATTTCTATTTATACGACAATACCGGCAGCACGTTCCTTGATCTCGGCAACAGCATTGCCATAACCGGCAAAAATAAATACGGCGTGCCTATCGATTTCTCTTTGACGGATGCCGAAGTCGAAGAAATAGAAGCCGAGATTTTCCGCAAATATCCGGTGCAAAAAATAAAATGGCAGCCGAGACAAAAGGGAAAGATTGTCCTTGATCAGCCGGCGGCGTGCGATCATTTTGCCGAAACGTATTCCGCCGATTGGTGCGCGTTTATCGATACCGACGAATTTCTTTGCTCGCCATTCAAAATCGACGAATTGCTCGAGGGCAGCGCCGTCAGGATCTGTCAGAAAAAATTCGAGGATCGCCATCGTTATCGGACGGCTCTGGAAATAACCAAGTCGTTCTCGATCAACACGCAAAGATGGGCACCGAAATTAATTGTTAGAATGCAGGACTATGTCGTAGGCGCAAAATCCAAAAACTACGTTTCCTTGGCTTTGGACGTACTTCGCTTCAACCATTACAATCACAACCGCAGGGGGCACGAATGGCTCCTGGAAAATTACCAGCAACTTGATCCATCTTGGCAGCCGAAAGCATTTGAAGTCGTTTTTGACGAGAACTGCGGCATCTTAAGCGGCGTTGCGAAGAAAATTGACTATGCAAAATTCACAAAAGTTACCAGGCCTGGGGCCGCCGGGGAGAATGCCGCTGTCACGGCCGCGCCAGCACGCCGCCGGTGAGCGGACGCGGCGCGCCGGTCGTTCCCGGCAGCGTGATCGGCAGGCCGCGGATGCTGCGTACCGCGAGATAGGCCAAGGCCTGCGCCTCGAGCGAGTCGACCGACCAGCCGGCCTCATGCCCGGTCTCCACGCGCGCCGGCGCCAAACGTTCCGCCAGCATGCGCATCAGCGTCGGGTTGCGCGCGCCGCCGCCGGCGACGATCCAGGTTTTCGGCGCGCGCGGCAACAGCGGCACGATGCGCGCGACCGCTGCCGCCGTGAGCGCGGTCAGCGTCGCGGCGCCATCCTCGACGCTGCAATCGTCCAGCGCCGCACCGACCCAGCCGCGACAATCGTTGCGGTCGAGCGATTTCGGCGGCGGTTTTCCGAAGAACGGATGCGCCAAGACGCGGGCGATCGCGGCGTCGTCGACCACACCGGCCGCCGCGGCGCGGCCGTCGGTATCGAGCAGCCGGCCGGTGCGCAGCCGCAGGAAATCGTCGAGCAAGGCGTTGCCCGGGCCGGTATCGCAGGCGATCAGATCCTCGCCGTCGATAAAAGTCACGTTGGCAACGCCGCCGATGTTGAGCACCGCAACCGGCGGCGCAAAATCCAATCGCCGCACCAGCGCGCGGTGAAACACCGGCGCCAGCGGCGCGCCCTGCCCGCCTGCCGCCATGTCGGCGGCGCGAAAATCGTAGACCACCGGAATGCCGAGCCGGGTGGCGAGCCAGCTGCCGTCGCCGATCTGGATGGTCAGACCGCGCTCGGGCCGGTGCAGCACTGTTTGTCCGTGGAAGCCGATCACGGTCACGGCGTCCGCCGCGACGCCGTTGGCGGCGAGAAACGTCGCCACGGCCTCCGCTTGCGCGGCGTTCAGGCGCTGCTCGGCCGCGGCGATGACGCCCGGCCTGGCGGTGCGCTCGGTCAAATTCGCCGCCGCCGCGGTGGCGCTGCGCAACAACGTGCGCTCGTCGGTGCCGTACGGCCGGTACGCTGTCTGCCCGAACCGGGTGATGCCCTCGCCGTCGGTCTCGATCAGGGCCACGTCGACGCCGTCCTGCGACGTGCCGCTCATCAGCCCGATCGCCAAAACCGGCGGCGATCGCGGGGAAGATTGCGCCGGCAACATCACCGCCAAATCCACGGCCATGGCTGCCTCCCCGGTTGAATCGGTTGCCGGACCTGTTACACCAGCGCCGCCGCCGCGGCGAGCGGCGCTTGATACCGTGAACCCGATGAGCACCTACAAGTCAGACTTCCTCAACGTTCTCGCCGACCGCGGCTTCATCCATCAGGTCTCGGAGCCCGAGGCGCTCGACGAGCTGGCGCGGAAGTCAACGATCACCGGCTATATCGGTTTCGACTGCACCGCGCCATCGCTGCATATCGGCTCGCTCTTGCCGATCATGCTCTTGTACTGGCTGCAGCAGACCGGCCATCTGCCGATCGCGCTGATGGGCGGCGGCACCACCCGCGTCGGCGATCCGTCCGGCAAGGACGAGAGCCGCCGGCTGCTGACCGACGAAGTCATCAACGAGAATCTCAAAGGCATCCGCGCGATCTTTGCCAAATTCCTGAAATTCGAAGACGCGGGCGGCAACGCCATCATGGCCAACAACGCCGATTGGCTCAACACGCTCAATTACATCGACTTCCTGCGTGACATCGGCCGCCATTTCTCCATCAATCGGATGCTGGCCTTCGACTCCGTGAAGCTGCGGCTCGAGCGGCAGCAGGAACTGTCGTTTCTCGAATTCAACTACATGATCCTGCAGGCCTACGATTTCGTCGAACTGTACCGCCGCCACGACTGCGTGCTGCAGATGGGCGGCTCAGACCAGTGGGGCAACATCGTCAGCGGCATCGATCTCGGCCGGCGGCTGCACGGCGCGCAGTTCTTCGCGCTGACCGCGCCGCTGATCACCACCGCCGCGGGCGCCAAGATGGGCAAGACCGCGGCCGGCGCGGTGTGGCTCAACGCCGACATGGTGAGCCCGTACGAGTATTGGCAATTCTGGCGTAATACCGACGACGCCGACGTCGGCCGCTTTCTGAAATTGTTCACGACGCTGCCGCTCGACGAGATCGAGCGGCTGGCGGCGCTCAAGGGCGGCGAGATCAACGAAGCAAAGAAGGTGCTCGCCACCGAGGCGACGTGCCTGGTGCACGGCACCGCCGCGGCCGAAGAGGCGGCGACCACGGCGCGCACCACCTTCGAGGAAGGCACAATTTCCGCAACGCTACCTACTATTGAGATTACCGATCTGCACCGGCACGTCGTCCGCGTCCTCGATGCAGCGGTTAAAGCAGGGTTTGCTTCTTCAAATGGCGAAGCGCGGCGGCTTATCCGTGGTGGCGGCCTCAAGGTCAACGACGAAATCGTATATGATGAGATCCGCCTTCTCACCCCGTATGACCTTAAACAAGGAGTAATTAAACTTTCGCTCGGCAGGAAGCGGCACGTCTTGCTCAAGCCGGTCTAGAGCATGATCCGGAAAAGTGGAAACCGGTTTTCCGAAAAGATCATGCTCCAAAAAACAAACTCAGCGGTGGGCGCCGAGGTTGCCCGTGTCGCCCGTGTCGCCGATATTGTCGGTGTTGTTGTCGTTGGTGGCCGGGAATTCGAACACCTTGCGTAGCAGTCCCGGCGCCAACGCCGAAATCGGGTTGATGCGCAGCACCGGGTTGCCCGGCCGGCCGACTACTTCGTAGGTGATGCCGACGAGGCCTTCCTTCTCGCCGCCGAGGAACAGCCCGAGCAGCGGCAGCTGCCCCAATAGATTGTTGGGACCATACAGCGGGACCAGCGTGCCGCGCATGTGCACTTCGTCGCGCGTGTAATCGACCGATCCGTCAATGGTGCCGCCGAGCATCGGTCCGCGCACCACGCCTTCGCGCAGCGCGACGCGGCCGGGCATGCGGTTGAACTCGACCCGCATGCCGGTGAACTCGATGCCATTGCGCTGCCGCTGGGCGCCGTTGGAGACGGCGCGCTCGAGCTGCGCCTCGTCATGGACCGCAAAATTTTGCACTCGCAGAACGCCCTGCTGCACCGGATTATCCGCCGACGGCGATTCCATCGCCAGCGCCATCTGCCCGCCGGTCATGCGCGAGTAGACGTCGGTGAAGCGAAAGAAAGCGCCGGCGTCGCTGCTTTCCAGGTCGATCACCTGGCGTGCGCCGGCCCGCGCGCGCAGATCGCCGGCGAGCGTCGCGTCGCGCCCGATCTTGGCGGTCAGGCCGAAACTGCGAATCTCGCCGGCGCGGCGCGTCATCTTGACGTCGACACTGCGCAACGCCTCGCCGTTGAAGCCGACAACGGCGCCGAGCTTCACATCGAGGTCGATATCCATCGGCTGCCGTTTCGACGGCGTGCTCGACGACGCGCCGCCGGCCGCGGTTTTGACGAAGCCGCGGCCGTCATAGACATCGCCGCGCATGATCACGCGCAGCGCCCCATCCGGCGTGCGTTCGGCCCTGAGGCTGGCGCGGTCGCCGTCGGAAAAGCCGTAGGCCGGGAAATTGGCCGCTTGCACCTGCCCGGAGCCGTCGAGCTCGATGGTCCCCTTGACGCCGCCGCCGGCGCCCTCGATCAGGAGATCCTCGATGCGGATCGATTGCGGCTTGGTTGCCAGCGTGAAGGTGGCGCGCGCCGGCTTGCCGGACGGCTTCGCCCAACCCGGCAACAGTCCGTCGATCTGGGCCTGCGTGAGGTCGGCCTCGACGGCAAAGCGGCCCTCACGATCGGACGTGGTGGCGACGCGGCCGGAGAGCCGAATCGGGATGGCGCCGCTGATCGTATTGCCCGCATCGAAGCCGAGACTGTTGCGCGCCGCTTCGTCAAGCACGCCCTGGATGTGGATTTCGGCCTCCGGCTCGTTGTGCAATTTGCGGTATTCGAGACTGGCCGGCGTGCCGCCGATCCTGACATCGCCTTTGAGTTGGAAGCCCTGCGGCGTAGCGCTCGCCCGCAACAGCGCCGCTTCGACCTTCTGCCCCATGATCATGCGGTCGGCGGAAAAATTCGTGGCATCGATCGTGATCGCGTAGTTGGTCGAGCCCGGCGGCAGGTCGGACTTGAGCGGCATGCCGAGCGTCACCAGCGCGCTCATGGTGCCGCGGATCGCCGCTGGGTCAAACGGAGCGTCGGCCACGTCGCGCAAGCGGTCCATGCGCAGGAGCTCGGCGGCGGCCGGGATCGGCCCGTCAAGCTTGAAGCGGACGCGCGTCGGCGGCGCGCGCGGTGCGGTATCGGGCACTTCGAACACGCCGGACGAGATGACGAGCTTGCGGCCGGACGGCAAATCGGCGGTGGCCTTATTGACCGCGATGATCACGTCGCGCCCGGCAATGTGCACGTTGAGGTCGGCATCGCGCAGCGCCGGCAGACCGTCCACCGGCCGGATCACGCAGCCCGTTCCCAGGGCTTCGATCGATAATCCGTCATCGGGAATCGGCGGGCCGCCGTCCTTGAGCGTTTCGAACGGCGCGTTCACGGCGATCACGATGCGCTCAAGCGTGCCGCTGGTGAGGTGCTCGTTGAACCAGTCGCGCACCCTGGGCGCGACGAAAACCGGCCACAGCTTTTTCAGGGAATCGGCCGGCATGCGCGTGCCGGCAACGCCCGCCCTGAGGCGGAGATCGCTGCTGGAAAAATCCATGGCGCCGGAGAGAGCGACGCCGACATTGGCATTGCCGACATCGCCCTCGTCGACGACAAAGCGGCGTGTCGTCGCATCGTAACGGCCGCTCACCGCGATGCGATTGAGGACCACGGGCTCGTTTGGCGCGCCGGCGGCGGTTAGCACGACGGTGCCGCCGCCGATCTTGAATGACCAGGTGCCGCTCGCTTCCTCGGGCGCTTCGATTTGCCCAATGAGCGTGAAGCGGTTGCCGCCGGACAGAATCTGGAACGGCACTGATAGAACGCGGTTGGCGGCATCCCAATTGAGCTTGAATTCGGCGCGCTCGATGGCGATGCGTCCATGGTCGTTGTTGGCATCGCTGATTGAGCCCGCGTCGGCGACGACGCGGCCCGACAAAGTTTGCGGCACGCCATCCGGGCCGATTTCGCCGCCGATGCTCGCGGACAGCGGTATATCGGTTTTCAGGTTGCCGTCGCCCAGGCGAGCGGCCAGGAAAAGGTCGCTCGCCAAGACGCGGCGCGCTTCCAGCTCGACTTTGCGGAAGCCTTTCCGCGTCGGCGTGATCGAGGCGGTGAGCACCCACGGCCGCGCCGGATTGTCCGAGCCGACGGTCAGCACGATGCCGCCGCCGTGCGGCCGCTCGACGCTGAGGCTGATATCCTGGAAGGTCCAGTGCTTGCCGGTGCGCTCGTCGTCGACGGTCAGGTTGCCGTTCTTGAGCCCGAGCTCGCGCAACTCATGGCCGTCAAGTCCGGTCTCGCCGATGCCGTCGATCCAGGATAACAGCGCGGCGAGGATATCGTGGGCCTGACGGGGCGGCGCGGGTTGCGGCTCCGTCGACTGTGCGGTGGCCAGCGCGGCGGCAGCGCGAGTCGAAGCCGTGGCTGCCGTTCGCGCGGCCCCTTGCAGTTTTTCCTGTCTGGACAGGAGCGAGGCGGCGGTGACCGGAACCGAAGCTGTGGCAATCGGACGTTTGTCGGCGCCGGCGAAGATGGTGACGCCGCCATTCTGCTCGATCCGCACGGCCATTTCCGCGCCGACGAGATTGAGGCTTTCGGCGCGCATATGGCCGCTCAACAGGCTCATGCCGGAGACGCGAACCTCGGCCTTCGGCGCACTCGCCACCACCGTGCCGTCGGCGTCGCGCACGATGATGTCGCGGATGCGAACGGCCGTGCCGCCGTTCTTGGTGCGCTCGATCTGAGTGCCGCCGACTTCGACGTGATGACTGCTGCCGAAATTCTCCTCGATGGCGGAAGCGAGCCAGGGCGTGACGACGTCGACCTGAATGGGTCCGCTGGCAAGCCGCCACCACAGAGCGAGGCAGCCCGCCGTCACCAGCGCCGCCGCGACGCCAATCCCGATCCCGGAGCGCCGCAAGAAGCGCCGGTGGCGTCCGAAGAAGCGGCGCGAGCGGTAGAGCGGCCCCTCGCCGCGCGGACGTTCACCTCCGTCAATCGCGCTCAAGCGCGCCGGTCGACGCAGGGGAACGACCCTGTCCCCTTGCGGAAGCGCCGCGTTCTGCCTGTCCTGGTTCGTCATGCCCCTTCGGGCGTCCCCTCGTCCGCGGTGTCTTCAGAACGATCCGCCGTCAGGCGACACCGGTATCCCGATCGCAAAACTCGCCGGTCCACGCGCGTCACCCTGATACGAATTCCGGATCAAGAGACACGAACAAACTAATGATTTTCCAGTGGTTTTCCGATTGGAAAACTCCCCTTGCGCGTGGGCAACGTCCCCCGTCGGAACTTCAATCCCCCATACTCGCCTAATGAGCCGACATCGCCGGCAATGATCGACCCCGTCCACCCGCGCGCGTATTCTCGCAGTCGAGGATGCCCCTCGGAAAGCGTCGAAAGGAAGGCATATGCCCCGCGAGCTCGGCCCCGGCGCCATGGCGCCGGCGTTCACCCTCCCCCGCGACGGCGGCGGCAGCATTTCGCTTGCCGATTTTGCCGGGCGCAAGCTCGTCCTCTATTTTTATCCGCGGGCGGACACTTCCGGCTGCACCAAGGAGGCGATCGACTTCTCCCGCCTCAAGAGTGCTTTCAGCAAGGCCGGCGCCGACGTACTCGGTGTTTCCGCCGACCCGGTTCCGGCGCAGGATAAATTCAAGGCCAAGCACAAGCTCGCGATCGCGCTTGCTTCGGACGAAAAGCACCGCATGCTCGAGGCCTATGGCGTCTGGCAGGAAAAGTCGATGTACGGGCGCAAGTTCATGGGGATCGTGCGGACCACGGTGCTTATCGGCCCCGACCAACGCATCGCCCGCGTCTGGCCGAAAGTCTCAGTGACCGGTCACGCCGAGGACGTGCTCACCGCCGCCCGCGCGCTGTGAGAAGCGTCGCGGATCACGCTGTTAGTTACCGCAGCATTTACCCAAATCCGCAAAATGCCGGCGGCGATTTCCTGAATATTAACCATAGACCGCTCAAATCCGCTCCCGGCCGGGCCTGTCACCGGCCCGTGTCGGTGAGGATCGATGTTCCGGGGGCAAGCGGTTCGGTCAGGGCACACCGCGCATCATGCCGGCAACAGCCCTGTTTCGCGCCCGCGGAGCGGGACCCGAGCCGGCGCCGGCTATACGATCGCCCATGCCGGACGGCAGATCAGATTCGGACCGGTCGCGTTCTGGATCGCCGTCGGCAGCGTCGTCATCATGGCCGGCTGGTCGGTCGCGACCGCGACCTATTTCGCCTTCCGCGACGATCTGTTGCGGAGCGTCGTGGCGCGCCAGCACGAGCAGCAATACGCCTACGAAGATCGCATCGCCGAATTGCGTGCCAGGATCGACCGCACCACCAGCCGTCAGCTGCTCGATCAGGAGCAGTTCGAGCAAAAACTCGATGATCTTTTGCGCCGGCAGGCAACGCTGGAGTCGCGGGCGGCGGCGCTCAGCGGCATCACCGACCCGATAACGACCGGTTCGACCCGGCCCGCGGCGCGGGGTCTCGACCGCGGCTCGTCGCTCGAGCCAGATCTGGCGCCAGGAAGCCGCAAGGGGGACAAAAGGGCCGATATGGGCTCCAAGCTCTCGCGCATCGAGGCCTCGCTCGATCGGGTCGAACGGCGGCAGACCGCCGCGCTTGCCCGGATGCAGGAGCGCTACGAAGGCAAAGCCCGCAAACTGCGTAGCGTGCTGGCCGACCTCGGCCTTGCTCTCGACACGCGGACGCCGGCAAGCGGCGGCCCATTCGTGCCCGTCAAGCTGCCGGGCGAAGGCAACGGCTTCGAGCGCACGCTCACGCGCGTGAGTATCGCGCGCGCGCAGGCCGAACAGCTCAGCCGCACCCTCGTTTCCGTGCCCGTGCGCGTCCCGGTGAGCGGCGACATCGACATCAGCTCGGCCTTCGGCGTGCGCATGGATCCCTTTCTGCATCTGGCGGCGATGCATACCGGCATCGATTTTCGCGGCAATGCCGGCGATCCGGTTCACGCCACCGCGGCCGGCACGGTCACCACGGCCGGTTGGAGCGGCGGCTACGGCAAGATGGTCGAGATCGATCACGGCAACGGACTGTCGACCCGCTACGGCCATCTTTCGCAGATCGAGGTCAATATCGGCGACAAGATTCGGCTTGGTCAGACCGTCGGCCGCCTCGGTTCGACCGGGCGCTCGACCGGCCCGCATGTGCATTACGAGACGCGCATCGACGGCGAGGCGGTCGATCCGCAAAAATTCCTCAACGCCGGCGCCAAACTGAACGGCGGATAGCCCTTTCAGACGAAGCGGAAATAGCGAATAGTGGCGCCGTGCCGCCCGCCGCTATGTCTGTCTGTGGGGACTGCCTTGATCCGGGTCCATCATCTGAACAATTCACGCAGCCAGCGCGTCCTCTGGCTGCTCGAAGAACTGGGCATGCCTTACGAAGTCGTGCGCTATGAGCGCAACAAGGCGACAATGCTGGCGCCCAAGGAATTGAAACGGGTGCATCCGCTCGGCAAATCGCCGGTCATCGAAGACGACGGAAAAAAGTTCGCCGAGACCGGCTTGATCGTCGAATATCTGGTCGAACGCTACGGACCCGATTTGGCGCCGCCGCGGGATTCCGATCTTTATTGGCGCTACAAATACTGGCTGCATTACGCCGAAGGCTCATTGATGCCGCCGCTTCTCCTCAAGCTTGTCGTCGACCGGCTTGGGCTCTTGGCGCTGCCGGCGAGACCCTTCGTGAGATCGCAGTTGAAGCTGCACCTCGACTTTCTGGAGGGCGAGTTGAGCGCAGCGCCGTGGTTCGTCGGCGAGCGCTTCTCCGCCGCCGATATCATGCTGAGTTTTCCGCTGGAGACGGCCCGGGCGCGCGCCGGGCTCGATCGGACCCGGCCGAGATTGATGTATTTCCTCGAGCGCATCCACGCCCGGCCGGCTTACAAGCGCGCGCTCGAAAAGGGCGGCCCCTATCGATACGCCGGCTGAGGAAGACGCCTACTCGACATCCTCCACTTCCTTCGCCTCGGTGCCGAACGCCTTCTGCGCCAACGCCGCTTCCATGAATTGGTCGATATCGCCGTCGAGTACGGCGCCGGTGTTCGAGGTGGCAACGCCGGTGCGTAGGTCTTTGACCATCTGATAGGGCTGCAGCACGTAGGAGCGGATCTGGTGGCCCCAGCCGATATCGGTCTTGGCGGCTTGGTCGGCGGCGGCTTTCTCCTCGCGCTTCTTCAGCTCGGCCTCGTAGAGCTTGGCGCGCAGCATCTGCCAGGCCTGCGCGCGATTGCGGTGCTGCGAGCGGTCGTTCTGGCACACCACCACGATGTTGGTCGGAATGTGCGTCAGCCGGATGGCGGATTCCGTCTTGTTGACGTGCTGGCCGCCGGCGCCGCCGGCGCGCATGGTATCGACGCGCACGTCGGCCTCCTTGATATCGATATTGATGCGGTCGTCGACCACCGGATAGACATTGACGCTGGCGAACGACGTATGCCGGCGCGCATTGGCGTCGAACGGCGAGATGCGCACCAGCCGGTGCACGCCATTCTCGGTCTTGAGCCAGCCATAGGCGTTGCGGCCCTTGACCTCGATGGTGGCCGACTTGATGCCGGCCTCCTCGCCCGCCGTCTCCTCGATGTAATCGACCTTGAAGCCGTGCTGCTCGGCCCAGCGCACATACATGCGCAAGAGCATGTTGGCCCAGTCCTGGCTCTCGGTGCCGCCGGCGCCGGCATGCACTTCGAGATAAGCGTCGTTGGCGTCGGCCTCGCCGGACAGCAGCGCCTCGAGCTCGCAGCGCGCGACCTCGGCCTTGAGCTTGCGCAGCGCCGCTTCCGCTTCGGCGACGACCTTCTGATCGTTCTCGGCTTCGCCGAGCTCGATCATAGTCAACTGATCGTCGAGCTCCTGCTCGATACGCGCGATGGCGTTGAGCTGATCCTCGAGCGCGGTGCGCTCCTGCATCACGCGGCTGGCGTGCTGCGGATCGTTCCACAGATTGGAATCTTCGGCCTGCCGGTTCAGCTCGGCAAGCCGCGCCCGCGCCTTGTCGACGTCAAAGATGCCTCCTCAGCAGCCCGACCGACTGCTTGATCTCGGCGACGATGGTTTCGATTTCCGCGCGCATGATGGTGAGCGATTTAATGGGTCGCGAGGCCGGACGCAACGCGCCGTCGGCAATCTCAATACAGCCCGCCGGTGCCGGTGCGAACGGCGCGGTCGGCATCGGGCGAAACCTGCAGCGGGCCGCCGCCGGGGGACGCCGCCCCGATCACCGAGTAAGAGTCGGGCGGCGCGGTGCCGGGCTTGAAGGCCTCGAGGATCACGTGGGTGTCACCCGGGGCGGCGCGCATGCCGGTTTTGGCGTCGACGCGGATGAGCTTGATGCCGGGCGGCACGCGGAACGGGATCGGCGGCTTGTCGGCGAGCGCGACCTTGAGGAAATCGCGGACGACCGGCGCCGCCAGGTGACCGCCGGTCGCCAGCCGCGCGATATGGCGCGGCTTGTCGTAGCCCATATAGACGCCGCAGACGATGTCGGGCGAGAAGCCGATGAACCAGACGTCCTTCTCTTCGTTGGTGGTGCCGGTCTTGCCGGCGATCGGCTTGCCGACGTCGCGAACCACGGTCGCGGTGCCGCGCTGGACGACCCCCTCCATCATCGAAGTGATCTGATAGGCGGTCATCGGATCGATCACCTGCTCGCGGCGATCGACCAGGGTCGGCTCGGGTTGGTCGTGCCAGGAGTCGGCTTCGCAACCGCGGCACTCGCGCTCGTCATGCTTGTAGACGGTGTGGCCGTAGCGGTCCTGGATGCGGTCGATCAGGGTGGGCTTCACACGCCGCCCGCCATTGTCGAGCATCGAATAGGCGGTGACCATGCGCAGCACCGTGGTCTCGCCGGCGCCGAGCGCGTAGGACAGGTAGGGTGGCAGATCGTCGTAGACGCCGAACCGTTTGGCATATTCCGCGATCAGCGGCATGCCGACGTCCTGCGCCAGTCGTACCGTCATCACGTTGCGCGACTGTTCGAGGCCGAAGCGCAGCGTCGAGGGGCCATAAAACTTGCCGCCGTAATTTTCCGGCTTCCAGACGCCGCCGCCTCCCGGCCCCATGTCAACTTCGAGCGGCGCATCAAGAACGATGGTCGAGGGTGTATAGCCGTTGTCGATGGCCGCGGCATAAACCAGCGGCTTGAACGATGAGCCGGGCTGCCGCAGCGCTTGGGTAGCGCGGTTGAACTGGCTCTGGTCGTAGGAGAAGCCACCGACCATCGCCAGCACACGGCCGGTGTGCGGATCCATGACCACCATGGCGCCGGAAATCTCCGGCACCTGACGCAGCCGGAACCCCTGCTCCTTCGCCGGCTCGACGTAGACGACGTCGCCGGGCGAAAGCACCTGGCTCACGCGCTGGATCGGCTTTGCCGGACCGCCCGCCGGCTTCGCCCATTTGACGCCATCGAGCGGCAGGATGCCAACTTCGCGGGCCTTCACCAGGGCGCCGCCGGGGTCACGCGGCGGCTGCAGACCGATGCGCGCCGACTGGTCGTTCACCTCGAGCACCACCGCGAGCCGCCAGGGATCGATATCGGACAGCGACTTCACGTCGCCGAGCCTGACGCCCCAATCGCCGTCAATGTCGATCTTGCCGACCGGGCCGCGCCAGCCTTGGGTTTCGTCGAAATTGACCAGCCCGTTGATCATGGTCTTGCGCGCCAGCACCTGGATCTTGGGATCGAGCGTGGTGCGCACGGAGAGGCCGCCCTCGTAGAGTTTCTTCTCCCCGTAATTCTCGAAGACGTAGCGCCGCACCTCCTCGGCGAAAAATTCGGCCGCGAAAGTGTGGGCTCCGGTCGGCCGCACGGTGACGGCGAGCGGCTCCTTTTTGGCCTTGTCGCCGGCTTCGGCCGCGATGTAGCCGTCCTCGACCATGCGATCGAGCACGTAGTTGCGGCGCGCGATCGCCTCGTCGCGACGGCGGAACGGATTGTAATTGTTCGGACCCTTGGGCAGCGCGGCGAGGTAGGCGGCCTCGGCGATCGTCAGCTCATGGACCGACTTGTCGAAACAGAGCAGCGACGCGGCGGCGACGCCGTAGGCGCCGAGGCCGAGATAGATCTGGTTGAGATAGAGTTCGAGAATCTTGTCCTTCGAATAGGTCCGCTCGATGCGCAAAGCGAGCAGCGCTTCCTTGATCTTACGGGTGATCGACAGCTCGCTCGACAGCAGGAAATTTTTCGCCACCTGCTGGGTGATGGTCGAGGCGCCCTGCGGGCGGCGGCTGGAGCCGAAGTTTTGCGCGTAGAGCAGGGCGGCGCGCGCGATGCCGTAGAAGTCGAGCCCGCCGTGTTCGTAGAAGTTCTTGTCCTCGGCGGCGAGGAACGCGTTGATCACGAGTTTCGGCACCGCCTGGATCGGAAGATAGAGGCGGCGCTCGTTGGCGTATTCGGCAAGCAGCGAGCCGTCCGCGGCATGCACCCGCGTCATCACCGGCGGCTCATAATTCCGAAGTTGAGAGTAGTCCGGCAACTCCTTGGAATAGTGCCAAAAAAGGCCGGCGACGGCGCCGACGCCGACGACGAACAGGATGGTTCCCGCCGCGAACAAGAAGCCGAGGAATCGCAGCAAGGTTTTCATCGAGAATGTCCAGCCCGGAACGAGCCCGCGCCCGCTCGGTTCACGCCCGGCCAGGCGCCCCACATGCAAAGTAACACTCCTGGCCCAAATTCGCCGGAAGCCCCGCTATGCATCGCGTGTCGTCGCTCGGTTTTTTGTTCAAACTGAGGCCATTCGGCCGCGCTTAGGGCCGCGTTGTCAGGCCGGCCTTTGCCTCAGTTCGCACCGGCGCCGGCGCCGGCCATATGGGTCGCGAAGTAAGTCTCAATCGCCTTTGCGATCGTTTCCGCCGTCCGGTTGCGCCAGGTTTCGGACAAGAGCGATTGCAGGTCCTGCCGATTGGAAACGTAGCCGAGCTCGACTAAAACCGAAGGCACGTCCGGCGCCCGCAAGACACGGAACCCCGCCGATTTCAGCGGGGTCTTGTGTAACCGCGTCGCGGTTTTTAACTCGCCGACCAGTTTGTGCGCAAACTGCAGGGAAAAGCTCTTGGTCTCGCGCTCGGCAAGATCAATCAGGATGCCGGCAACGTCGTCCGGTTCGGTCTTGAGATCGACGCCGGCGATCACGTCCGCTCGGTTCTCCTTCTCGGCCAGCCGCGCCGCCTCCGAATCGGAGGCGGTCTCCGACAGCGTGTAGACGCTTGCGCCCTGCGCATCGCCTTCCCGGCGCGGCAGCGCGTCGGCGTGGACGGAGACGAACAGCGAAGCGCCGGCGCTGCGCGTCATGCGCACGCGGTCGGCCAGCGGCACGAAGGTGTCGTCGGTCCGCGTCATCAGCACGCGGCATTTGCCGGCTTTTTCGAGGCGGTCGCGCAAGCGCAGCGCGACGTTCAACACAATGTCCTTTTCCAGTTCTCCGCCTGACGACTTGGTGCCGGTATCGATGCCGCCGTGGCCGGGATCGAGCACGACGAGCAGCCGCGGATCGCCGCTCGTTGCTTGCGGCCGGTCGGCGCGGGGCAGTTCCGGGCCGGCCAGCCTGTTGGTGAGCGCGATCCTGCGCAAAAAGCTCTCGCGATCGGTGGCCACCAGATCGAGCACCAGGCGGGCCGGGTCGCCCTCCGCAGCGTCGATCACCGCGGCCTTTTCGATACGCACCGGTCTTGCGAGATCGAAAACCAGGCGCGAGCCGCCCTGCATCACCAAGCCGAAACGAAAGGCCTTGATCAGGCCGCGACCGCTCTCGCCGGTCTTCGGCGGCAGCTGGAATATCACCTGCGGGATGTCGATGACGACCCGATAGGGATCGGCCAGCGTAAAGGCGTGCAGATCGATAGTGCGGCTGAAATCCATCACAAACCGCGTGTGCGATTCGTCGCCGGCGAGGCGCGCGGCGGTCGCGACCGGAAACGAATCGGCGGCCGAAGCCGCCGGCGGCCGCTCCGCCGACGCAGCCACAGCGCAGAGGAGACCGAGGAACGCCCAGCTCGCCGCCCGGACAGCCATCGGTCTTAAAACCCTCCATGCTGGTCTTACTCCATTAGGCAGGCGTGGTTAATCGAAACTTAAGTACCTACATTCGGGGTGCCGGGATCGGTCGGCCGGGGTACCCAGAGGGCTCCCCGATCGGCCAAATCCCACAGACGGCTTGCCAATTCCGTAGCCGCGGCCTTAAGAAGAAGAGGCTGACGGTCAAAGGTTTCGGTTGTGTCCCGTCAGGGCATCCGCCACGTCCGCCGCGATGGCTCCCGACAGCGGGAGCGGGCGGACGCTGCTTCGACCCGTTCCGGCGCTCAAAAAAGGCGCCGACCAGATGCGGGACGAATAAGCGAGGCGATACCCTCAAGGAGCAGGGCAGCCGGAACTTACCTGCAGCGCGCCTGCCGGCAGCGGTACGTGCCGCCGGAGCGTCGCTGATACCGTGAGCGCTCAGTGTAATCACGGCGGCTTAAGCGCTGCCGTCCACCACGGTTTGGAGTTCATGTTCGAGGCGCAAGAGGTTCGGTCGTATCGGTTCGCCAGCGTTCAGGTGACGCTCGCCGACCGGCGGACCGATTTCCG